>VAPL011244522.1_pt1 | contig 23014 bp, 23 predicted proteins | sample 3395061 | NCBI WGS metagenome assembly VAPL01 (sample SAMN08290444, study PRJNA428436) | hydrothermal vent metagenome | isolation source: Deep-sea hydrothermal vent chimney 2 | place: Pacific Ocean: Juan De Fuca Ridge | depth 2182 m m | reverse complement strand
TTATTGGGAATGCTCGTAAAAACTTACTCACCATAACGAGTGATATGTCTGCGTTACTTTTTTCTGCGCTACGCCAATACTAACATACATTTTGGCTTTTTGTAACGAACACTCTTGCGGATTTAAGGTTTAACAACTAATGACTTAAGACTCCCGAATCCTCGGGACTATAAGACAAAAGACTGGTTTGATACAGTTTTGAACATTGATAAGTTTTTAATCTCTATCCTTATCTTCTAGTTTTCATCTTTTCTGTCTTCCGTCTTTTATCATTAAAATTCAACTATTTTAACATGTCTTAACTCCTCAAAAGCAATTTTTATAGCCGATGCTTCTTTTTTACGGATAGAAACTTCATATTCACAATTCAATTCCATTTTTTGAGCAACAATAGTCACATTGTTTTCTTTAATAATTCGCATCACTTTATTCATAATTGAATATTCGAAAATGAGTTTAAAATGAATATCAATTGTTCTTGTAATTATTTGAGCAGAGTCTAAAGCTAATTGTGCTGAAATTTTATAAGCATTTACCAAACCACCCACACCTAATTTTGTACCACCAAAATAACGCACAACCACTACCAATACATTTGTGAGTTCTTTTGAAAGTATTTGTCCATATATAGGTTGTCCTGCTGAATTATTAGGTTCACCATCGTCATTGACCCTAAATTTAACTACATCTGTACCTAATTGCCAAGCATAACACCAATGTCTGGCTTTATGATGTTCTTTTTTTAAACTATCAACAAATGCTTTGACTTGCTCTTCTCGCTGTAGCGGATAAGCATAACCTAAAAATTTACTTCCTCTATCTTTAAAAATAACGACATCTGATGGTTTAACGACAGTTTTGTATATATCTCTTTCTAACAATTCTTATTTTTTAATATTTTTAAAATATCAGATTGAACAGTTCTGTTATATATCTCTTCACCATCAATAACAGGAGCATTCACTCCTTTATTAAAAGTTACATCCCCTATAAAAACACGAGCTTCATCCCATAGATTAGCATCAATAAAAGTTTGAAGTGTTTGCGAACCGCCTTCAATAATAACTGATTGAATAGTATACCTATATAAAACTTCACAAATCTGTGTGGCAATATCCTTAGAAAAATCTATTTGCTCAAAAATAAGATTCTCATCTGCTACTCCGTCCTTCTTTTCAGTTAAAACTATAGTTTTTATACGCTTATCAAATAAATGATAATTTTCAGGAATTCTAAAGTTCCTATCTAATACTATTCTTATAGGGTTTTTACCATGCCAATTACGGATATCTAATTTCGGATTATCATTAATAGCAGTATTTGTTCCTACCAATATGGCTTGTTCTTCACTTCGCCATTTATGTACCAACTGCCTTGAATATTGATTGGTTATCCATATTGGTTTAGCTTCCTCTCTCTTTGGGAGAGTCCCGAAGTCTCGAGAGTGGTGAGGGCTTATAAACCCATCTTTAGTTTCTGCCCATTTTAATATAATATATGGTCTCTTTTTTATGTGATATGTAAAAAAACGCTTATTCAACTCAATACATTCATCTTCCAACACTCCAACTTCAACTTCGCAACCATGTTCTTTCAATTTTTCAATGCCTTTTCCGGCAACCTTATCAAAAAGGTCAATGCAACCTATCATAACTCTTGGTATCTGATATTTTACTATTAAATCTGAACAAGGAGGTGTTTTACCAAAATGATCACAAGGTTCTAAACTCACATATAATGTTGCCTTTTTAAGCAATTCTTTATCAATAACGGAATTGATTGCATTTACTTCAGCATGATTACCTCCATATGGACTGGTATAGCCTTCGCCAACAATAGCGCCATTATACACAATAACACTTCCTACCATAGGATTCGGGCTTGTGGTTCCCAATCCGTTTTTAGCTAATTCAATACAGCGTTTTATATATTTTTCATGTATCTTCACAACGCAAAAATACTATTATTTACATTCATGCATATTAGAAAAATCAGACCTTCTGATAATCCTTTTATAGAACAGATCATAAAATCATCACTCGTTGAATTTGGCTTACCAATGACAGGAACTGCTTATGAAGATAAAGACACAAAATATATGTATGAAGCATACCAAGGCAATAGAGCAATTTATTTTGTTTTAGAAGATAAAGGCACTGTTGTTGGAGGTGGTGGCATCAAAGCATTACAAGACAATACTGACAATGTATGTGAGCTTCAAAAAATGTGTTTTGCTCCTGAAGCCCGAGGTAAAGGATATGGAAAGATCATGTTTGATAAATGTATAGATGCTGCAAAAAAATTTGGTTACACACAATGCTATTTAGAATCAGCCGGGTCATTAAAAGTTGCCATTCATATCTATGAAAAAAATGGATTTAAACATTTAGAAGGTCCGTTAGGCGGTACCGGGCATTATTCTTGTGAAGTTTGGATGCTTAAAGACTTAGACAAAAACCAGCCTGACAGCGAGGCAAGTTTCACTAATTCGCACTAATTAATCCATAGAAATTTGTGTCCAATATGACAATTCAAAAATTAAGGTTTAAATTTTTAACTGATTTAATACAGTTATATCCCAAAGAAGAAATTCAATCCTTTTTTAATTTACTGATCTCTTTCAAACTAAAATTAACAAGAGCTGACATCGCATTAAACCCTGATCAAATCATTCTCCAATCAGATTTAGATTTTTTCTTAAATGCTATAACTGATTTATGTAAAGAAAAACCTATACAATATATAATAGGTGAAACTGAATTTTATGGGTTCTCTTTTAAAGTAGACAAGGATGTATTGATACCCAGACCTGAAACTGAAGAGTTGGTGGAATGGGTTTTGGAAGACGAAAGACCGAAGACGGAAGACCAACAAAAGAAAAAAGAGAGTTCAGAGTTGAGAGTTCAAAATTCAGCACTTAGCACTCAAGACTCCACACTCAAAACTTTACGCTCATCACTCAATATCTTAGACATCGGTACCGGTAGTGGTTGTATTGCTATTTCTTTAGCTAAACATTTACCGGATGCTAACATTTATGCCTTAGATATTTCTGACCAAGCTTTAAAAGTTGCACAACAAAATGCTAAACTCAATAATGTCAACGTACATTTTTTTAAACAAAATATTCTGAATACGAATATCATATTGAGCGGAGTCGAAGCACTCAGGACAGGCTTAGTCGAGAGCTATGAAAACGAAAGACTTTTATCATTAAAATTCGACATCATCGTCAGTAATCCTCCATATGTACGCGAATTAGAAAAACATGAAATACAAAATAATGTATTAGAAAATGAGCCTCATTTGGCATTATTTGTTGATGACAATAATGCATTATTATTCTATGATAAAATAGCCGATTTTGCTAAAAAAAATCTAAATAAAAGTGGACAATTATATTTTGAGATCAATCAATGTTTTGGAAAAGAAATGGTTGATTTATTTAAACAAAAAGGATTTACAATTATTGAATTACGAAAAGATATATTAGGAAATGACAGGATGATTAAAGTGAGTTTTTGAGGAATACCTTAACAATCATAATGAAGTGTTAAACTTTTAAAAAACAGATACGTTTTCTTGTAATTAACGTTATAAAAATACGACAACAGATTTAAATTTGATTTGATAAAAATATTATAAAATGAAAAAAATAATTTTAATAGGTATATTCTTTAGCACAATTCTATCTGTAAATGCACAAGAATGGCTTACGAATTTTGAAGAAGCAAAAAAAATAGCCTCAGCAGAGAATCGAAATATAGTATTAGTATTTCAAGGATCAGATTGGTGTGCACCATGTATAAAACTAGATAAGGAAATTTGGAGTACAGACGAGTTTAAAAATTATGCAAAAGAACATTTTGTAATGCTACAAGCCGATTTTCCCAGAAAAAAGAAAAATAAATTAGAAACATCTCAACAACAAAAGAATAATAGTTTAGCCGAAAAATACAATAAGCAAGGTTTTTTTCCACATGTGGTGGTTTTAAATGAAAAAGGTAATGTATTAGGTAGAACCGGTTATAAAAAAGTTAGTCCTTCTGAATACATCAAAATATTAAACTCTTTTTAAGATATTAATGGTGAAAAAAATATTGATCTTGCTTTTTGCAATGACATTTACTACAACAATGTTTTCCCAACAGATACACAGGCGTACTTTAATATTAATGGGTACTCGTTTTGATATTTCTGTTGTAGAGAATGACTCCTTAAAAGCATCACATTATATTGACTTAGCTGTACATGAAATATCTAGAATAGAAAAATTAATATCATCTTGGGATAATAACTCTCAAACATCTCTCATAAATAGAAATGCAGGAATTAAACCAGTAAAAGTAGATAGTGAGTTGTTTAATCTAATAAAACGGTCAATAGCAATTTCTAAGTTAACCGATGGCGCTTTTGATATTAGTTATGCTTCTATGGATAAAATTTGGAAATTTGATGGTAGTATCAAATCGATGCCAACAGAAAATAAAATAAAAGCTTCGGTTTCAAAAGTTGGTTATCAAAATATTATCCTTAATGAAGAAAATTATACGGTTTTTTTAAAATTAAAAGGCATGAAAATAGGCTTTGGTGCTATTGGTAAAGGCTATGCTGCCGATAAAGCTAAAGAATTATTGATCTCAAAAGGTGTAATTGCCGGAATTATGAATGCATCGGGTGACATGAATACTTGGGGAAAACAACCAAACGGTGATTATTGGAAAGTTGCGATTACAAATCCACTAAACAAAAAGAATGCATTTGGATTGTTACCGATAAAAAACGGAGCAGTTGTAACCTCAGGTAATTATGAAAAATATGCAACTTTTAACGGTAAAAGATATTCTCATATTATAAATCCGAAGACTGGCTATCCGTCAAGCGGAATTATAAGTGTAACTGTTTTTGCACCAAAAGCTGAACTAGCTGATGCGTTGGCTACTTCTATTTTTGTAATGGGTGTTAAAGTTGGTATCAACAGAATCGATCAAATCCCTAAAGTAGACTGCATTATTATTGATGAAAATGGTGATATCCATAAATCTAAACATATAAACATTGAAAAAATATAAATCGATGAAAAGAATAATTTATATAGTAATATCCGTAAGCTTCCTGACTTCTTGTGTGGCAGTTAAAGAATATGAAAAGGTCAATATTAATGATCCCGATATGGTGCTGGCTTCCAGAAAATCAAATAAGTTTGAAACCTCTTTTCAAGCATATAGAGAATCTGCTGCAGGAGCAAATGGAGGAAAAACCGGTGGAGGTTGTGGTTGTAATTAAAATTACAACTACAATAGAAAACATTTTTATTTAAAATGAATTACCCAAAAAGAATAAATTAAAAATGAAGAAATTCCTTATCATCCCTTTATTATTTTTTATCGCTACTACTTTTTCTCAAAATCAGTCTCAAAACTCTACAAAAGTCTATAAAAAACGTGTATTAGAAAAAACAGAAATAGATTTTTTGTCGAGTTATTATTCTCAAGGTGGAGATAATGCTGCAGTAACCGGAGGCATAGGAACAGAAGAATTAACAGATTTAGCCTCCAATATTGTAATATCTATCCCATTAAATGACGACGATATATTGACTATTAGTGCTGAAATTTCTGCTTACACATCAGCATCTTCCAGTAATTTAAACCCTTTTGATAATTCTGGCGCATCAAACAATGACGATGACGATGATAGAAATGGTAATTCAAAAGCAGCAGGCACAACTACAGGCAGCCCTTGGGTAGAATCAAGTGGTGCCTCAAGACAAGACACTTGGTTTAACGGAAATGTTAGTTATAGTCATTCTTCTGATGACAGAAATAAAATATGGAGCGCAAACCTGAACTTTGCAAATGAATATGACTATACTTCTATTGGTTTTGGCGGAAGTCATACTTGGCTATTTAATGAAAAAAATACGGAATTTGGTGTTAGCGGGAATGTCTATTTAGATACTTGGAGTCCCAGGTATCCTACAGAATTAGATTCATACCTCGAAGCAGATCAAAATTTAAACAGAGGTTTTTTTAGTAACGTAGATATTTTAGACCAAAGCGGAAATATCATAGATAAAGATGGTGTAAATATCTGGAAGCCAATAAACACAACATTAATAGACAACAAAAGTAAAAACACTTTTTCTGTATCATTGAGTTTTTCACAGATTTTAAATAAAAATGCGCAAGTTTCATTTTTTTTAGACCTGATTCAACAAAATGGTTGGTTAGCTAGTCCTTTGCAACGTGTCTATTTTGGTGATAGAGATAATTTTTATATTGGTAATGCTGCTAGCATTCCGAATTACACATCACCAAGTAATAAAGATGTATTTCAATTAGCAGATGATATTGAACGTTTACCTGAAAGTCGTATTAAAATTCCTATAGGGATGCGCTTTAACTATTATATTAATGAAATATTTGTTGCCAGAACCTATTATCGATTCTATACTGATGATTGGGGAGTTTCATCACACACAGCCGAAATTGAAATACCCATAAAAATTACTGATAAGTTTACATTGTATCCTTCCTATAGATATTATATGCAAACAGCTGCTGATTATTTTGCCCCTTATGAAGGAAATTTATCTACTCAAGAATTTTACACTTCTGATTTTGATCTATCTGATTTTAATGCAAACCAATATGGCTTTGGCATTAAATATACTGATATCTTTACCAAACGACATGTTTGGAAACTTAATTTAAAGAGTGCAGAACTCAAATACAGTCATTATGATAGAAGTACCGGACTTGCCTCAGATATTATCTCTTTAGGTTTTAATTTTATATTTGAATAAAGCAGTTAACATCTCTAATTAATTTAGTTTGTTTCTTTACTTAATTTCAGCTAACTTCGCTTATCAACCGATATAGTTCATTGAAACGGAACAATATCTTAACCGTTGTCATTCATTAAAAAAAAGAGCCAACCGCACATTTTACACATTTATTTTTTGCCACCTCTCTATCCAAACCCAAAAAAAATAAAAGAGTAAAACCTTTCCAACACCCACCCAGAATTGAAAAAATATTGTATATTTGCCAATATTTGTCTATTTAAAATATGAAAAGATGATATTCGGCAATAGAATTAGAGCATTACGGGAAAAACAGCATTTACTTTTACGTCAGGTTGCAGCTACACTTGAAGTTGATACTGCCACTATTTCAAAAATTGAAAGAGGAACTCGACAAGCTAAAAAAGAACAATTAGTATTATTATCCAAAATCTTGAAAACAAGTTTTAAGGATTTAGAAACTTTATGGCTTGCTGATAAACTTTACTGCATAATTGAAGATGAAGAAAATGGATTGACTGCATTAAAAGTTGCCGAAAAAGAAGTTAAATATCAAAAGACAATTGCTTAATGAAAAAAAATACAGTTTTAGATTTGTTTAGTGGCTGTGGTGGCTTGTCATTTGGTTTTGAAAATGCTGGATTTGACGTTAAATTTGGTGTTGATAATTGGGCGGATGCCTTAAGAACTTTTGACTTTAATCACAAGAAATCAAAATCTATTCTTGCTGACTTAGGCGAAATAGACGTTCAAGGAATTATTAAATTAAATAAAATTAAGGAAATTGATGTAATAATTGGTGGTCCGCCTTGTCAAGGGTTTTCGATTGCTGGCAAAAGAGAACTTGATGATGAAAGAAACTTACTTTATAAGTCATTTGTTGAATTTGTTAAAGAATTAGAGCCATCATCATTTCTTTTAGAAAATGTACCTAACATTATGTCAATGGGAAAAGGAATTGTAAAGGAAAATATTATTAAGGATTTTGAAGAATTGGGTTATAATGTACATACCAAAATTATTTTAGCATCTAATTTTGGTGTTCCTCAAAATAGGAAAAGAGCATTTTTTATTGGCTTTAAGAAAGAAACGAACTTTAAATTTCCAGAAAATTTAATAGAAAATTTCATTTCAACTAAAGAAGCTATTTCTGATTTACCAGATATTGAAATAAAAGATGGTTCAGATTATCCAAACCCTATTCATTCGGAATACCAAAAAATGATGAGAAACGGGAATAAGTTTTTGTATAACCACCAACTAACAAACCACACACCTAAAACAGTTGAAATTATTTCATTAGTTCCTGATGGTGGTAACTACAAGAATCTACCCGAACATTTGAAAGATACAAGGAAAGTAAATATAGCTTGGACAAGATTAAATAGTCAAAAACCAAGTTTTACAATTGATACAGGACACAGGCATCATTTTCATTATAAATTTAATCGTGTTCCAACTGTTCGTGAAAGTGCAAGAATTCAATCCTTTCCTGATAAATTCATCTTTTTAGGAAGTAAAACAAGTCAATATAAGCAAGTAGGAAATGCTGTACCACCAATTTTAGCAAAATACTTAGCATTGGAAATTAAGAAACATTTAAATGTATAAAATCGAAAATCAATACTATCATAGACTTCATCAAGTCAGGCCACGTTTCAAAACTGACATTGAGAATGTTCTACTATATGTTGCAACTGAAATTGCAAAATTAGGAACTCAACCACTTGATGAGTTTAATAGTAATTTATTTAATGCTATAAGACTTTATACAGGAAACGCTACCAAGACAGATAAAACTATTGATAATTGGAGAACTGAAATATCTGCATTGTTTGGGTTTATAGAAGAAGATAATCAAAATAAAGTCGGAAAGGCAGGCACAATTTCCAAAAAGCTTGCGGAAGAGCAGGATTTAGTTCAATTTTTTAAATATTTTCTCTTTTATTTTCAATATCCAGGTGGTCACATAAAATCAGATAAACTTAAATCAGTAATTGGTAATAATATTAAATTCAAACCTGCACAATATTTTTTAAAAGTATTGGAAGCTGGAGAGAAACATACTGGCAAGCGGTTTTCATTAAATAAAGCGGAAGCAACACATTTTATTTATAATGATTTGCGAGTTACAAGAGATATTTGCAACCCTATTGAAGTCGTAGAAAGAATTTTACAATATAGAGAAGACAACATAGAATTAGATTGGCAAGGTGATATTATTAGGTATGCAGGTGATATTCTTGATTATATGGTTATTGGAGACCTCATAGTTCAACACGGGAATAAGTATTATGTGAATTGGGGAGATAGGGAAACGATAACATCATTCTTGAAAAGTGATTTATGGTTTACTGGATATGACCATTTGTATAATTCAAAATTTTCTGTATCAGTCCTAAAACCTATAGAAGATGGTTGGTTTAGATATGTCAATAAAGATTTAGGTGAGAACTTATTTAAAACTGACGTATTAAAATACTTAGGAATAGAAGAAGATGCCTATAGTCAATTAGTTGCAAATGCAATTGCTGGATTTGAAGATAAATTTGACCCTGAGAATTACAAAAACACCAAAGAAATAGGAGATTTTGGCGAAAACTTAATTGTTGGTCACGAAAGTATGAGAATTAAATTAGGAGGTAGAGAAGATTTACTACATCTAATAAAAAAAATACCAACACCATTTGCTGTAGGATATGATATCCAAAGTGTCGAACTTGACTCTAAAAAAAGATATATTGAAGTAAAATCAACGGTTAGTAATAAATCATTGAATTTTTACAATTTCCATTTAACACCAAATGAATGGTCAACAGCTGAAACTCTAAGAAACTCTTACTTTGTCTATAGATTAATGATAAGTAAACAAGAACGCAAATTATTTATTCTTAGAGACCCAGTTGGAAATTACAAAAATGATACAATTAGAATGTCACCAAGAAATGGTGCAGATATTATTTTCTCAGAAAAATCAGGAGAATGGAACGAATTATTAATATGGAGTCAATGAAAGTAGCATCACTTTTTTGCGGTTGTGGCGGAATGGACTTAGGTCTTATTGGTGGGTTTTCCTATCTAAATAAACGGTATAAAAAAAATCCTTTTGAAATAGTATATGCTGTTGACAATGACACATATTGTACTACCATTTATAATGACAATTTCAATCATAAATGCCTAATTAAAGACGTAAGAGAAATCTCGCCTAACGAAATACCCAATCACGATATATTGATTGGCGGCTTCCCCTGTCAATCATTTTCAATAAGTGCTCAAAACCCACCAAGATTAGGGTATAAAGACGAAAAAGGTAAGCTTTTCTTTGAAATGATTAATGTTTTAAAAGCAAAAAAACCAAGATTTTTTATAGCTGAAAATGTTAAAGGAATTCTTTCTGCGAATAAAAAGAAAGCTTTCCCAATGATTATCAAAGAATTTGAAAAGGCAGGTTATCATATTAAATACAAACTACTAAATTCCTCTGAATATGGCGTTCCGCAAAAAAGACAACGTGTCTTTATTGTTGGTTTTAGAGATTATAAGGATTTTGTTTATTTTGAATTTCCAAACCCAACAACTCTTAATGGGTCAAAGGTTAAACTAAAAAAAGTAATAGATAAAAATGCTAATATAGATGAAAAATGGTTTTTTAGCGAAAGAGCTGTACAGGGTATGATGCGAGTTAGACACAAAATGAATAAGGGGAGAAATCAAGACATTGAACAACCTTGTAACACTATAAGTTCTCATCTTTCTAAGGTAAGCTTAAACAGTACAGACCCTGTTTTGAAAATCGGTGAACGTTATAGACGTTTTACACCAAGAGAAGCAGCAGATATTCAATCTTTCCCTAATGCTTTTAAATTTAATTCTGTTTCAGAAAACAGACAATATAAAGCAATAGGGAATGCCGTACCGCCAGTTTTAATGTGGCATTTAACTCAATCATTGAATAGTATAATAGAAATGGAAAAATCAGAAATTTTAGCAACTGAAAAAGTGCTGATAATCTAAATAATGCCAACGCATAAGCCATACACATTTGCAATTCGCTCAATGCCAACAGCACAAGCCAAAAAATTGCAAAAGAGTATGTCTTGCCTACGCTACAAACAGGACCAAAAATAAAAAACGAAATGACAACAATGTATATAAAATCATAGTTTTTTGCCGCAGGCGCAACACAAAAAACTACGCTTCATATACAAACCGATAAGCGTAACTCCCAAAAACCTCCTATAAAAATCAAACCAGTATCTTTGACCCATGCGAATAGATATTATTACCGTTTTACCGGAATTGATTAAAAGCCCTTTTGAATTTTCAATCATTAAAAGAGCCATCAACAAAGGTTTAGTTGAAGTGTATTTTCATGATCTACGAAAATATGCCATTAATAAATATGGTAAAATTGACGATACTCAGTTTGGAGGCGGAGCAGGTATGGTAATAATGATTGAACCTATTGATAAATGTATCAGTCAATTAAAATCAGAACGTAATTATGATGAAATTATCTTTATGACACCAGATGCTGAAGTTCTCAATCAACAAACAGCAAACACCTTATCATTAAAAGAAAATCTAATTATTTTATGCGGTCATTATAAAGGTATAGACCACCGTGTACGTGAATTATTTATAACTAAAGAAATTTCTATTGGTGATTATGTTTTAAGTGGTGGCGAATTAGGTGCCGCCGTATTATGCGATAGTATTATCAGGTTAATACCGGGTGTTTTAGGCGATGAAACCTCAGCTTTGACCGATTCATTTCAAGACAATTTGTTATCGCCTCCGGTATATACAAGACCTTCGAACTATAAAGATCATAAAGTCCCTGATATATTATTGTCGGGTAATTTTCCTAAAATTGAGGAATGGCGCAATCAAAAAGCATTAGAAAGAACTAAAACTATTCGTCCTGATTTGTTGAAATAAAAAATATAATATTTTGAATTATATTACTATAAGATTAGAGGTTAGAGGTTAGAGGTTAGAGGTTAGAGGTTAGAGGTTAGAATAATTACTTTGAAATTTAAATTTCATCTTTTGTCCAGCAATAAAAATAAAATTTATTAAACGCATTATTATTTCCAATTTAATATCATAAAAAATCACGCTCTCTTTTAATTTCTTCAAAAACTTTTTATTATATTTGCGCTCTCAAAATTAACCTCTGACGAAAATCGTGTATGTTGGTATTTTGAAAAACCATTAAAATATATAAAATGGAAGATTTAGTAAAATTCGTTCAAGACGAATTTGTAACAAAAAAAGAATTTCCTAATTTTTCAGCTGGCGATACTATTACAGTATTTTATGAAATTAAAGAAGGTGAAAAAAAACGTACCCAATTTTTTAAAGGGGTTGTAATTCAACGTAGAGGTTCTGGTTCTACTGAAACTTTTACTATCAAAAAAATGTCAGGTACTGTTGGTGTTGAACGTATATTTCCAGTTAATTTACCTGCTATACAAAAAATTGAACTGGATAGAAAAGGTAAAGTTAGAAGAGCAAGAATTTATTATTTCAGAAATCTTACCGGTAAAAAAGCCAGAATTAAAGAGACGAGAGTATAATTTAATCCTCCATTCACATTATAGAAAAACCCTATTTCAAATTAAGAAATAGGGTTTTTGTATTAACAATTGTTTATAAACGCTATTCATATCTTATTAATAACTCTTAATTAATTTTTATTCATCTTTTCAAGATACTCTTTATATTTGAAATAGAATTTATAACTGATTAACAGTTTAGTAAATGGAAGATGAGATTTCGGTCAAATTGAAAGTTAATTAAATGAGAAATTAATTGTAATTTCTAAAAGAACGTTCTTTATGTTTTTAAGAATTATGTATCGCCAAGTATTTAGCATGAATAATTGGAAATATTAAAATGATTAAAAGCAAATTTAAAATATTTATATAATGAAATCAGATTAATGATTGACATCCGTTATTGTTATTTTGATGAATTGTAAAAATATTTTAAAAAATCATTTAATGAAGTGGGTTGTTTTATTAAATAACAAATGTAATTATTAAGGTAGTTACTAACTTGCATTAAATGGTTTAGCTAAAAGCCATAATAGAAAGCAATTTTTATTATGGCTTTAGTTTTTTACAGAATGAACAAATCGTTACTTATTAACAATTGTTAATAAGTAGTGTTAAGAAGCCGTTAGTAAGTTGAATTGACATTAACACCAATCTATCCTTATATATAGTACTTTTACAAGTAAGAGAATCTAAGTATGAATTTTTCCCCTTTGTATGCTATGAGAGAGATAATTTACTATGAGCTTATTTAGATTCAGAAATATATTGTTCATTAATAATTTCATAATCAGTGTTTAGCGCACAATTCCTTAATGATAAAATTAATATTAAGAACAATATTTAAAAGCATCCGCCTCTTGCGGATGCTTTTTTTATGATTTTTTATCTTCGATACAAATTATATATTTTTTAAAATCTCTTTTCAAAAATTCGATTATAAATTTGTAAATTTGTAGGCTTTAAAAAAAAGGAGACTTAACTTATTAAAAACACGGATACATGTCAAAAACAGCTACGATAGTTTATACAAAAACTGATGAAGCTCCAGCTTTAGCAACACATTCTTTTTTACCTATTGTAAAAGCTTTTACAAAAACTTCTGGAATTAACATTGAAACTAAAGATATTTCATTAGCTAGTAGAATTTTAGCCACTTTTCCTGATTTTTTAACTGACAATCAACAAGTTCCTAATGCATTGGTTGAATTAGGCGAATTAGCAAAAAAACCTGAAGCCAATATTATAAAACTACCAAATATCAGCGCCTCTATTCCGCAATTGAAAACAGCTATAAATGAATTACAGGTAAAAGGTTTTAAACTACCTGATTATCCTGATGAACCAGAAGGTGATACAGAAAAAACTATCAAATCACGTTACGATAAAATAAAAGGCAGTGCGGTGAATCCTGTTCTACGTGAAGGTAACTCTGATCGTCGTGCACCTAAGGCTGTTAAAAATTATGCAAAAAAGAATCCTCATTCAATGGGAGCATGGAGCGCCAATTCAAAAACACATGTAGCCACAATGTCTGAAGGTGATTTCTTTCACAATGAAAAATCGGTTACCATTAAAGAAGCTGACTCTGTAAATATTCAATTTATTGGTGAAAACAAAAGCACCTTTCTTTTAAAAAAGAACTTACCCTTACTTGCCGGCGAGATTATTGATGCTACTGTAATGAGTAAAAAAGCATTACTGAAATTTTTAAAAGAACAAATAGCTGACGCAAAAGATAAAGACGTATTACTTTCATTACATATGAAAGCTACGATGATGAAAGTTTCTGATCCTATTATTTTTGGTCATGTTGTAAGTGTTTTCTTTGCTGATATATTTAAAAAACATGGCGCAATTTTAGATGAAATTGGTATAGATGTAAATAATGGCTTTGGAAGCCTTATCAATAAGTTACAAGAGTTACCGGAAGCCAAACGCAAAGAAATTGAAGCCGATATTAAAACCTGCTACGATCAACAACCAGATTTAGCGATGGTAAATTCTGACCAAGGCATTACAAACCTTCATGTACCAAGTCATGTAATCATTGATGCCTCAATGCCGGCGATGATCCGTACTTCCGGACAAATGTGGAACGCAGAAGGTAATCTTCAAGATACTAAAGCGGTTATTCCCGACAGTTCTTATGCTGATATTTACCAAGTCACAATAGATTTCTGTAAAAAGCATGGTGCTTTTGACCCAACTACAATGGGCACCGTTCCAAATGTAGGGCTTATGGCTCAAAAAGCTGAAGAGTACGGCTCGCATGATAAAACTTTTGAAATAGAATCAAAAGGTAAGGTTTGCGTTGTAGACAGTTCAGGTAATATACTTATTGAACATGAAGTTGAAAAAGGTGATATATGGAGAATGTGTCAGGTTAAAGATGCACCGATTCAAGATTGGGTAAAATTAGCTGTAAGCAGAGCTCGTGCAACCAATACACCTACTGTTTTTTGGCTAGATAACAACAGAGCACATGATGCAGAATTGATCAAAAAAGTAAACACATACCTACCAAATCACGACACAACCGGATTAGATCTTAGAATTTTATCACCGTCACAAGCTACACAATTCACTCTAGAACGCATAAAAGATGGTAAAGATACTATTTCAGTGTCCGGTAATGTTTTACGCGATTATTTAACCGACCTCTTCCCTATTCTAGAGCTAGGTACCAGTGCGAAAATGCTTTCTATTGTTCCACTAATGAATGGTGGCGGATTATTTGAAACCGGTGCTGGTGGTTCAGCTCCAAAGCACGTACAGCAATTCTTAGCAGAAAATCATTTGCGTTGGGATTCATTAGGTGAGTTTTTAGCACTAGCCATCTCATTAGAACATTTCGGCAAAACCAATAATAATTCTAAAGCATTGATATTATCTGAAGCCTTAGATGATGCCACCGATAAATTTTTAGAAAATAAAAAATCTCCTTCACGAAAAGTAAATGAACTTGATAATAGAGGTAGTCATTTTTATCTAACTCTGTATTGGGCACAAGCATTGGCAAATCAGGCTAAAGATATTGAGCTACAAACTAAATTTAGCAATATTGCTAAAGAATTAGAAGCCAATGAAACTCAAATTATTGACGAACTAATTACTGTACAAGGAGAACCAATGGATATTGGGGGTTATTATGTACCAAATGAAGAACTGACAGTAAAAGCAATGCGTCCCAGTAAAACGTTTAATACTATTTTGAGTAGTATATAGTTTTCCATCACTAACGCAAAATAAATTTATGTATTTTTACAGTCATGGGGTTTATAAGAACAACTGAGAAAGATTCTAATTATAATCATCTGGAAAAGATGAATATCAATGAATTGCTCACCAATATAAATAATGAAGATAAAACCGTTCCGTTTGCTGTAGAGAAAGCGATTCCTCAAATAGAAAAATTAACGGCTAAAATAGTTCCAAAACTAAAATCAGGTGGAAGATTGTTTTATTTAGGTGCAGGAACCAGTGGTAGATTAGGAATTGTTGATGCCAGTGAATGTCCTCCCACATTTGGAGTATCACACGATTTAGTTATTGGTTTAATTGCCGGTGGCGATACAGCAATACGAAAAGCTGTTGAATTTGCTGAAGATTCAACTACACAAGGCTGGGAAGATCTAAAATCATATGACATTTCTGAAAAAGATGTGGTTATAGGTATTGCTGCTTCTGGTACTACTCCTTATGTTATTGGAGCTTTAGAGAAATGTAATCAGCAAAATATAATTACGGGTTGCATAACCTGTAATGATAAAAGTCCATTAGCAAAAACAGCAAAATTTCCTGTAGTTGTCATTGTGGGTCCTGAGTTTGTGACAGGTAGTTCGCGTATGAAAGCAGGAACAGCTCAAAAATTAGTACTTAATATGATCACCACTTCTACAATGATTCAATTAGGTAAAATTAAAGACAACAAGATGGTTGATATGCAACTATCAAATAACAAGTTAGTAGATAGAGGTACTAAAATGTTAATGACTGAACTGCAAATTGATGAAAGGTTAGCCACAGAATTACTACAAAGATATGGTAATGTAAGAAAAGCAATAAATAATTACCAAAATGCAAAACAATAAACCTACACTGTCAAATGGAGTTAAATACTTAGCTTTTGCTTTAGTTCTTTTATTTTCTGCTCCCATAATAGTGACCATCGGATTCAAAGCATTAAAAAAAGACAACTCTTATTTGTTACTAATATTAGGAATTGTACTAGCAATCGCAGCAATAATGGTTACAGCTGCTGGGGTTATTAAGGTTACCAGATATATTTTTGACAAGGATAATGATAAAAATTAAATCATTCTTTACCAAACTATTTCAATGGGAACATTGGCCCACTTTTATGTTCTATGTGCCACTAGTTCCTTTTTATATTTACAAATCAATCAAAGCAAAGCATCTTGTTTCTTATTTGATAGCAAATCCTGCAATTAAACATTCTGGAAACGGAACAGAATCTAAATTTGAAACCATACAGTTGATTCCCCAACAATACAAACCAAAAACTGTATTTGTTTCAGAAAATAATAATTTTAATGATGTCTTACTCTGCATAGAAAAAGCAACTATAAAATTTCCTTTGATCGCTAAACCAGATATTGGTTTTAGAGGTTATTTGGTTAAAAAAATTGATACGCAAAATGAATTAGAGACCTATTTAAAAAAGAATAAGATCGATATTATTGTTCAAGAGTTTATAGATTACGAAAATGAATGCGGTCTATTTTACCATAGAATTCCCGGTGAAACTAAAGGGAAAATAACTTCTATAACATTAAAAAAATTTTTAACTGTTACAGGAAATGGTATTTCAAGTTTATCTGAATTAATCTTAGCCGATAAGCGAGCTTATTTATATTATAGTTTATTGCAAAGCATTCACAAAGAAAGAATGCATAATATCCCTAAAAAGGGAAAGCGAATAAAATTAACAGTTATTGGCAATCATTCCAAAGGAACACAATTTGTCAATGGTAATCATCTAATTTCTAAAAATTTAGAACAAATGATGGATATACTTTCTAAACAAATTAATAATTGGTATTATGGACGTTTAGATATAAAGTATCATACCTTTGAAGAACTGACAGCCGGTAAAAATTTTAAAATCTTAGAAATAAATGGTATTATTTCAGAACCAACACATATATACGATCCAACAAATGCTACCTATTTTGATGCCTTAAAAAGTATTAGAAGACATTGGGAAATTATATATATCATTGCCAAAAAGAATCATGAAATTTCTAATATTCCTTATCCAAAATTTATTCCTTACTTTAAAGATATGATGTGGTTAAGAAAATATTCCAAAAAATTAATAAAATTGAATAAGCAAAATTAGTGTCAAGCCATGTATTAAATGCTTTTACACTGATTGTTATAATTCTAATCTTTTCGTTTTGGGTGTTGTAGGATTATAACCAAAATCAGCATCCGGTAATTCTATACCCAATTTAGAAATAATATAACCGATACTGGCAAAATGATGAATCGCATGACTATGGGCTTGAATTAAAGCAGAAGCCAATGTATAATTTGTAATAACTATACCTAAACCTAAATCATCAGAAACTTCAACCATTTGATTTAGATCAACTCTCTTTAAAGCATCTAGTTGCTGTAATGTTTCATCAAAATAAGCCAATCCGAAAGCAGTTTTCTGTTCTGCCAATTCATTACGTTTTCTTGCTGCTAAATCAACTTTTTTTGATTCTAAGCCACAAAAAATACAATCAAAAACATCTAAAATATGTCGCATATGCCCTCCTATACTTGAATGATAAGGTTTCATTGAAGCATCACTATATTGAACATCTGTAATAGTATTTAATAATCTAATACCTCTTTTAAGATTATACTCAATAGCTTCAATCATATTATATGCCATTAAAATTTTATGCTTAGTCGCAAATATAATAATTAATTTACACTAATAACTTTATTAATGTCAACAATGCCAATACGACAAATAAAACACTTAAAATATAGTTAATGTTTTTAGCAATAAACTGTGCCTTTTTAGCAATGATTTCCGCAAAGCTGGCATATATTGAAAATAATGAAAAAGCACCCAAAACCGCACCAATAACATAAATGATTGAAAACGGTTGTTCTGTAGTCATCCAACCTTTGCTTTCAGCTAATGTTGCCATCGCTAAATAAAAGGGTATCGCCAACATATTTAATGATGACATCCCAAATCCCGTTAAGTAATTATTCCCTTTTTTCTGTTTTCCTTCAGCTTTAAATTTTTTTCGTGCCTGCATAAAAAAGAAAATAGCCAATCCGAAAAGCACAAAAACTGCTGCTGTTTTTAATTTTGTAATAACTTCTGGATGTGCTATTAAATATTTGGCAAAAGTTACAGCAATAAACCCTTGTATAAAAACAACTGAGGCTGCACCTGCAGCAAAAATAATTCCTGCTTTTCTTCCTTTTTCAATACTGGTTCTGGCGGCTGTCATGTTCAACATCGAAGGTGCTAACAGGCCTATAAATGCAGAAAGAAATCCGATTATTAGAGGTAATATATAATTCATCATGTAAACTTAGTAAATATAACTTTGGCACCTTTCGTTTAGTTTGATATTGGTTTCAATTTTAGGGTTATATTTTTTGGCACGGTCATAGAAGAACTCCGTCACACAGAGTTCATATTAGCAGAGATTATTTTGGGAGTGTAAGGCATGTAGGTAATGTCTTTATAAACTATAACCGATACGGTAAAGTCTCAAGAGTTGGTTCAGTATTTATTGATTATTGTCATAGAAAAATGACCAATGTTGGTGGTTTTGCGTCTTAGATACAATCGCTTAGGTAAGGTAAATTATTTTGGACAAGTTAAGCCAAGATTTTCATACAGAACCTACGATTATAATTACTTTTATGATGGAATGATCTTAGATTTTGACAATGATTATTTCTTTGATAACGATTTTTATAATAACTTTGATAATTATGATGAAGATGACGATTTTTATTATTACAAATCTAAAAAAGGAAAAGGTCATAAAAAAAGTAAAATTATAAAGAGAAAAAAAGCAACTAAAAATCTTTCAACAAAGAGGAAGATCAGAAGTAAAAGAGATTAAAATATTGAAGAGACTATGAAAGGGGTTAAATGCGAGAAATCCTGTTATCAGCAATGATGCAGGGTTTTTCTTTTTTACACACCTATCATTTAATAGACTTTTATCAACAAAACATACTACTCTGTTAATAAAAAATTGTCAAGATTCATGTAATTAAGTACTAATAAATATATATTCGCACATCGAAAAAAATTAATTCTTTAAAATTGAAGTCAAAGTTTAGTTTCCCTCACCCGGAACTTTAAACCTCTCCGAAGGAGAGGTAAAATAGGAAGCCCTGAGACAAGCCACCTTCTGAAGTCTCGTACTGAGGACAGGTCATCAAGGAATATTAGATTTAAAAACCTTGGATTGCTAGAGGAAAGAAAAAAACTAAGAAGTCCTGTTATCTTAAATGATACAGGATTTTTTTATTTTAGGAATATTACCTTATTTCTTTATAACATAATTCTTCAACAAATTATTTACCTCTTGTGATATATTCAGTTTATAAATTATAATTATATAGACTATAGAAATGAGCATTGATTTTATAGTGATGTTCAATACTGGATGTAAACCAAAATCTATAAAATAAAATGAAGTGTATAATATACCGATCAATACTAATACTTTAATGGTTTTAATACTAAAAGGTTGCATCTTTAATTTTTGCTGAACATATAATATCTTAAATGTTGAAAAAACCAATACAACTACCAATGTTGCCAAAGCAGCACCGTTAATGCCTAATTTATGAATCAACCATTTATTCAATATGATTACACTCAATGCCATGGTTACTGAAAAATAGAAAAATATTCTATAGAATTTAGAATTTGTCAATATTGCTCCATTAGTACCTAATGCCAATTTATACAATTCGGCAATTGAAAGCATTAAAACTATCCATACTCCAACCGAATATTCAGGCTTACCAATAAACACGTATAAATCTTTTACATTTAAGTTTATCAATAAAAATAATAATCCGCCTCCAATCAATAAGGTTATAGAACTCATTTTATATAGTTTACCAACCTCTTCCAAATTATTAGCATTGAGTTCTTTGGCTGTTAACGGATTGATAATTTGCTGCATTGCCCGTGATGGAATTCCAACTACAGATGCTATATATACTCCTACAGAATAATAAGCAACTTCTGCAATTTGTTCTATTTGAGGAATCATGGTTTTATCAATCTCTAACAAAATACCGCCTGCTGATCCTGCTAAAATAATGTAAAATGAATAGGATACAATTTCTTTGATATTGGCAGGTAGTTTAAAAATAAATTGAGGCTTATAGATCGTAAATGCATAGACCATCATGATGAGCATTCTTATACCATAAACAACTACTAATGCATAAATAAAATCTACTTGATCTATCCATTGTAAATAGACTGCCAACAATAAAAATGTTACACTTATTCTTACAAAAACTTCTTTGATAAAATTACCAAATACAGATTGTAACTGTACTTTACTAAAGGCATAAAACACTTCAAAGTATCCCATAAAGACGGCAACTATAAAAATAAGATAAGAATAGGGTTTTATAATGGTGTTCTTTTGAGAGATCCAATCAGAAATTGTTTCGTAAGTAATTGTACCTATCAATGCTAACGGAATAATTATCAATAGTGGCAACAACAATGAGCTTGTTAAAAAGCTATCTTGTTCTAGTTTAGTTTTATATGAAGTGAAAAATTTAATTATGGTATTGTGCATACCAAATACCAACAATGGCAATAAAATATTTGCTGCTGAGAGTAAAAAAATAATTAATCCGTAATAATCTTCATGTAGAAAATGAGTATATAAAAACAATACATTAAGTCCGCCAATAGCAAAACCCACAAAGAGGATAATTATATTTTTTAATGATTGCTTTACGACAATTCCCATTTACCGTAGTATTAACTTTTTAGTTAAGTATTGAAATCGAATATACAACATAATTGCAGAAGCTGTCAATCCGGCTAACAATCCAATCCAAATACCAACACTGCCGTATACGTCTTCTTTTCCTAAAAAATAACTTATCGGAAAACCAATAACCCAATAGGCAATAAAGGTAAGTAATGTGGGAATTTTTACATCTTGCAAACCTCTCAAAGCACCTAATACCACTACTTGGACGCCATCGGTAATTTGAAAAACTGCAGCAACTAATATTAATTTAGCAGCTAGTGCAATTACTTTAAAATTATCTATTTGATTGATTGCATCATGTTCATCAAGATATAATCTAGGTAAATCATTATGGAAAATTATAAATACCATTGCAAAAATAACCTCTATCAATATGGTCAATAAAAATATGGATAGTGCTATACGGCGTAAATCTGTAAAATTCTTTAACCCTTTTTGATTACCTACTCTTATCATTGCAACAACTCCTAAGCCCATAGCTACCATAAAAGTCATAGATGATAGATTTAAAGCTATTTGATTTGCCGCTTGTGGGTTTTTACCCAGAACTCCTGAAAGCCATATTGCTGCGGTGAATATTGCTACTTCAAAAAACATTTGTAAAGCTGAAGGAAAGCCTAAATTGATAATTTTTTTCAACATCGCTTTTTTGATGTTTTTAAAACTAAAACGTTCAAAATATGGTTTGAATTTATCTTTTGACCTCAATAGTATCCAGATAAAAGCCAACATTACTATACGAGATGTGAGTGTACCAATAGCAGCCCCTATAATTCCCAATTCAGGAAAACCGAACTTTCCAAAAATAAGTACATAATTCAATACTACATTGATCACATTTGCTAAAATTGTAGCCCACATCGCATATTTGGTTTGTGATAAGCCATCAGCAAACTGTTTAAACGCCTGGAACATAATTAGTGGCACCAAAGAAAAAGCCACTAAATTCAAATATGGCATTGCAAATTGTACTACCTCTTCAGGTTGACCCATGTGATACATGAGTGGTTTTAAAGACAATATCATTAAAAATAAAACGATTCCTAAAACTGTACATAATACAATGCCATGATTAAAGACTTCCTTTCCTTTTTTAATGTTCTTCTCGCCATCTGCTTCTGCAACCAAAGGCGTAATAGCTGTAGAAAAACCAATACCCAAAGACATGGCAATAAACAAAAAACTATTCCCTAAAGATACTGCTGCCAGCTCTGCAGTGCCTAATTGACCTACCATGATATTATCAACAAAGCCTACCAAAGTATGCCCTAACATACCGAGTATAACAGGATATGCCAGTTTAAGATTATAACGAAATTCAGATGTATAAGCTTTTAAGGTCAAGGGTTTGATTTTTTTTTGAGCTGGTAAAGGTAGTAGATTTGGATGAGGAATTTGTAAAGAAATTTAAAACGGTTTGTGTAAAACCACCTCGTCTTTATACTATCGTAAAAATCTGCTCCTCCTAAATCCCGAGGTTTCAGGAGGAGGGGAGTTAACATATAGAATTTAAAAAATAGTAAAGTGTGAATTTGTTTTAGAATGAAAACTCCTTCCCCGAAAAGGGAAGAGCCTGTGCTGTCCCGACGGTTCGGGAGTTTCAGTATGTC
>VAPL010021646.1_pt1 | contig 23043 bp, 14 predicted proteins | sample 3395061 | NCBI WGS metagenome assembly VAPL01 (sample SAMN08290444, study PRJNA428436) | hydrothermal vent metagenome | isolation source: Deep-sea hydrothermal vent chimney 2 | place: Pacific Ocean: Juan De Fuca Ridge | depth 2182 m m | reverse complement strand
TATTCCGGCGGCGGCATATATATAAACAACAGCAAGATTAATGTCGTTAGATGTGACATTAAAAACAACATTGCTAAGGGCAGCGGTACTAACGGGGGAGGGGCGGTTTTTATAAATGGCTCAGGCGGTGATTCTGATTTTACAAACTGCTTGATTACCGGGAATAAAGCCTCCTCTAAAGGTGGTGCCGCTTACGGCAATACCAGCACAAAACTTTCATTTATTAATTGCACTATGGTTGATAATTCTGCTGATACGCAAGGCGGTGCCTTGTATATTCATTCTTATGGTAATTTTGATGTTCACAACAGTATTTTCTGGGGCAACAGTTCACCGGATGGGAATAATTGTTATACCCGTAATTATCACGATACCAGCCTGACGATTTCAAGTTCAATATATAACTCCATTAGCTCTTTTACCGGCAAGGCTCCGATTCTGACAGATAATTTCACCACAAATCCTGATTTAACCGCCGATTACCATCTGCAAATCACCTCCACTTCGGCCATAGACCACGCTGATCCCGCCTACGCGCCCAGCGATGATATTGACGGTGATTCCCGGCCCCAGGGAACAGGGCCCGATATTGGGGCCGATGAATACCTTTTGCTCGCTGTCCCGGTGGATCATTACTCTATCTCGCATTCAGGACACGGAATAACCTGTGACGGAGAACCTGTTACCATTACAGCCCGTGACGCCAGCGGCGCGGTATTTCCGGTTACCGCTGATACTCAAATTACGGTGACTACCAGCCCCGCTTCCGGCAGCTGGGGGCTGACAAGCGGCTCCGGTTCCTTTACCAATAACGGCTCGGGGACTGCGACTTATACCATTCCTGCCGGAGAAAGTTCAGTGGTGCTTGATTATGCCAATACCACCGTCGGCACCTATTCATTTAATGTCATAGACAAAGACTCCAAAACTGAGTCTCCGGATCAAGACCCGCCAATTACCTTTAGTAACGCCGGACTTAGATTCTATGCCGATGGTACTGCAGCTGCCAATTACAATAAAATAGGCCTGAACAATAAAACTCAGATTGGCGGTAAATCATCAAATCGTGCCCCCAATGGTCAGACACTGTACCTCAGGGCAATACAGACCAACACCAACACCATGAAGTGCGAAGCAAGGGTCAGCGGAACTGTCAATGTTGATATGGGTTATGAATGCGTTAATCCTGGCAGCTGCGCGGGCTCCAACCTAATGGGGATTACCAGTGGTACGGCCAATTTGAGCTGCCCTGACGGAAGCCCCAGTAACACGGCTATTGCCGGAAACGACAGCGGTTCCGCGAACTTAACTCCTGTATCTCTTCACTTTGACGCTAATGGTACCGCCGTTTTTAGCATGGTGTATTGTAATGTAGGGAAAATACGGCTGCATGCCTCTCTCAGCCTGGCGGCCTCTCCCGCCACTAATGATCCAGCGGCTACCCTGGCTGGCACTTCCAACGATTTCACCAACGTGCCTTTCGGCTATGATGTTTCAGCCCTTACGGCAGCGGGCAGTTCAGCTCCAGGGGCTGTAAATGCCAATGGAACTGCTTTTACGAAGGCGGGTTTGAATTTTATGGTGTCCGCCAGGGCTGTTCTATGGCAATCGGTTGATGACCAAAACCACGACGGTATTCCAGATGGCTATGCCGACAATAATCCAGCCAATAATGCCGTTCTGAGCAACAACCCGGCCGCTGTCAGTTTCGGCCAGGAGAATACTCCGGAGGCCATAACCCTGAGCCCAGGTTTGATAAGTCCGGCGGCAGGTACGCAGGGCGTTTTATCGGTCAGTAATATCAGCGGATTTACCAATGGCAGTGGCAGTACACTAACTAATTACAGTGAAGTCGGCATTATGGAAATTAAAGCCGGCGATGACGGAAACTATATTGATACGCCTGATAATTCTATAGGTAAGTCTGGCTATGTCGGCCGCTTTATTCCGGATCGTTTCATTGTGGCCTCAAATACCCCCGCCTTTGCCGATAGTTGTCTGGCTGGTAACTTTACCTATTTGGGCCAACCATTCGGCTTCGCGGGCAATCCGGTATATACCGTGACAGCAGTGAATACTACTGGCGCCATAACGAAGAACTATGGCGGTGCCGGTACTAATGAAAATTTCTGGAAACTGGCCGCTCCGACTATTTCGGCCGCTTATTATGGCGATCAAGTAAGCGGCAGCGCCGTCTTTAGCGCTCTGAATCCTGGTAGTGCCACTTTCAGCGGTAATAGCGGCTACACCGGCAGCGGAACTCTTACCGTCAGCGGGGCCTCTTTAATTTATAACCGTCCTTCTGTCCGGCTGAATCCATTTGACGCTAAGTTAAATCTAACCCTGACAAGTGCAGATCTGACAGATACCGACAATGTCTGCTATGACAGCGAACCCGATGGAACCTGCGACTCGTTCACAACTGCTGATGTCGGTGGAACTGAACTTCAGCAGGGGCGCTTAAAACTCTCTAATAGTTTTGGATCGGAGCTAAATGATATGCATATGTCTCTCGTTGTCCAGCACTATGTTGGAAACAGGTTTGTAACCAACATCAATGACACCTGCTCTGCAGTCTCCATTGGCCTCAGCGATTACACTGGCAATCTCAGTAACGGGGAAACCTGCGTTCAGGATAACGGTTCACCAGGCTTGAGTGGCGCGGGCTGTACAAATGCCGGCCCGTTGTCCGAACAATTTAGCACACCGCCCACATTAGGTGACTTTAATCTTTACCTGAAGGCCCCTGGGGATAACAACCACGGCAGTGTCAAGCTGTCAACAAGCTGTGATTCATGGCTCAAATACGATTGGGATAATAATTCTGCCACTGGTGATACCGCGCCCACCGGCACTGCTACTTTTGGTATTTTCCGAGGTAATGATCGAATTATAAATTTTATGGAGATCAGCAAGTAGTAAGAATGAGCGGGAACTTTGTGAGAATATTTGGCTGGTAATTACCATTCAACCGGGGTAAAGAAAAAGACGAAACGGCCGTTTTCAATATCTACTTTGAGCTTTGCGCCATGGCTCAGACCATAGTGTATATAACCGTCCTTCCGGCCATTTCTGGTGCACTCGGTGGAGTTTGGCGGTGATTCAAAATCTCGATCAGTATCGTACCAGGAAATAAGCATGTATTCACTAAAACGTCTCTTGGCCTGTTCACCGGCCAGCTCCACGGCTTCTTGGTAATCATTAACCTGCTGTGGCAGTACAATGGTCTCTACTGATTCGAGATTTGGAGAGTTTATCGAGCAGCTTTGGTCAACCATAAGCAGTTCCCCCTTGACGATTATTCATAATATGTCATGATTACTCCACTGGCCGCCCTCAAACAAGCGTTTTTTTGTGCCTCTACGAAGAAGAAAATATATAATACAGATTATCACAAATGCTGCTTAATTCGTTGTTCAAGCATTGGTCCTACCGTCTTTTCGCACCGGGTATAATGGTGCGCCATACCTATGAGGCCTTTAAACGCCTGCTGGTCTATGATGGTCAATGTCATGATCTGATGGCGGAGTTAGAGGTCTTGTTCCATGATGGCCGGCGGGAGGATTTTTCTCAGATTACGAGGCGGTATGAACATTTTGCCGCTGCCGTCTCTGGTATGATTGAGAGTTTTGCGGTTCTTGAACCAGCCGCGGCGGCGGCGTTGCTGGAGTACTATAAAAAATTCAATTTTTATATCCGCTATCTTCTTGCCCCGCCTGAGCAGTTAAATATTCCCCCCTATGTTGTTAATCTTAGCACTACGCCTGAAGTGGAACTGGCCGGTCATAAGGCCCATAACCTGGCGCTGCTGCGCAGTAAACTAAGACTCCCGGTGCCGCCGGGGTTTGTCATTACGACTAATTCTTTTTATGCCCTGTTGGAACACAATAATCTGCGGCCCGCGATTGATGATCTTCTGGCTGAAATTGATCTTAATGATTCCCAGGGACTCGTTCAATTGTCTGATAAACTTGAGTCTCTGATTAAAGCGGCCGAAATCCCGCCAAAGGTTAACCGGGCGATACTAAAGGCCTATGAAGAAATGGAAAAAAATTATGGCGCGGGAATGTTGACCGCCGTCCGTTCTTCCGCCATTAGCGAAGATAGTGAATATTCCTTTGCCGGCCAGTACAGGACAATCCTCGCGGCGAGGCGTGAGACAATACTGCCAGACTATCTAAATGTCGCGGCCTCTAAATACAGCCCTGAAGCCCTTTTCTATCGTGTTAATCTTGGCTTGATGGATGAGGAGGCGCCCATTGCCGTGCTTGTTCTGGCGATGGTTGAGGCGGCGGCAAGCGGAATTGTTTACACAGCTGATCCGCTTGCAAAGGATGACGATATGCTGGTTATTCATGCTGTTCATGGGTTGGGAGAGCCCCTGGCCAGTGGTGCCGTGAGCCCCGATATTTTTTCCATTGAACGTCTGAATCTGGATAAAATCAGAAAAATGCCAGGCAGGCAGAAGGAGGAACTCCTTATCCGCCATAACAAACTTGTGGCTGTTCCTCTTATGGACGAGACCGCAAGCTCACTTACACTTTCAGACTCCGAGGCCCGGCAACTGGCTTCCTGGGGGATGGCCGTTGAAGCTTTATTTGGCTCTCCCCAGGACGTGGAATGGGCTAAGACCTGGGCTGATAAACTATATTTGTTACAGGCCCGTCCCCTGAGCCGGGAATCCGTTCAAAGCCCCGTCAATAAGGTTTGTGCCTCTGATATAGCCCTTGAGCCCCTTTTGCGCGGCGGGCAAAGGGCTGCTGGTGGTAGAGCAGCGGGCATGGTTTATCAGGCCAGGATGGGGAACTTGGATGATATACCGCCTGGGGCTGTTCTGGTAACCCGTTTTACGCCCCCTTCAATTGTCCGAGTTATGAACCGCCTGACAGCTGTCGTCGCCGATGAGGGGGCAATAGCCGGTCATTTTGCCACTGTCTGCCGTGAATTCGGGGTTCCTCTTTTGGTTGATACCCAAGATGCCACTACAGTCCTTATCCATGGTCAACTCGTTACCGTTGACGCTAATCAGTGCCTGGTTTATGCGGGCCGGGTTGAATCGTTGCTTCAGGATGAGAAGGCGGGTCATCAAATCGTCAGTGATCTGCCCTATTTTAAGAAACTGCGGGCGATGCTGGATTTTATAACCCCGCTGCAATTAATTGATTCCCGGTCAGTTGATTTCCTGCCCAGTTCATGCCGCTCAATGCATGATATTATCCGCTATACTCATGAACAGGCCGTGCGGGCTATGTTCTCTCTTGGTGACAGAATTTCTGGATCTTCCGGCAGGTCAAGAAAGCTGCAAACTAACTTGCCTCTTGAGGTATATTTGTTGGACGTGGGAGGGGGGGTAGATGATGATACCGGCGTTGGCAGCGTCTTGCCGGAGCAAGTCCGCTCAATTCCTTTTAGAGCAATTTGGCGGGGGATAAGTCAAGTGGGAATTGATTGGCATTCGCACAGCCATTTCGACTGGAAGAACTTTGATGATGTGGCTCTGGCCGGAGGAATGGCAATGAAAAATGCCGGTGATTATGCCTCTTATGCCGTAATTGGCCGGGATTACCTGAATCTCAATATGCGTTTTGGTTATCATTTTACCCTGGTTGATGCCCTGTGCGGCCGGGATGTTCGGGCAAATTACTGCCAGTTCCGTTTTGCCGGCGGCGGTGGTGATTACAGTGGCAGAGTCCTGCGGATTGAATTTGTCACTATTGTTTTACGGCGTCTCAATTTTGAAGTAGATTCCAGAGCTGATTTGCTTGATGCCCGGATCTCGGGTATAGAATGTAAGGAACTGGGACGTAAATTAGAGGCCTTAGGGGCTTTATTGGGCAGTACAAAACTCATGGATATGATATTAAAAGATGGAATGGACGTTCGGCCCTATGTGGAACGATTTTTTGCCGGGGAATATGATTTCTCTTCTTTGCGGCTTAAGGACGTTGGCGGGCAATAATGATGTATCAGCTTAGCTGGATTACCCCGCAACTGGCGGTCGGATACGCTCCCATGTCTTACGCGGAGCTTGATTCAATACGGGAACAGGGAATTACCGCTATTGTCAATCTCTGTGGTGAATTTTCTGATCTGCACGAAATTGAAGAAGGTGCCGGTTTTGAGGTTTATTTTCTTCCGGTTCCCGATGAATGCGCTCCAGATATGGAGGTCATGGAAGAGGCTCTGGAATGGTTGGATGAGGCCGTTTATCTCAATAAAAAGGTCTTGGTTCATTGCCGTCATGGTCATGGCCGTACGGGAACTTTTGTCTCGGCGTACTTACTGCGGCGGGGTCTCGGACTCAAACTAACGGAAAAAACCCTTAAGGGAACCAGGGCGAATCCAACTAATTACTGTCAATGGAAATTATTGCGGCAGTATGGGAAAAAAGAAGGGAAACTCACAAATGCTCAACCTAAAATCGACAATCGGCCCACGGTTGATCTCTCGCCATGGCTCAAGGAATATCAACTTTTGCTTGATAAGGTGGATAAACGACTGCGGGCGGCCGGTGTTAAAGGGGAGTGCGGCGGGCAGACAGCGGCCTGTTGTCATGAACCTCTGGAACTGCCTCTGATTGAGAGTATTAATCTCAGCCGGGCCATGAACAGGAGCTTGAGCCGTTCCCGGCGTTATGCTGCTATTGAGCGTGGAATTAACCTGGCCCGCCGCACACGGGAAATTATGGCCGGGCATCCTGGGATAGCCGGTAGTGATTTTGCCGGGCTCTACAGGGAGGCGGGAATGATCTGCCCCTTATCCGCAGATAATAAATGCCTGGTCTTTGCTGATCGTCCCGCGGCCTGCCGCTGTTTTACGGCTGCCGGCCAGAATTTAGATTTCGGGGATATAAACAGGGCGGTTATCTCCTTATCACGGAATGTCTATCTTGCCCTTACCGGTAAATTCCCGCCCGCTGGTGATTTTCGTTTTTCTGTTGCTGATACGGTATCAGGAAAATTCGTTCAGATGTATTTTCAGGCTATGCTGCACTTTGAGCAAAGAGGTTAAGGTGAAAAATTCACGTCGTGGGACAGAACAAAAAATTCTGATTGTTGATGACGAACGGGATATGCTTATCGTCCTGCGCAAAATTTTGAGCCGTAAATGTAACTATGAGGTCAGAATAGCTGATTCCGGCGAGGCGGCGCTTGCCCTTCTTGAGTCATGGCTGCCTGATGTCGTGCTTACTGATATTAAGATGAGCGGCATGGACGGCCTTGAATTTCTGCGGTGTTTGCTGGGGCTTGATTCCACCATCAGTACTATTATCATGACGGGCTATGGAACCATAGAAATGGCGGTTCAGGCTTTAAAAGACGGGGCCTATGATTTTTTTGAGAAACCCTTTGATAATGATAAGATCATCCACGCCGTCAGCCGGGCTCTGGAGCGTACTTTTCTCTTGCGTGAAAATCTGCACCTTCAGCACCAGTTGACGGAGCATCAGCGAATTCCCGGATTTATCGGCCAGTCTAAAAAGATGACTCAGGCTATGGATTTACTTAGCCGCCTGGCAGCCAGTACGGCGACAGTTCTCATACGCGGTGCTTCCGGTACCGGCAAGGAGCTTGCGGCTCAGGCCCTGCATTCCATGAGTAAACGCGCCTCTCATAAGATGATTACCGTTAATTGTCCGGCCCTGCCGGAGCATATTCTGGAGAGTGAGCTGTTTGGTTATCAGAAGGGGGCCTTTACCGGGGCTGACAGAGACAAGGCCGGCCTTTTTTTAGAGGCCGATGGTTCCACTATTCTTCTTGACGAAATAGGCGATATTCCAGTTTCAATTCAGACCAAGCTCTTACGGGTTCTGCAGGAAAAAGAAATTCAGCCTCTGGGGCAGACCAGAACCTATAAGGTGGATATTCGGATAGTTGCCTCAACTAATCAGGATCTTGAGGCTAAGATTGAACGGGGTGAATTCCGTGAGGATCTTTTTTATCGGCTTAATGTTATGACTGTGACAATGCCGAGTCTAACGGAAATCAGGAATGATATTCCCCTGCTGGCCCAGAATTTTCTGGAAAGGTATAGCGAGGAGCATGGACGGGTTGATCTTGAGTTCAGCCCTGAGGCTCTACAGAGCCTTATGCGGCGGCCCTGGAAGGGGAATATCCGGGAATTGCAGAATGTCATCAACCGGGCTGTTTTGTTGTCTGACAGCAGCCGCATAACTCCAGAGGCTTTGATGACCGAAGAAGAAGCGGCGCGCGGCGGCGGTAGATATCTGGGGGATGCCAGCCTGTTATTTGATCTCTCCTATAAAGAGGCCAAAAAAGAAGTACTTAATCGTTTCAACAGTCTGTATTTGTCCGATGCTCTTAGTACTTCAGCGGGTAACGTCTCTGCCGCGGCCAGAAAATGTTGCATGGAACGTCAGGCCCTGCAGCGGCTTCTGCGCCGTTTTGGCCTAAAATCACAAGAATTTCGCCAATGATGGAGCTGTCTGTTTATTTATATGAAAGTCACCTGCCAAGGATATTGGTCTTGCCACGACTTTCATGTTTCTTGGTGCCCGGGTTGACCAGGCATGGCTGTACTGGTAAGGCGGCACAAAAAAAAAGCACTTAACCAGATATCAGTTAAGTGCTTGATATTAAAAAATAATGGTGGGCCATCGCGGAATCGAACCGCGAACCTGCTGATTAAGAGTCAGATGCTCTACCAATTGAGCTAATGGCCCAAATTCGGGATAAAAAATAGCACAAGTGCCTATGAAGGTCAAGAAGATTTATTGATAAATACCACTATTTAAGCCCCTTGACCGGTTGTTATTTTATTTCACGCATCTCCCATATACCGCAAGGGCATATACCGGCGCAAAAGCCACAGCCGATACAGCGTTCATCGTCCACCTGGTAGGTAAAACCTGTGTCGGTCTCCTGGCGGTAAATTGCCTGTTGGGGGCAGGAGGCGGCGCATAAACCACAGTCGCGGCACAGCCCGCATGACAGGCAGCGCTGGGCCTCCGCGGAGGCGGAAAAGGGCACTGTCGTCCCGCGCTTGATTTTAACCGGGTAATAGGCCGTCTGTATCGCCTGGTAGGTGATAGTGGGCCGCCGGTCGGGAGTATAGGTGCCGCCGGTGAGGCTGGCGTGTAAGGCCTTGGCTGCCGACATCCCCTGGCCGATGCCATGGGGAGCCAGAGCGCGGCTTATTACGTCGCCGGCGGCGTAAACCTTGCTGTTAGTGGTGCTGCCGCCCTGGTCAACCTTTATTTTACCATTGGGGCATTCTATATCGGTACTCAGAAAGCGCAGGCCCCGTCCGTCTTTTTTAATTAGGCCGCAGGCAATAATAACCCCGTCGTATTCCCTGACAAATCGTTCAAACTGAGCCGAGTTGACTAATGTCTCCGGAATGATATTTATGCCTGTAGACTTCAGGCGTTTTAATTCAGTCAGCAGGGTGTCTCGCTCTAATTTGCCCTTGTCGATCTGTTCCCATAATTTACCGCCGAGACGACTCGTGGCCTCAAAAAGATCAACCTTATGGCCCTTGAGGCTTAAGTGCCAGGCGGCACTTAAGCCGGCGATTCCGGCCCCGATCACGGCAACCTTGTGACCGCTGGCTGGAGCGGAAGGTGGCGCGGCGTGAATGGCCTGCCTGCCGCATGATTTAATGTCCAAGGGGGTGTCGACGGCCTTTCTGGTGCAGGCCAGCATACACATATTTGGGCATACCGAGCCGCAGACCGTGGCCGGGAAGGGCGTATATTGGAGCAGCAGATTAACGGCGTCTTGTTCATTACCCTGGCGCAAAAGGGCAAAACGACGTTCATAAGGGATATTGGCCGGGCAGGCCCCGGAGCATGGCGCAGTATTCATGCGGTTCCGCCATCGGGGTTCATGCCGTCTATTTTTGCCCGTGGTAATATAGGGCAGGGTAGAAAAGGCAGAATGGTCGATAATATCGCCAAAAATACCGTTTTTGCCCACCTCTTTTTCCCAGACCTGGCGGCGAAATTTGCTCATGGCCATTTGCCCCTGACCGCGCGCCGCCTTCTCGGCCGGGGTGAATGGTACCAGCTTCTGCCATTCTGTCTGGTTAGTGGTCAGCGTGGTTAGATGTTTAGTTTTTTTGACAGCCTTGAGATAGGGCTTGATGTTATCCTTGAGCCATTGCCAGTCTTCATCATCTAAGGGGAGACGCTGGACATCATTGCGGCTGTAGCCGGTTATGGGGCCGCGGAAATAAATAACCCCGCCCACCATGCCCACGCAGGGCCGATAGCCTAAAATATTATCCGGATTACGTGGTTCAACACCGCAGACCACCGTGATACCACCGGCCTTGAACTCAGCAAAGGAATCACCCACATCCCGTAAATACCAGGACTGCAGAGGGGCATAGCGTGGATTATGCTTGGTCATGGTATCGCATCTCGCCCCGCCGCCGCCCTGGACATAGAGGATACCCTGGGCTCCGGCGTTATGCGCCCCGTTGGTAACATCTCCCAGCACGGTTATAGTGGCTCCGCAATTCAGCCAGCCCACATCATCTGAGGCGCTGCCGTTGACCACAATATTGGTGCCCTGCATTCCCATGGCTCCGAGGCGCTGGCCCACCGGGCCGCTGACCTTTATATTAATTCCCCCATTTTTTTCATTACTGGGCCAGATGCGGCCGCCAATACCATGCTGGCCTTGGGCCTTGATTTCCAAACTGTGGGAGCCATTATGCACGGCGGCCTGAATATTTTCTTCCAGGGCCTTGGAGGACAGCCGCTTATTGTTTATTTTACCGTTAATAATCATTTTTCGAGCCTAACAAACATATGAAATTGACAGACGATTAGCAATATCCTGATCTGAAACTCCCAGACCGTCAGACATACCGATGGGCAGCTGGGTGCTGCGGCCCATCGGGGCAAAAACCTTCTTTAGCTCCATCTCAGCGGTCTTGAAGACATCAACTACCCGCTGGGCGACCTTCTCGGCGCTTAGACGGCGGTAAAGCCGGGGATCCTGGGTGGTAATACCGCGCGGACATTTGCCGAGATTACAGAGGTTACAGCGGTTATGCTCATCGCCAAAACAACCAGCGGCCGCCTGCATTATATATTTGCCGATATCAACCCCTGAGGCCCCAAGCATAATGAGACTAGCGGCGTTGGCAGCAAGATGCCCCTGTTTGCCCACTCCGCCGGCGGCAAAGATGGGTAATTCATTCTGCTTGCCCTGCTTAACTAAATCGAGATAGCAGTCGCGCAGGTTACTGGCAATGGGATGCCCCATCTTGTCGAGTGAGACATTATAGGCCGCGCCGGTGCCGCCATCCTCGCCATCAATGCACAGAGCGGCGGCATAGGGGTTACGGGCCAGATTATTCAGTACGGCCAGGGTGGTCTTGGTGCTGGATATTTTGGGATATACCGGCACCCGGAATCCCCAGGCCATGCTGACGCTCTGAATCATCTTGGCCACCGCCTCCTCAATGGAGTATTGGGTCTGATGAGTGGGTGGTGAGGCTAGATCAACCCCCATGGGTACCCCGCGAATCTCGGAGATGAGTTTCAAGACCTTGTAGGCCATGAGCAGGCCGCCGTCACCGGGCTTGGCTCCCTGACCGTATTTGATCTCAATGGCGGCGGGATCCTCTACCATATCAGGCAGGGCGTGGATAATCTCATCCCAGCCAAAATAACCGGAGGCTATCTGGGGAATAAAATATTTAATGAATCTGGACTTTAAGAGCCGGGCCGGAACCCCGCCCTCACCGGAGCCCATTACCACCGGGATATGCTCTACCTCATTTAAATAGGTAACACCCATGGCCAGCCCTTCCCACATGGGGGGCGACAGGGCGCCTATGGACATGCCGCCTATGCGGATGGGAAATATTTCTCGTACCGGCGGGATAAATTTATCGGCCTCCACTATGAGACGCCCGTCCTTGACAATCAGCGGGATGTCCTCGGCTGGCAGATTACGGCCCATGAGGGTGCGGATGTAAAATTCATGCCGGCCGGCATCCAGGGCCGGATCGGTGAGCATGGAGATACGGGTGAATTTTAATTTATCCAGGGTGCTGGTGCTGGGATCATTGCGCCGGCCGCCGCGTTTATATGGGACTCCGCCTCTGTTCTTATGAAAGAGGAACTTGGAGGCCGGGTTATGTTCCGGGACAATGGCCATGTTGGGACAAACCAGGGTACAGGTGCCGCAGCCGGTACAGTAATGATCAATATCGCTGACCTGTTTTATGACCTGCTCTACGCTTCTTACGGTAGTGGGCAGGGGGATTTCTCCTTCACTCCGCACTAAGCGGCGGGCAATTACGGCCGGGACAATGGCCCTGGTGGGGCAGGTGGCGGTGCATTTGCCGCACCGGGTACAGCGGTCGTCCCGCCAGCGGATAATATATGGGAAATCGAGAAGGGGAATATCCATCATGTTTATCCCTTTAACTGGTTCCATACTTGAACCTCTTTGGCATTTGGGCTGATTACTACGAAATCGTAACGCATGGGGAAAATATCATCCTCCCGTTTTCTTTTTGGTACGGCCTGATCCAGGCCGCATTCTTCCGACATAAGGCCGTAATGGCCGGTAGTGCCGCCCACAACACCGGGCCGCAGCTTTTTACTGTCCTGCACCATGAATACTGAGCCGTCAGGCATAAAACCGATGACACAGTTGGGGCCGTCAATACAAAGGGGGCGCAGTGACTTTTTAATAAGCCGCAGGGCCTCGGCATCAGAACGATCATCAATCTCATTATTGGTCAGCGGGGTGATGACATCCTTGTAATAACGCAGGGGATAACCCAAGCGCTTATGGATAAAATGCAGGGTATGGCAAAAAATCTCGGAGTCTGATTTGTAGTTTCTGTAGCCGGGAAAATTTCGTCGCAGGAGATAGTCCCGATTGGGGACAAAGGCCGTGTTTTCGCCATTAGTCATGGTGCAGTAGCCCTGTAAAAAAAAAGGGTGGCAGGCATAGAGGTCGATGGCGTAATTGGTATTCTGACGGCCCTGAGCCAGGGCGATTTTGGCGGTGAGAGGTTTCTTGTCAAGACCAAAAAATTCGCCAACTTCCAAGGGGTCGCCAACCTCCTTCATGGTGATTATGTCAGGCCAGAAGCTGAAAATATAAAGCGAATTGTTCTTCAATCCTTCGTCGCGGAGCTGCAAGCGGGTTTTGGTGAGCAGGGCCTCTTTTTCATCCGCTGAACGGTCGATGTACTCGTCCGGATATTGATAGGCGGTGGTAAGGTAGTGGCCGCGTTTAGTTACCGAGGAACTGGCTTTTTCACAGATCTGAGGTTCCCACATGAATTTAACCTTGAAACCGGCCTGCTTCATATAATTATCAAGTTTGCGGCGGCCGCTGTCAGTACAGATCCCGGATAAAATCGGATATTCCTTCAGATCCTTAAAGTCGCCGCCGAGATCCTTGAGTACGAAGCCCAGGCCCGAGCCGTCATGCCCCTCTTTCATGGTATCCAAGGCCCGTATATTGTCCATCACTGAAAAATATTTATCAGCGGTAATGGCGCTAAGTCGACACATAATATTCCTGTGAAGCTGAAATTAAAAAGTTACCCAAATTGTTTATAAAGGGAATACTATTTAATGCAATGGACAATATCTTTCAAGACATTCTTTTATGTTTTGCTTAGAATATGTTACCGTTAAAGTCTGCCAGTATCCTCCGTAATTCTGCTGTTTCTCAAGCCAGTGATTTTTCCGCTACCTCATAGACTCCTTTGGAGATTCCCTCCTTGCTTAATATTCTTTTCAGCTGTGCCTTCATTAAGTCCCGGCGGTTCTGGTCATAGAGTCGCCAGCGGCTGAAGCGCCCGAGGAGACGGGCGGCAATGGCCGGATTTAAGCTGTCTAATTCTAGTACTACCCCGGTAAACAGTTCGTATCCCGCTCCGGAGGGCTCGTGAAAACAGATGTGATTGCCGCCGGCAAAGCTGCCAATTAACGCTCTCACCTTATTGGGGTTCTTGATTTTAAACAGGGGATGTTTCATCAGCTCCTTAACACGCTCCAGGGTTGTGGTCAGGGGGGCGGTGGCCTGAATGGCGAACCATTTATCCATGACCAGGGTCTCGTGCCGCCATTTTTCAAAAAAAGCGGCCAAGGCCGTCTCCCGTTCCGGGCAGCCAGCGTGGGTAAGGGCGGTCAAGGCGCTTAATTCATCGCTCATATTATCGGTCTCGTCAAGCTGCCGCAGACAGAGACCTACCGTCTTGTCTGTCCGAGCCGCCATTAGATAAGAGAGGCAGAGATTCTTTAAACGGCGGCGGCCGGCGAGCTCCGGACTATAGGTGTAAGGGCTGGGAGGGGCGTTATTCCTGTAGGCCGCGAGGAGCAGGGGCTCTAAGCGGCGGCCGATTGCCATGCGGTATAACTCCCGGATGCTGTGAATGGCTTCCACATCAATTTCCTTCATCTGAGCGCTCAGGTAATCCTCGCTGGGCAGGGTCAGAAGCTGGGCCTTAAAGGCCGCGTCGGGATGAAAATCCGGGGTTAGAATGGCTTGAAATATATCAATAATATCTTCTTCCGGACGTGGTTCAATCCCGTCCTTAAATTCATCTATCCGGGCCAGTAAGCTGGAGGTCATCAGGCGCTGTCCGGCCTCCCAGCGGTTGAATGGATCCTGGTCATGATTAAGCAGGAAACGTAAATCATCCCGCGAATAATCATATTTTAACTCCACTGGGGCTGAAAATTCCCGTAATAATGAGGGGATGGGGGCGTCTTTTATCCCCTCAAAGATGAAGGACTCTTCTGCCTTTTTGACATGGAGGATCATATCGGCGCTTTGGTGCTCTTTGCCTGCCAGTTTTAAGTTTAGTTCATGGCCCTGGCGGTCAAGTAAGGCCAGGCGTAAGGGAATATGGCTGAGGCGGGCCGCGGAACCGGCCATGGGGCCGGGCTTCTGGCGGACGCTGAGAGTAAATGTCCCGGCATCCGGGTCATGGCTTGAGTCAATATAGAGGCGCGGGGTTCCGGCCTGATCGTACCATGTTTTGAATTGCTCCAGGCTGGCCGGGCCTGGGGCGGTAGCACTCTGATTCCAGGCATCCTCCATCGCCTGGACAAAGTCCTCGGTGGTGACGGCCTGGCCATCGTGGCGGGCAATATAAATCCGCATTCCGGCCTGAAAGGTTTCTTCACCCAGCATGGTGTGCAGCATACGGATGACCTCGGCACCCTTTTCATAGACGGTGAGGGTATAGAAATTGTTGATCTCCACATAGGAGGCGGGCCGTACAGGATGTGCCATGGGCCCGGCGTCTTCCGGGAACTGCAGGTTGCGGAGGGCGGTTACGTCACTGATTCGTTTAATGGCTCTGGAGCTGGTATCAGCGGTAAATTCCTGATCTCGGAAGACGGTGAGCCCCTCTTTAAGACTTAGCTGGAACCAGTCTCGGCAAGTGACCCGGTCGCCGGTCCAATTATGAAAATATTCATGGCCCACCACTGACTCTATGCCTTCATAATCCTGGTCGGTGGCAGTCTGCGGCCGGGCCAGGACGTATTTGGAATTAAAAATATTCAGCCCCTTATTTTCCATGGCCCCGGCGTTAAAGTCATCAACGGCGACAATCATATAGAGATCGAGATCGTATTCCAGATTAAAACGTTTTTCATCCCAGGCCATGGCCTTTTGCAGGGCTCGCATGGCGTGGCCGCATTTATCAGCATTGTGGTGTTCGCTATAGATTCGCAGTTCTACGGGGCGGCCTGATTTAGTGGTGAAAGAGTCGGTGAGAACGGCCAGGTCACCAGCCACCAGGGCGAAGATATAGCAGGGCTTGGGGAAGGGGTCATGCCAGCGGGCAAAATGGCGGCCGTTATCCAAGCGGCCTTTCTCGATCAGATTGCCGTTGGAGAGGAGAACCGGGTAACGGCTGCTATGGGCCTCAATGGTGGTGGTATAGACGGACATAATATCGGGGCGGTCTAAAAAATAGGTGATTTTGCGGAACCCCTCGGCCTCGCATTGGCTGCAGAAGATGGAGTTTGAGCGGTATAACCCCTCAAGAGCGGTATTTTCATGGGGTTTGATCCGCACAGTGGTCTGGAGGATAAACTCCTGAGGCGGATTTTTTATAATCAGCCGTGACGGCTCCAAGTTATACTCCTGAGGTGTCAGGGGGCGCCCGTCCAAGGCGATAGTAAGTAATTTTAGATCAGGGCCGCCGTTCAGGATTAGATCCCGGCTGTTGGAGCAGCGGCGCAGGGATAGTTCGGCGCGAACCGTGGTGTGTTCCTCTTCAAGATTGAAGTGAAGATCAACCTTGCTGATGGTAAAGGGCGGCGGCTGGTAGTCGTGCAGAAATGTAGTTTTTGGTTTTTTGTTCATGGTTGTTTTCATTTCTTTTATTTTATAGTTTTTGGCTGTCATGCGGCTGGGGTTAAACTTATGACAACGGGATAATTCAGGCGCTGGCCGGGACGCAGGTTCTCAAAATTGGTCGATGGATTGTATTCTTTCATTAGCCATAAGGGTAAGTCAAGCACCTCATGGCAGATCGTCCAGATATTATCGCCTTTCTTAATCTGGTAAGATTGGACGCCGGTTATCTTGTAGGCCGCGAAAAAATCCTCCGCGATCTCCTTGTGAAATTCATAGCGTAATTCCTCAAATCTGTCTTTGCCAACCTTGTCTAACGGAATTTTGATATGATCGTGGGTATTGATACGGTGCCTGAAGGAGATGTGATTTAAATTCCTGATAACCTGGGTGCGAACCTGGAGCCAGTCGGCATAATGCCCCAGGGTCTCTGATTCCTCTACCTGGATTATGCCTATTTTGTGGCTGTTTTGGGTTATAACCTTTTCGACTTCAAAATTCCCGGTCAAGACCTCGGGGTTTATGCTGACTAAGGTCTGGGGCGGCACCTCCACGGCTGGATTTTCGGCCGCCGTTGGCGTTATGGGGCTGCGTAAAAGGATATTGTTGTCTTCTCCGCCGCTGATGTGAGAGGGCAGCATTGCTATCAGCGGTTGTTTGGCCGGGGGCGTTAATTCTCTGACTGCCGGCGGTTTATGCGCTGGGGCGGTTAGTGGTTCAATTTGCGCTGTTGGTGCTGCCGCAGTTGTGGGGACTAATGCTGGTAGGAACGCTGGTGCTGCCGCGGACACGGGTGCGGGTGCAGGGGGTGGCGCTGGTTTGTTTACGGCCGCTGATTTTTTGGCGTTTGTCCCGCTCAGGCTGGCGGTAATTATGTTTCTAACCACGGGTTTAATAACTTTCAGGGCGGCAAACCTTTGTTTTACTTTAGACCTGTATACTCCCGGAACTGGTATTTTTAGGTTTTGACCTACATAGATGGTGGCTCGGCGGCCTAATTGATTGTAATCGAGCAGATCCTGGAGCCTTATCCCCTGACGGCGGGCTATTTTGCCGGCGGTGTCACCGCGCTCTACCCGGTAGAAGCGGCTGCGTTTCTGGGCCTTCTTATATAGTGAGGTCGGGATTTGACCTGCTGATAGGTGTATATCAGCGGGCAGGTGGAGTCGGTATCCCGCTGGAATATATTTTTGTCCATTCCAGACCGGAGTCCTCAGTGCCGGATTCAGTGACTTTAAATTTTGCAGCGGAAGAGATAGAAAACTGGCAAGTTCCATGGGATCAATATAGGCCGGTAGTTTGACATCTTCCGTCTTTATGAGGGGCCGCATGGTGAGATTGGGGAAGTATTTTTTGTAATGTTTGGCTATCTCCCGGGCTGCCAGAAATTCTGGGTAGAAGTTACGGGAGGCGAAGCCAAACCGTCTGTTCTGATAGGAATTGATAATCGCCACATAACCGCCATATTCATTTTGAGCCCGCTGCATACTCCTTGCCCCGTGGTTGTAAGCTGTAATGGCCAGGGGCCAGTTGTTAAGCTTCTGGTAATTAGACTTTAAGAAGAGGGCTGCCGCCCTGGATGACTTAAGCGGATCACGGCGTTCGTCAACGGTGTAGCTGATGGTAAGATAACGGCGGCCGGTGGCCCGGATGAACTGCCAGATCCCCGCGGCCCCGAATTTGCTGTAGGCCTTGTAATTATAGGATGATTCCACATGGGGCAGATAGGCGAGATCGGTGGGCAGGTGCTGGCGGCGAAAGATCTGTTTAATAGTCTGCAGGTATTGACCGGAGTTAATAATCCCCTGCCTGAAACGGTTTTTAAGGCATAATTGGAAACGTATATTCTGGGCGGCCTTTCGCAGTTCGGCTGGTTTAGGGCTGCCACCGAAGAGGTTAAGAATACGGCGTCCTATTTTACTTTTGGTATCCCGGCCCTGGGCCAGAGACAACAGAATATGGCGGTATTTGTTCTTGGTCTCCTTGATCAAACGGCGGTTGCGCCTAACGGAATTTAAATGGCGGGCGGGATCATATAAATCTATTACCTCGTAAATTACAGCCAGGTTTTTACTGTCGTGGAGCAGCCCATGCCGGGACGAATAACGGGAATAAACTATCTTCCAGAACTTGACATTGGGCTTAATATCGTTATAGAGAGGAAAGGGGTTTATGGCGGCCTCAACCGGCGGGGCGGCAGAGCCCAAAAGACCAGCCGTCAGGAAAATTATAATGAGAATCATGGTTTTGTAAGAAAATAGCACGGGTTAGTCCGCCTTTAGATTTTGGCCGGATCTAACTGCGGCGGTTGAAGAGACAGGGGTGGACTCCGAAGCTGAAAGGCACGGCAGGATTATGCTGACGATTTTGTAATTGAACGGTGCTCCAGCTCAGCCCAAAGGCAGGGGAAAATATAATCATATGAGTTCCTTACAGATCCTGAAGTCAGGCGTGGATAATGCGGTTACGGCCCTCTTTGACGGCCAGACGCAGGCATTCTTCCGCCTGGCGGCGTAAATCTTCAAGCTCGATTCCTTGCCGGGGCTGCAGAGCGGCGACTCCTATACTTGCGGATATATAAGGGCTGGTTTTGGAGGACGGGTGGTCGATTTTGAGATAATCAAGGTTGTCTTTCATATTACCGGTCACTATCATTGCGCCCCGCAGGTCGGTATCGGAGAGACAGATGGCGAATTGATTATCAGCGTAACGGCAGATGTGATCCCCAACCCGGTGCAGTGATGATTCAAATACCTGGGCGATTAATTTAAGGCAGTTATCCGCCTTGGCCTTACCGTATTCGGCGATATATTCGTGATACGAGTCAAATTCAATAATAAACATAGTCAGGGGCTTGGCATCCCTGAAGGCCCGCCGCCATTCATTGTGGAGGGCTTTGTCAAAGTGCCGGCGGTTGTTCACCGAGGTCGTTCTGTCGGTAATGGCCAGAGACACGAGGCGTTCATTGGCGGCCTCTAATTCCTCCTTGATTTTAAGGAGCTCGGTCTCACGTATCTTGCGGCGGCTAATCTCTTTACTGAGTTTTACTGCCGAGTTGACTCTGGTAATTAGTTCAAGTTCACGTACCGGTTTGGTGATGTATTCCACCGCCCCGGCCTCAAAGGCCTCGTGCAGGGTTTCTGGTTCATCTCTGATGGTTACCATGATGATCGGGGTATCGGCGAAGAAACTATGTTCCTTGATTTTGCGGCAGACGGCGATGCCGTCCATGGAGGGCATGATAATATCTAAAAGGATACAGTCCACCCGCTTGAAATTTTGTTGTGGAAAGCCCAGAAATTCGAGAGCCTCAGCTCCGGAGGAGGCACAATAAATGTCTTCATAGCCATTACGTTGCAGGGCTGCCTCTAACAAACGGACGATGGGGGCGGAATCATCTATTATCAAAATACTCATTGGTGTTTCTTTGCGTCTCCTGAATAGTTACGGGAAAAATTACTTTATATTTGTATGTAATTAGATTACCAACTACTTTTAGTGGATGCAAATGCTAAATTAAAAAGACCGGTCTCTAACGGCTCTGGGTAATTGTTATCGTGCAATTCAGCCAGGGCCAAAGGTTGCACCTTCACCGCCCTGTTTAACTTTTTACAGCCCCTATAAAGGCCTGAAACTGTGTATGCCCCGATAATAGCTACCCTGGGATTTGTTATGTCCCCTGATGGACGGCAGACCTTGCTCGTTCATCGTAATAAACGGGCTGATGATGCTCATCTTGGCAAATTTAATGGTCTGGGCGGCAAGCTGGAGGCCAATGAGGATGTGGTCAGCGGTCTGAAGCGGGAGATCATGGAGGAGGCGGGGATCAGCTGCCTTGATATAAAATTACGCGGCACTGTTAACTGGACGGGGTTTGGCCCAGAGAATGAGGACTGGCTGGGGTTTATATTTCGGATAGATTCATTCAGCGGCGAGCCTTACGCGGAGAATGAAGAGGGGACTTTAATCTGGCATCCCGCCGCTGCTTTGGCTGATTTACCCATGTGGGAGGGGGATCGTTATTTTCTGCCCCTGATTTTTGATGATGATTGGCGCCAGTTTCACGGCTATATGCCTTATGCTCATGGCCGGCCGCTCAGCTGGTCGTATGTCCGGGTATAAAGGTCGAGTGTAACTGCTGAATAGTTACGGTTGAGAAGGGTAAGGAGGATTTTGGATGGCCCAATACGCCATGGTTATAGATTTGCGGAAATGTCTCGGGTGTCATAGCTGTGCCCTGGCCTGTAAGGCCCAATGGCAGGTGCCGGCCGCCGAAAGCCGTTGCCGGCTGCAGGTCCATGGCCCCGGCCAGACACCTGAGGGGCTGGCTCTGGCCTTTCAACCACGCATGTGTAATCAATGTGATGATCCGCCCTGTGTGCCCGTTTGCCCGGTTACTCCGTTAATGCGTCATTTCGGGAAGGGAGTAGGAAAAACCGCTATACCCATTGCCGCTACCTGGAAGAACCCCTTAAACGGCATAGTTGAGGTCGATCCGGCTCGTTGTATTGGCTGTGGGGCCTGTGTCAAGGCCTGTCCCTATGAGGCCCGTTATTTAAAGCCCGGTTCGGCCGGTCATAAAACGGCTGATAAATGCGATTTTTGTCTGGAGTTGTTAGAGGCAGGCAAGGAACCGGTCTGTGTGAGTAATTGTCTCGCTGATGCCATGTTCTTCGGCAATCTGGCGGACAGTGAATCCGCGGTGTCCAGATATCTTCAGGACGGGGCTGTACGCCTAACCGTGGGAGCTGGTAGTGATCCGGGCTCCAACGTCTATTATTATGGCCGTCCTCAAGAGTTATATATGCTTCATAATGGTTGAGAATCGGTAACTGTTTATGATAACTGGAGAACTATATGGAATTAATTCGTTTTGGAGTTTCAATTCAGGATCATTTGTTAGAGCGTTTTGATAATTTGATTGCCGAAAAGGGCTATGCCAATCGTTCCGAGGCCATTAGAGATTTAATCCGTAATTCATTGGTAGAGGATGAATTGGAAACTCGTGATGAAGAGACAGTGGGGACGATAGCCATGGTCTATAATCATCATACCAGAGAGTTGTCGGATAAATTAACCGATCATCAGCATTCACATTTTAAGGAAATTATTTCTTCCCTGCATGTTCACCTTGATCAGCATAACTGTCTTGAAGTGGTGGTGGCGAAGGGTAAAAATAAAAAAATAAAGCAATTGGCGCAGGAATTAATCGGTACCAAGGGGGTTAAATACGGTCGTTTGATGTCCACTCCTGCCACCGGTAAAAATTTATGATCTATGTTGGCAACGCCTCAGCGGCAGATTAACAAAGGGGTCAGCGTAATGCTTTGAATGGTCTTATCGTTTTATCGACGGCTGATTAAGATTTATATCTTTCAGAGCCTTTTTTATGGCGGGCAGGGCGGCGGTTACCGCTGACGGCTGATTGGGAAGTGAGGCCTTCTGGATGGCGGTCTGCAGGGCCTTTTGGGCCTTGTCTAACTCTTTCAACATCATATAGGCCTGGCCAAGATGGTAATATACTAGAGGGTCGGCGGGATTCAGGGCTTTGGCTTTTTTAAATTGAGTCGCGGCTGCCGGCGCATTTTGCTGTTTCAGCATAATTAGCCCCAGGGCATCTGTGGCGTTGAAATTCGCAGGGTCATTTTTGAGGACAGTGTTAAACTGCTTTTTCGCTTCCTCCAGCTTTTTCATACGGTATAGAACCATTCCCAGCTTGTTCCTGATGTCATTCTTCTTCGGTTGAAAATCCAGCAGCATACGATATTCTATTTCGGCCACCGGGTCGGCAATTTTGCCCTTACCTATATGAGCCTCGGCTGGCCGGGCGCTTAAAATCAGCAGGGGAATCAGCAGGTATATCAGTTTCATGATTGTGAGTTTAAGGGGGTCTGAAGTTATGCCGTTATTTCAAGCTCATTACCCAGGTAATGGAGTTGAACATTGTATAGCCGCCTAAGGAAATTATTATCAGGGCGCTGAAGATTCCTAAACGGCGGCTTAATTCCTGATTGCCGCCTATTTTTTCCGTAAGACGGCTGGCCTGGGACAGTATCAGGCCGATGGTCATCATAACCAGGCCCAGACCAAGGCTGAAAAAAAGGGTTACGGTCAGGCCCTTGGCTATTTTACCGGCGCCAATAGCGGCCAGAAGGGTGGCAATGGCGGCAGGGCAGGGGATGAGGCCGCCTGAAATCCCCAGTAATAACAGATTCCATTTATTATAACGCTCGGCCGGAGTGACAGCCGCGCCCTGCTGGTCGTGATGGTGGGGATGCTGATGACTATGCTCGTGGCTGGCCTGGGTATGGCTGTGTTCAGGGGAATGTTCGTGACTATGATGGGGATGGACGTGGTCGTGATGGTCGTGGTCGGAGCCAAAGAGATGTATATGATTATGGCTGCTGTTGCGACTTAGCCGCTGTTGCAACAGCCAGATGCCGACTATGAGAATAATGGTTGATGAACCAAGGCCAAGCCAGGCATGGAGCTGAATTCCGGAATAGCTGTGGGCCAGGAGTTTAGCGGTAATACCAAGGATAATTACGCTGAAGGTGTGGGTAAAGGTTACAATTAAGCCTAATAATATGCCGTCCACGGCCCGGCCTTTGGTGCCTATCATATAGGCGGCAATCAGAGTTTTACCGTGGCCCGGTTCAAAGGCGTGTAAGGCCCCGAGTATAATGGCGCCGGAATAAAGCATTAAATCAGAAGGCATATCAAT
>VAPL010183240.1_pt1 | contig 23044 bp, 21 predicted proteins | sample 3395061 | NCBI WGS metagenome assembly VAPL01 (sample SAMN08290444, study PRJNA428436) | hydrothermal vent metagenome | isolation source: Deep-sea hydrothermal vent chimney 2 | place: Pacific Ocean: Juan De Fuca Ridge | depth 2182 m m | reverse complement strand
GCCACTTTCTCTTGCTACGCAATTCACCTTGTCCTCACATTTGTGCTCGCATAGCATTTTTGAACAGCAATAAATATTTTTCTTATCCCGAGTTCAGGTTATGTAATGCAAAATGAAATTAATATTATGTGTTTTTGCAGTAGGTATATTTATAAAAAAGGTAAGTTAGATGTATTGGATAACCATTAATGCATAATAAAATTATTGGGTTATAATTTTTTCGTTTAAAAATTTTTTTAACAATATTGTCTGAATGACGAAAATTAAATTAAGTTGTTTGTTGAGTTATTATCTATTATTTGGTTAGATTAAATTTTATGTAAGGTGGCTGCATTTGTTGCAGCCCCTAAGTAAAGGTGTTTATTGTAAAAAAGCTGGTGCTAATGGACCACCATTTTTTCCAACAGCGGGAATATATAATATTTCATCATCGGCTTCAATTCCATTTTCTGATTCAACACTGAGGGTATCACCCTGACTGCCATTTGGGACAAAGAGTTCAGGATGATCAAACGGAGCCTGCTGTTTTCTGACTCGTTCATCGGTGAAGGTTTTTATAAAGCTAATTAGATCCGTAATCTCATTTTCAGTTAATCCAAGTTTACCTATTTCAAAATCCATGTTATCACTATTTAAGTCATGGAAATCACCGCCGCGATTGTAGAATTCTATTACTTGGCGCAAAGTGTGTTGGCCACCATTGTGAAAATAGGGCGCTGTTAACTCTACATTACGTAAACTTGGAATTTTAAACGCACCTTTCATAATAGCACGATCGGTTCCTGGACCAATTGCAGGATCGGCAATGTTGGCATATTCATAGGTTAATAACTCTTGGCTTGGAATGTCGGCTGGATCACTTGTTACTATGTCTGCAACACTTAATGGGTTTCCAAAGGGATCTTTTGCACCTGCGCCAAGATCTTCAATTGTAGGTCGTACTCCTATATTGTAAAAACCTTGTTCGTATACGACAACATCACAGTTACCATTGTACATTCGCTCAAACCATTCTGGTGGTTGAAATGATGGCGTAAATTTAGGGTTTTCAAATCCTTGTCGCGAAGTACGAACTGATGCACTGGTAAGCTCAGGACCACTATGGCAAGCAGCACAAGCGGCAGCACTAAATAGCATTTCGCCTCGAAGTTCTTGTTCATTTAGCAAACCAGAGCCTCCTGCATTTAAATTTTCGAAGTGTTGGTCAATTTTGGCATCATCTGAAATTAGTGTTTTTTCATATTCTTGAATGGCTAGACCAAAGAATAAACTGAAATTGTTTTCCATTAAAGTATATTCATTTTTTTTAATTTTATGATTTCTGTCGGCTATGACAAAACTTTCATTACCATATTCATCAATACGTATTATGGTGTTTGAGTCCCACCATTGTTTATGAAAAGCTTGACGAACTAATGTGGCGTAATTCCTAATTGTTAAACCTGATCGATTTTTTTTAGCAAATACCCCTAGAACACTATCTTGAGGGTGTACTTTTTGTTTATCAAGAGGTCTTAAATGTAAGGCTCGTTTACCTACGTCACGTTGTGTACGGTTAAAATAGGACATTTCAAAATTACTAACAATAGGACCAACTGCTTGAGATGCTAATGATGAAAAATCGAGGCGAACCTTTACAGGAATTAGTTTACCATTAACGGCTTTAAGTACTCGTGCTTTTGAATCACCCGCACCAAATTCGTTTACACCATTAAATAAATTATTGGCACGACCATCCCAAAAATTTTTGTTATAGAGTGCTGCGTTAATTATTGTTGGGGTGTTTCTTGGTTCGACTCGACGCAAATTAATCCCATTAATATTAAAAATTGGATCAATAAAACTATCACCTTTGTCATGATGTTTGCCACGTTTAGCGCTTTTAAATGTACGTGCATGGATCCCCATTGATGCTACTGTGTCATCAGTTTGGCGAATTATTGTAGAGTTACGATCTGTTCTATCTGCGAATAAGAGTAATGGAAAGTGTTCGGCTGTTAACGTTAAATTTGGACCGCCTAAATCTATTTTACCACTATTGTTGTTTACGCCACCGGGAGATAGTTGATTTTTACTTCTACTATCAGCTCCTGCGCGAAAATGACATGTACCGCAGGCTTGTTTACCATCACTTCCAATTTGCATATCCCAAAATAGGGCTTTGCCTAATATGATGGCATTTTTTTTATTTTTAATATAATGCTTTAGTTTTGGATCTTCCGAAATAATGGTTGATTTTAACGAACCTGGACCTATGTTTCGATCTGGAAAGGGAGGAAATATAGCTGCGTCACATTCACCTTCACGTGGTGATGGTAATAATGCATTTGCTGGCGGAATGATAATACTATTAACCAATATTATTGCTAGAAAAGTTGAAGTGAAGCTTAAAAAACGGTTTGATTTGATACATTTTTTCTGGTGTTTCATATGTTGCCTCTAAATGATAGTGTTAGAAATCAGTTAATCAAGATCTGTTTCTAAGTTAAAAAATGTATTACAGTGAACTAACACGTCCATGCATTTTTTGTCTTTAAAATCCAAGTAGTAACATTTAAAAATATGAAAAACGAAACATTAACATTCTAATAGAATATCTTAGGTTTAATGTCTTAAATTTTTTGTGAGCTAATGATTAGTCGATATAATAAGCAAGATATTACAATTAATTTTAATTTTATCTCATTAACTAAAGAAGGGATTTAAAGTTGAAGTAACATGGCAGTTACTTCAACTCTACTATATTTAACGATAATCTAGTGTTAGGGCATAATTGCGGGAATAGTAAAAACCCAATCATTATCTTTAACGGGGGTATGGCAGCTTACACATTCTTGAGCAAAGTTTTTGTCTTTACCATAAGGTTTTTGGTCTAGATCTTTCCAACGGGCATAACCCCAGCCACCGGTGCTTTTATACTTCTTACTATCTTTAATCATAAATTCGGCATGTACAAATTTGTCGGGTGCTATTGCTTTAGGCCAATTTTTTTTTGCTTGTTGTTTCCAGACTAATTTACCCAATATTGTTCCATTTGGCCAAGGGTTTGTTTTGCCTGCGCGTGCTGCTTTAATTGCAATATCGTTACCTAATATTGTACGTAAAGTTTTGTTATCTATACGGTGAGAAATTGAGATAACCTTCCAATCCTTGTATGCTTCAGGAAGATGTATGCCATTAGGTGATGGTTTAACAGTTTGTTCGGCGATTAATGGTTGGCTTAATATAGCCGTTGATAAAAATAGTACCGCAGTAATAAATTTAGATTTCATTTAAATTTCCTTTTTAATGTTTAAAATATGTAGTCAATTTTTTGTTTTCATGGCTATAACGATTGAAGTTCAAATTTGATTGCATTTTTATGTTAATTTCATGGTTTTTTAGCAATCAAATATGCTACTTAAACGTCTTAACTAGGTATAACTACATGAAGGTATATAGTTTTAATCAGTATGTTTACTAAAGATGAATTAAATCAATTATTTCGCTATGCGCTGTCTTTAGCTAAACAAGATGATATGGCTTATGATCTTGTTCAATCAGCTGTAGAACGTTATCTTGATAAATCGGTGTCTTCTTCAGTTGAAATAGAGAAGCCTCTGGCTTATTTAAAAATAACCATACGCCACTTATACTTTGATATTGAACGTCATAATAAAGTGATACCAATGTTATCCATTGAAAATGATGATATTTCACACATTGAACCGGTAGATGATACTGCTTTAACCGATGTGCTTATTAATCAACAAGAAGTTCAGTTGTTGCTTAAAAATTTGTCATCAGAGGAGAATGAGTTATTATTTCTATGGGCTGTAGAAGAACATACCGTTGAAGAAATAGCTATTTTTTATCAGAAACCTAAAGGTACTATGCTTTCAAAATTGCATAGGCTAAAAAAACGTATCCGTGAAGAACATAAATTAAATGTAAGAGTAAGCCAGTATGAATAGTGGAAAAAAACCAGTTAAATCGAGTGTTAAAGAATTTTATATAGCGAAAACACTTTCTGAGTCACAACTGAATTGCTTGAATGAAAAGCTAAGATCGTCGATGTTAAAAAAACAATGTTATAGCAATAAAAATTTTTTATTAAAGTCATTTAAATGGGCTGGGGGATTTGTTGTGTCTTTTGTATTGTTATTTTCAATTTTTAGCTATTTACATACACCGGATATTATTTCATCTGCATACGCAGATATTTATAAAGATTCAACATTAAATAACGGCATGCAGGTTGCTATATTGCAATGGTTACAAGAAAATAATATAGCGCGTGTGCCACAGAAGTTTCCTGTTAAGATGAGTAAGTTTTGTCGGCTGGATTCGGTATTAACAACTCACTTGCGAATTGTGGGTTACAATCAAGGGGTAATGAATGTTTTTTTTCACCAAGGTGTTCGTCCTATACATTGGATAAACAAAACAGGAATAGTAGATGACATGAATTGGACGTTAGTTAAGGTTCGTGAAAATTTGACTGTTATTGTATTGTACAGTTTTGATATGCGAGAAAAATCTGTATTACATATATTAGATGAAATGTTACCTGAATTTGAAGTGTGATTTAAGTGGTGTTTTTTGATTAATTTATTTGGTATTAAATAAATCACAGATATTTTGAGTGAAGTCATATATTATTTTGGGTTTTCCTAGGTGATAACCTTGCGAGTAATCTACTTTCATCTCTTTTAATAGTGTATATATTTCAGCATTTTCCACAAATTCAGCTACTGTGGTTTTTCCTAATTCATGAGCTATATCGTTAATCGCATGTACCATGGTCTTGTTTAGTGATTTTGTAGCCATGTCTTTTACAAAAAATCCGTCGATTTTAACGATATCTACTGGTAAATCTGCTAAATAGGCAAATGATGAATATCCAACACCAAAATCATCTAAAGCAGTTTTACAACCAAGGGATTGTATGTTTTTTAGAAGATCACTAGCGGTATTCATATTTGCAATAGCGATTGTTTCCGTTACTTCAAATAATAATTTATGTGGATTGATATTATGTTTTTTTATTTCACTTTTTATTAAATTAAATGTAAAGCTATTATCGATAGAATGAGCTGATAAGTTGATTGATAATTTTAAGTCAGGATTAAATTTATGTTGTTCAGAAATTAATTTTAATGAGTTACGCAAAACCCATGTGTCAATGTCTAGCATTAAACCAAAACGTTCAGCGGCGGGAATAAATCCAAAAGGCATGATGACTTTTCCATCTTCATCTGTCATACGTAGTAAAACTTCGTAGTAACTGATATTATTTTTTTCAGTATTGTATATAGGTTGACAAGCCAATAAAAAATTATTGTTTTTTAATGCTTCTTTAATGCGTCGAGTCCAGCCAATATCTTTTGACATATCTGATAAAAATTCTTCATCTTTTTCAGAATAGATATAGACTTGGTTTCGCCCCAGTCTTTTTGCTTCATGACAGGAAAAATCGGCTCGTGCCAGTAAGTGTTCTTTTGTTTTAATACTTTTATCTAAGTAGGCGGCACCAATTGAACAAGTTATATCAACAACATGACCTTCATATTTAAATATGTAACTGCCTATTACATGACAATAGCTATTTGCAACTAATTCAAGTTGAACATCGTTTTCGTGGTATAGTAAAATTGAAAATTCATCACCGCCGATTCGACCTAAGGTATCCGTTTTTCGTATTCTTGCTTGCAGTAAAGATGAAACTTCTTTAATTAGCTGGTCTCCGGCAAGGTGTCCCATTGTATCATTGACATATTTAAAATTATCTAAATCAAGATAGATAAGAGCATTTTTGTTTGAATCACCACGTGTATGTTGATTTACCATTTTTTCTAATGCTAGATTAAAATAATGACGGTTATATAATCCCGTTAATGAGTCGTGATTTGCTTGATGTTGTAAATTTTTAATTAATGATATTCGTTCGCTAATGTCTTCAATTACGGCTGTGAAATATTTTTTTTCTTTTATTATCATTTCGTTAACTTTTAATGATATAGGCTGTTTTGAGCTATCTTTTTTGATAATGTCCATTTCCATTTTTTTATCAATTATATATGTTTCATTGGAAATTAATGATTTTGATGTGTTTTTTGAGTTAAGATTTATTTGAGGCCAAGGTAGTAATAATGAAATATTTTTGCCTAGCATCTCTTCGGATGTGTATCCGGATAGTATTTGAATTGCATTGTTAAAACTTTGAATTATTCCGTTTTCGTTAGTAATGATTATTCCTTCTAAAGCATTATCTAATATTGATTGTAATCGTGTTTGACGAATATACACTTGCTCGCGCATATTGCTAAATGCCGTTAATAATTGATTGATTTCTGATCCATAAAAATTGCCTATTGATTCTACAAATTCCCCTTTGGCTTCCGCATTTAATGCTTCGGCTACTTTTACGATGGGTCGTCGTAGGCTTATTTCAAATGAAAAATAGATAACGGCTAAAACGAATAAAGTTAATAAAGCAGTAAACCAAATAATGTTGGAAATTTTATTTGAAATGTTTTGCGAGTCGGTAAGTGTTTTGTTAGATTCTTTCCCTATAATTATTTGTATATTGACAATTTCTTCCCAAATGAAATCTAATTCAGGCTGTATTTTTTCTTTTAATAATATTACATCTTGACGCCAGTTTTCTGAAGAATGGATTTTTTGTGCTTTGTTAAAATGGTCGTCATAGTTTTTTATTAGAGATGAAATGGCTTTTATACTTTCTGTTTGCACTAAATCTAAGTTGTTGTTTTTATCAATTTTTTTCAAATCAATTAAAAGTGAGTATATTTTTGATAAATAGATGTCCCGGTTATTTAAGCTTAATTTGGCTGTTTCTCTTACATCGCCATAGGCTCCCGATCTACTTGAAAAAAATAACCGCACTGATTGGATTTGTTCAGACCAAGTATGTTGTATTTCCCTGAATAAACGTAATGCACGGCTTTGTTTTTTTGATGGGGTGCTGGTGTTGTTAAAATCTAAAATGGCAAGGGATAATTGAGAATGTATTTTTTTATTTAATGGACGCAGTTGTTCTACGATAATCTGCATGGCAGGATATCGCTTATTCAAATTTATTGTAGTTTCATTAAATAACGCAATTAACGGTTTAAGGTTTTCTGTGTGAGTAACAATTTGTGAATTCAACTCTTTTATGTCTGAGTTGGTTTTGTTTAATATGGTATTGTTAGCCATTAATGTGGTTTCATTTGATAATAATATATAGGTTAATTCTATTGATTCGACATAATCTTGATCGACGTTTATCACTTGATCATAGAGTTCCTTATCTAATGTTTGTAGAATGATGTTAATTTTTGCTAATGACTGGCTTAAATTTAAAATGTTTTGTGATTTTGTAATATTTTTATTTGATGATTGTGAATTGATATTTTGTGCGTAAAAAGCCAGACTAAATACAATGATGCTGATCAACACCGTAAGTAACATTAGGCGAGATTTTAGGCTTGTCTGTGTAAACTGGTGTATTAATTTGTTGAATATAAACATATTTAGTATATAACGGCTTATTCGTTTTATACTTTATATTTGCTATATACTAGGAAATTTGTGGTTTTAAGCTATATATGCTTGTTTTGGATATGTCTTTGATAAATTAATGTGAAATTTAGTTGTGTTTTTTTCGTTTGAGCAAAACATATATCGCTCCAGTACCACCATCGACTTGTCGAGCGGAACAAAAGGCCAAGACTTCATCTCGCTGTTGTAACCAATGATTTACTTTAATTTTTAACACGGGTTGTTTGTTGAATGAACCGCGTCCTTTACCGTGAATTATTCGAACGACTCTTAAATCCGTTTGAGTACAATAGAGTAAAAATTCTGCTACGAGAACTTTAGCTTGAGCTGAGGTTTTACCGTGTAAATCGAGTTCACTCTCTATGGTATATTGTCCTCGTTTTAATTTTCGTAATACATTATTTTGTAGTCCAGTACGAGAAAAAAATAATTCATCGCCAGTGGCGATATCAGCTTCGTCAATGGGATCGGACATCATATCATTTAGTACTTGTTGCTGATCTTTTATCCTTTGTATTGGGCGAGCAGCCGGGCGTTTAATACGGGGCAGTAAGCGATTATGATGTAATTTCTTTAACCGACGCACGTCTTTCATTGCGTCTAAAAATGCGCCTTTGTCGTCGTTCTTGTTGTTATCGTCCATTTATAATCTCGTTAATATTTTGTGGTACTGATTTAATGGTAGTCGTTAATATGATGAATTTTATCAATTTTTGTTCCTGATTGCTGGATAATCGCGTATAGTTAATCAATAAAAAAACGATAATAATGACTAATTTCTTAAAAACTCCTTACCGATATGCGTATTCTGATAAGTAATGATGATGGGTATCAGGCACCTGGTATCATAAGCCTAGCTAAGGCTTTGTCTGCGCTGGCTGAAACCACGGTAGTTGCACCGGATCGCAATCGAAGTGCCGCAAGTAACTCTTTAACCATTGAATATCCTATTCGAGCGACCATTCAAGATAATGGCTTTTATCGTGTTGATGGTACTCCTACCGACTGTGTGCACCTTGCGATTACAGGGTTATTTCTTGAAGAACCGGATATGGTTATTTCAGGAATTAATGATGGCGCCAATATGGGTGATGATGTGCTTTATTCTGGAACGGTTGCAGCGGCATTTGAAGGACGTCATTTGGGTTATCCATCTATTGCAGTGTCATTGGCAGGACATGAACCAAAGCACTTTGATACGGCAGCAAAGGTAATAACTGAATTAGTGTCTAATTTGCAAATTAATTCAATACCAATGGATTCAATTTTAAATATAAATGTACCCGACATACCATTTGATCAAATTAAAGGTATTCAAGCCACTCGTTTGGGACAACGTCATAAATCGGAGCCCGTGGTTTCGATGACGGATCCTCGGGGTAAACCTATTTATTGGGTAGGGCCTCCAGGACCGGAACAAGATGCTGGGCCCGGTACGGATTTTCATGCGGTTCGAAATGGCTTTGTCTCGATTACACCACTGCAGGTAGATTTAACTCGTTATGACAGTATGGCTGTGCTTGAGGATTGGTTATCGGGAGTCCAATTAAAATGACGTTAAGTATGAGTAGTATTAATGGCATCGGAATGACTTCCCAACGTACTCGTAATCGTTTAGTTGAACGCTTACGTCAAAAAGGAATTAAGGATGAACGAGTGCTAAGTGTGATGAGTAATACTCCTCGGCATTTATTTATGGATGAGGCTTTAGCCAGCCGTGCCTATGAAGATACCGCTTTACCGATTGGTCATGGTCAAACAATTTCTCAGCCTTTCATTGTGGCTCGAATGACGGAATTAGTGCTTCTTGGAGATAATATTAAATCAGTATTGGAAGTTGGCACTGGCTCAGGCTATCAAACAGCAGTATTAGCACAGTTGGTGGATAAGGTTTACAGTGTTGAACGATTGCGGGTGTTGAGTAATCAGGCGAAAGTACGCTTACATCGTTTACAACATCATAATGTTACATTAACTCATACTGATGGCCATTGGGGTTGGGAGCGCCATGCGCCATACGATGCTATCTTAGTGACTGCAGCACCAGAAGTTGTACCGCAGGAATTATTAATGCAGTTAAAGCTTGAGGGGCGGCTGATAATTCCCGTTGGAGGCAGCGCTGGACAACGTTTACAAGTAATAACACGTAAGCAGGATGAGTTTCATCAACAAGTATTAGATGCAGTTTCTTTTGTGCCGTTACTCAATGGCGAAAAATAATGGGTAAGAATTAGTGGCAGTTTTAGTTAAGGTTTACGATAAGGTTATTCGTTGGGCTGAACATAAGTTTGCAGTGTATTATTTAGCATTGCTGAGCTTTGCCGAAGCATCGTTTTTTCCAATACCAACTGATGTCATGTTAGCACCAATGGTGTTAGCTAAATTAAATAAAGCATGGTGGTTTGCATTTATTAGCACGGTGTTTTCTGTGTTGGGTGGAGCTGTGGGCTACTTAATTGGAATGTATGCGTTTGAATACATCGAACCTTATATTCATCAAGTTGGTTATTGGGAAAAATTTGAGTTAACGCAAAAATGGTTTGCTAAAGATGGTATCTGGGTAATATTTATAGCAGGGTTTTCCCCTATACCATATAAAGTTTTTACTATAGCAGCGGGTGTTATTGGTATGGCTTTTATTCCTTTTGTTATCGCTTCTTTTATTGGTCGTGGCGCACGTTATTTTTTAGTCGCCGGATTGATTAAATGGGGCGGTAAAAAAATGGAAAGTGTCTTAAAAAAATATATGGATGTTATAGGAATTGTGGTACTAGCCACTATAATTATATTTTACTTTCTTTTTCGAAGCTAAATGTGTTAAAAGGTACATTAAGAGTTTTTATTTGTTGCATGTTATTGTTGCTTAACAGTTGTGCCAGACATGGAAGCTACAATAATGGTTTCTTCAAAAGTAGTAATGCTCGTTGGCACGCGGGATTTTATACTGTAAGAAGTGGTGACACATTGTATTCAGTTGCTTGGCAATATGGGGAAGATTTTAAACAAGTCGCGCGTTGGAATAATATCAAAGCGCCGTTCATTATCTACCCCGGTCAAAAATTACGTTTACTCCCCCCCAAAGAAAATAAAGAAATAAAATCTACACCGAATAAATCAACGCTCTCTTCTTCAAATTCTTCAAGACATCACACATCTCGTCCGTTACCTTCCAAAACTTCTCAAACTACATCGAAGCCTAAGTTAACCCCCGCGCAGCTTCGATGGCGAGAGAAAAAACGCAAATTGGCTTTAACTCAGAAACTAGTCTGGAAATGGCCAACTCGTGGCAAAGTAATCACCACATTTTCATTATCCAACCCAGGAAGAAAAGGCATCAATATTGCTGGTCGTAAGGGTCAGTCTATTAATGCTGCTGCTTCTGGAACGGTTGTTTATAGTGGTCAAGGACTTCGCGGATACGGAAATCTCATCATAATTAAACATAATGAGGAGTATTTCAGTGCATATGCACACAATCACAAAATTTACACAAAAGAAAAACAAAAAGTAAAGATCGGGCAGCATATAGCCGATATGGGTAGTACGGATGCAGAAAGGAACATGCTGCATTTCGAGATTCGAAAGAACGGAACTCCGCTAAACCCAATTAAATTTCTACCAAAATAACCATAATTTAGAAATTAAAACATTTAAAGGCAGGAAGAATATGATGGAGACACAGGAAATTGACGATAGGGCTCAAACTATGGATTCGATTGATAAAGAAACAATACTAGATGAAATTGATACTGAGACTGATTCGGATGATGAAATAAAAAAAATAACGAAAACTTCAAAAGCGACTGAACGTGATTTCACCGACGGTCAGATGGATGCGACCCGACTCTATTTAAGTGAAATTGGTTTTTCGCCATTATTAACCGCAGAAGAGGAAGTATTTTATTCTCGAAAGTCATTAAAGGGCGATGAAGCATCTCGAAAGAAAATGATTGAATGCAATTTACGCTTGGTTGTTAAGATAGCTCGGCGCTATTTAAACCGCGGTTTAGCTTTGTTGGATTTAATTGAAGAGGGGAATTTAGGATTAATTAGAGCAGTTGAAAAATTCGATCCTGAACGTGGGTTTCGGTTTTCAACTTACGCGACATGGTGGATTCGGCAAACGATTGAACGTGCAATCATGAACCAAACACGCACAATTCGTCTGCCAATTCATGTTGTGAAAGAAATAAATATTTATTTGCGTGCTGCACGTCATTTAGCTCAAACCCTGGATCATGAGCCAAGTCCTGAAGAAATAGCGGATATTTTAGATAAGCCAATATCTGATGTTAAACGCATGCTGGGCTTAAATGAACGCGTTACTTCGGTGGACACGCCATTAAATCGTGAAGCTGATAAATCGTTATTGGATGCTATTCCGGATGAAAATAATATCGATCCGGTAGTTTTATTACAAGATGACGATGTTCGAGCCAATATCGAGCAATGGTTAGGTCAGTTGAGTGAAAAGCAACGTGAGGTGGTTGAGCGTCGTTTTGGTCTGCACGGTCATGAAGTCTCAACTTTGGAAGAAGTCGGTAACAATATTGGTGTCACTCGTGAACGTGTGCGTCAAATTCAAATTGAAGCCTTACGAAAACTACGTGAAATCCTCGAAAATGAAGGTTTTTCGGGTGACGCGTTGTTTAAGTAAACTCTTGAGTAGATAATTATTGCTCAATACCGTTAATTTCCCGCTAATAAATGCTTTCACATTTATTAGCGGGAATTTTGTCGATAATATCTGGATTACCAAGATACTACCGCATTATTTTGAGATTTGAATTAAAGCCGCAGCAACATTTCGTCCTTCAGTCAGTAAAAAATTATAAGTCCTGCAAGCTGCCGCTGTGTCCATCATTTCTAAACCGATATTGTGTTTTTGAAACATCATGTTTATTGTTATTAGTGGTAAGGTCATTTTTTGACCTACACCCAAAATCACGATTTCAGGCTCTAATGCAATAATCGGGCTTATTACTTCTTCGTTTATATCACCCAGCTTTGTTACTGCCCAATCAAGAATCACTGTATCCGGATTAATAATAAAGTTGCTGGTGATGCTATTCAGAGTGGCCGTCATAACACCATTTGTTTGTTTATTTTGTATAATTTGAATTTCACTGTCTGCGTAGGAGTGAATGGCATTACCAATGCTATTTTCTCTTGTAAATGCCATGATTTTTCAGTATTTTTCGTTTTTATTGAGATATTTAATAGCTTACTCTACACCGATTATTATTGAAACAGTGTATGATCCCAGATTAACTAGTTGCTTGCGAATAAAGCATTAAAGAGAAAATTCACGGACTGATACTACTCAGTATCCGCTAAGAAAAGAGAAAAGTTGATTGAAAGACGATTTCCCCAGAATAAATCGATTACCACCTTATGTGTTTAATATCGTCAATGAATTAAAGGCGCAGGCACGTTCTCGTGGTGAAGATATTATTGACTTTGGTATGGGAAATCCAGACCAACCAACTCCCCAGCATATTGTTGATAAATTGGTTGAAGTTGCCCAACGACAAGATACCCATCGTTATTCTTTATCTCGCGGTATTCCTCGTTTACGGCGAGCTATCTGTCAGTGGTATAAAAAACGCTATGATGTTGATTTAGATTCTGAATCTGAAGCCATTGTTACTATTGGTTCAAAAGAAGGTTTAGCACACTTAGCATTAGCCACGGTTGGTCCGGGTGATGCGGTATTAGTACCTAATCCGGCATACCCAATTCATCCATACGGTTTTATTATTGCTGGTGCCGAGATTCGTCATGTGCCCATGACGGATGATTTTTTTACTGAATTAGAAACAGCGATTCAAGATATTTGGCCTCGACCAAAAATGTTAGTGTTAAATTATCCGAGTAATCCAACCACTGAAACGGTTGATTTAGCATTTTTTCAACGCGTCATTGATATTGCCCGTGAACATGAAATATGGGTAGTGCATGATTTAGCCTATGCCGATATTGTATTTGATGGTTATGTTGCACCATCGATTCTACAAATTCCCGGTGCGAAAGATATTGCCGTGGAATTTTATTCATTATCGAAAAGTTATAATATGCCGGGCTGGCGTGTTGGATTTATGTGTGGCAATAAAAGTTTAGTTGCGGCATTAGCGCGCATGAAATCGTATTTGGATTATGGCATGTTTACTCCGATTCAAGTCGCTGCGATTGCAGCGTTGGAAGGGCCTCAAGATTGTGTCTCAGAAATTTGTGGTATGTATCAAACTCGACGTGATGTATTATGCGAAGGACTGAGTGCTATTGGTTGGACCGTTGAAAAGCCCAAAGCAACGATGTTTGTTTGGGCTCCCATTCCAGAAGCCTATGTTGAAATGGGGTCGTTAGAGTTTAGTAAAAAATTACTAAAAGATGCCAAAGTTGCGGTTTCACCGGGTATCGGGTTTGGATCTTATGGCGATAAATTTGTACGATTTGGTTTAATTGAAAACGAACATAGAACCCGACAAGCTGTTAGAGGCATCAGAGATATGTTTCGCAATGATAAAGTATTTAATTCGGAGGAAGATGAGTGAAACCCGTTAATGTAGGTGTCTTAGGACTGGGTACTGTTGGTTGCGGCACCGTAAAAGTATTGCAACGCAACGCTGAAGAAATTGCACGTCGCGCTGGACGCGGTATCGTGGTAACTCATGCGGCATCACGTGATCTGAATAAACCCCGTGATTGTGATTTAAGCAAAGCGACTTTAACATCAAATCCTACGGATGTTATTAATGATCCGACTATCGATATCGTCGTTGAGCTTATTGGTGGTGATAGTTTAGCGCTTGATTTGGTTTTGGCTGCGATTGAGCAAGGCAAGCATGTTGTTACGGCGAATAAAGCGTTAATCGCAAAGCACGGTAATAAAATTTTTCAAGCTGCGCAAGACAAGGGTGTTATGGTTGCATTTGAAGCGGCTGTTGCTGGTGGTATTCCCATTATTAAAGCATTACGTGAAGGTTTAGCCGGTAATCAGATTCAATGGTTGGCGGGAATAATTAACGGTACGGGTAATTTTATTTTAACTGAAATGCGTGATAAAGGCCGTGATTTTAATGATGTGTTAACAGAAGCACAGGAATTAGGTTATGCCGAAGCCGATCCAACTTTTGATGTTGAAGGTATTGATGCGGCGCATAAATTAACAATTTTGGCATCGATTGCGTTTGGTGTACCGCTGCAATTTGAAAAAGCCTATACTGAAGGTATTGGAAAAATTACTCGTGATGACGTGTTATATGCTGAAGAATTAGGTTATCGTATTAAACATCTTGGTATTACTCGTCGAACAAAAAAAGGCATTGAATTACGTGTGCATCCAACATTGATACCTGAAAAAAGATTAATAGCCAATGTCGATGGTGTTATGAATGCGGTATTGGTTATGGGGGATGCTGTCGGGCCAACGCTTTATTATGGTGCAGGAGCCGGTGCTGAACCAACGGCTTCAGCCGTAGTAGCGGATGTGGTTGATGTGGTTCGTGTGCTAACGTCTGATCCTGAAAATCGCGTGCCCCATTTAGCCTTTCAACCCGATGAATTACACAATATCCCAATTTTATCAATGGATGATGTTGAAACTGCATATTATCTGCGTATGTTGGCAGAAGATAAACCGGGGGTTTTAGCTGAAGTGACGACGATCTTAGGTGAGCAGGGCATTAGCATTGAAGCCATGATCCAAAAAGAACCAAAGCCAGGTGAGTCTAAAGCTGAAATAATCTTATTAACCTATGTTGTTAATGAAAAAGCAATGAAAACAGCACTGAATAAAATTGAATCTTTAAGTGTTATTAGTGGTTCGGTAGTGCAAATTCGTATGGAAACATTAAGTCAAAATTAAGTGCTAATAATATTAAGAGCCAATATTAAGATTAAAAAGTAGTTAGGAGAAATTTATGCCATTTAGACCACGATATACTGGGTTAATAGATAAGTATCGAGATCGTCTGCCAGTTCATGACGATACACGTATTATTAGTTTGGGTGAAGGCAATACCCCATTGATCCGATTAAGTAATATTCCCGATATCATCGGCAAAGATGTTGATATTTACGTTAAGTATGAAGGTCTAAACCCTACTGGTTCATTTAAAGATCGTGGTATGACCATGGCGGTGACAAAAGCAGTAGAAGACGGTAGTAAGGCCATTATTTGTGCTTCAACTGGTAACACCTCTGCGGCGGCTGCGGCATATGCTTCGCGTGCGGGTATCACTGCTTTTGTATTAATACCGGATGGCAAAATTGCATTAGGCAAGCTGGCACAAGCAATGATGCACGGTGCGGTGGTAATACAAATTAAAGGAAATTTTGATGTTGGTATGCAGTTGGTTAAAGATGTTGGTGCAACAGCGCCGGTGACGATTGTAAATTCAATTAACCCTTTTCGACTTCAAGGACAAAAAACGGCTGCGTTTGAAATTATTGAAGAACTGGGTTGTGCGCCAGATTATCATTGTATTCCAGTAGGAAATGCTGGCAACATAACGGCTCATTGGATGGGATATTCTGAATATCATGAAAATGGTATTGTGAATAATCGACCGGTGATGTGTGGTTATCAAGCAGCAGGTAGTGCGCCATTTATGCGTGGTGCAATGGTTGATAATCCTGAAACAGTGGCAACTGCCATCCGAATTGGTCATCCTCAAAGTTGGGATAAAGCTTGGGTTGTTAAAGAGGAATGTAATGGCTGGTTTGATGAATGCACTGATGAAAATATTTTAGCCACTCAAAAGTTGCTTGCCGAGAAAGAAGGCGTATTTTGTGAGCCTGCTTCAGCGACATCGCTTGCTGGTGCAATCAATGATATTAAGTCCGGTAAAATAGCGGAGGGCAGTAAAGTGGTTTGTACTTTAACCGGGCACGGTCTAAAAGATCCTGATACGGCTATTAAACAAAGTAGCCGTCCTTTGATCACGATTGATGCTAATTTATCCGAAGTAGAAAAAGCGATTATGAGTAATATGGACTAGTTTTCAACACTATGTCTAACAGTGCTATTCGGAGTAGCTCAGGAACACGGCATTTGGCTTTATTCGTTCCTGAGCTATTGTCTGGGTTGCGGTTTTTAAACAATATCCCCACACAAGATGTCCCTAATCTTCCGGCTTTGCAGTTATTATTATCTCGCGCGACAACACAGCAAGATGGTTTTGATAATTATTATTTAACGACTTGTGAGTTCGCTGGTATTTCAGTATCAAAAAAATACGATGTTCCACTAGCAGGCATTGCCATCGCATCAGAAAAAAAATTAACTAGTGATATTAATTCGGATTTTTATATGTTTGCCGAGCCTGTTGTGATGCAGGCGGATAGAGATAGTGTTGTGTTAGTTGCTAGTCTACAGTCTGATATATCGTTAACGCCATCTCAAGTGACTACAAATTTAAGTAAAGATGAAAGCATACAATTAATCACTGAAATAAATCAATATTTTGCCGATGAGCCGTGGACACTGCATTTGAGTGAAGCTGGCGCATGGTATTTAAACAGTAAAGTAAATTATTCTTTACTTACAACAACGATTTCAAGCGTTTTATTTAAAAATACACAAGACTTTTTACCGCAAGGGGATGATGTTCGTTATTGGCGAAAAATAATTAATGAAATTGAGATGTTACTGTTTGCCAGTGAGGTAAATGCAAAACGTATTGCTAATAATAAAGCAACCGTAAGCAGTTTATGGTTGTGGGGTGGTGGAAAAATACCTGAAGTAATCCCAAAAAATACGAATTTAGACCTTATTTTGGGTGATAATAATTTTTTACAGTCAATATCACAATTATTGAGTATTCCTTATAAACCGTTAAGTAAAACTTCCTTAAATAATTCGTCGATTTTTGAGTCGTATAAGAATATTATTGTTGTTAATACCCAGTTATCATTGTGTTGGCAACAACGTGATATTTATTCCTGGATCACGGTTTTAAAGCAATTAGAATCGGAATTGTTTGTTCCTATTGTTAACCGTTTACGTAAAGGCTTTATCGATAGTTTAAGTTTATATCAAAATAAAAATGAAACGTTTGTCATTAATCGTCGACATTCGAATCGCTGGTGGAAACCGGTTAAACCTTTAACCACGTTATCGAGTAAATTATGATTATTAAACATCGTGTTGACGATAAATCGAGTATTCAATTTGATAGTGATTCGTCAATTTTAGATCGTATCTATCAACAACGAAATATTACCGATAAAGCGCAATTGGATATTTCATTGGCAAAGCTGCATGACTATAAATTATTAAAAGGGCTTGATACTGCCGTTGCAATATTGATTGACAGTTTAAAGTCTCAGCAAAAAATTTGTATCGTTGGCGACTTTGATGCCGATGGTGCGACAAGTTGTGCTTTGGCATTACGCGGTTTAACGGCATTAGGTTATAAACACGTATCGTATCAAGTACCAAATCGGTTTGATTTTGGTTATGGCCTTACTCCGGAAATTGTCAATTACATTGCAGCTGATTCAGTTAATAAACCGGATTTAATTATTACCGTGGATAATGGTATCTCAAGTGTGGATGGTGTTGCTGTTGCAAAACACCTTGGTATCGATGTTATTGTGACGGATCATCATTTACCCGGTTTGGAATTACCAGCAGCCGATGCCATCGTGAACCCAAATCAACCCAATGATGAATTTCCTAGCAAAATGTTGGCTGGGGTTGGTGTTATGTTTTATTTATTGATGGCGCTTCGAGCAGCGTTACGTCGTCAAGATTGGTTTAAATTAAACAATCAAACCGAACCTCAGTTAGCTAAATGGCTTGATATTGTTGCACTTGGAACAATTGCCGATGTGGTACCGTTAGATCACAATAACCGAATTTTAGTGGCTCAAGGATTGGCTCGGATTCGAGCAGGGAAATGTTGCCCCGGAATTTTAGCGCTGTTAAAAGTAGCGGGTAAAGATTATCAACGTTGTGTTGCTAGTGATATTGGTTTTACTATTGGCCCGCGTTTAAACGCTGCCGGCAGGTTGGATGATATTACCATTGGTATTGAATGTTTGTTAACCGATGATAATACTATCGCGATGCAGTATGCACAGCAACTGGATCAACTGAATCGGGATAGAAAAAACATTGAGTCGGATATGCGTGAATCGGCCGAACAGCATTTAGCCGCGCTTAATTTATCGGGCTCAAATTTAGAGGATATGCCATTGGGATTGTGTTTATATGATCCAACATGGCATCAAGGTGTTATTGGCATTCTGGCTTCTCGTATTAAAGAACGGGCACACCGACCGGTTATTGCATTTGCAAAAAGTACCAACGGTGAAATAAAAGGATCGGCGCGATCGATTCCGGGTCTGCATATTCGTGATGTTCTTGAATCGGTATCGGCAGCATATCCAAAATTAATACTAAAATTTGGCGGGCATGCAATGGCGGCGGGGTTAAGTCTGCTTGAAACTGATTTTAAAAAATTTAACACTGCATTTTGTAATGAGCTGAATAACACTCTGGATAAAGAGTTATTACAAAATATAATTTACAGTGATGGCGAGTTAGAAGACGAACACCTAACATTAAAAACCGCTACAAGTTTGCGCTACGCGATACCGTGGGGGCAGGGGTTTCCCGAGCCAGTGTTTGATGGTGAATTTGAGGTAGTCAATTCTAGAATTGTGGGTCAGAAACACTTAAAATTGGTGTTACGCGGTGCTGAGTCGGATACCGAATATGATGCTATTGCCTTTAATCAAAGTGAAAATAATGAATTGCAAATAAATGATGTTATTTCAATTGCCTATCGCCTTGATGTTAATGAATATCTGGGACGTGAATCATTGCAGTTGATGGTAGAGCATATATTTCACGAATAACGGTTAATGATGTTTCACGTTATTTCGTTGATAGTGTATTATATTGCTTTAGTGTAACCTTAGAAATTTTGGGAATGATAAAAAACAATGTTAGAAGTTAATCCTCTTTACGCACAAATAAAAGATATGCAAGGACGTACCGATGTTCTTAGGGGGTATCTTTGATGTTGAGGTTAAAGAAGAGCGACTTGTTGAAGTTACTCGCGAATTAGAATCACCCGATATTTGGGATAATCCTGAATATGCACAACAATTGGGTAAAGAACGTGTACAGCTGGAACAAGTTGTACAGGTCATAAAAGATCTTGATTTAGAATTAGTTGATGCAAGTGAATATATTGCCTTAGCAGCAGAAGAGGACGATCAAGATTCTATTGATGCTATCACCCTTGATTTAGAATCGTTTGAAAAAAAACTAGCAACATTAGAATTTCAAAGGATGTTCTCAGGCAAACTTGATAGTAATAATGCTTTTTTAGACATACAATCGGGTTCCGGTGGCACCGAAGCTCAAGATTGGGCTGAAATGATTTTTCGGATGTTTTTACGTTGGGGTGAACACAATGGTTTTAAAACCGATATCATTGAAGTTTCTCCAGGAGATGTTGCCGGAATTAAAAGTGGCACAATAAAATTTTCCGGTGATTACGCTTTTGGTTGGTTACGTACTGAAACGGGGGTCCATCGCTTAGTCAGAAAATCACCTTTTGATTCAGGTAGCCGCCGACATACTTCCTTTGCATCTGTTTTTGCATATCCTGAAGTTGATGACTCTATCGAAATTGAAATTAATCCAGCCGATCTTCGAATTGATACTTATCGTGCCAGCGGTGCTGGTGGCCAGCATGTTAATAGAACCGATTCAGCGGTACGTATTACACACCTACCGACTAATTCTGTTGTGCAATGTCAAAGTGAACGTTCGCAACACCAAAATAAAGCCAATGCAATGAATCAACTCAAAGCAAAATTGTATGAGCTGGAAATGTTAAAACAAAATGAAGAAAAGCAAGTATTGGAAGATTCTAAATCGGATATTGGATGGGGCAGCCAAATACGATCGTATGTCTTAGATCAATCACGAATAAAAGATTTACGGACGGGTGTCGAAAAAACCAATACTCAAGCGGTGCTTGATGGTGACTTAAATGATTTTATTGAAGCTAGTTTAAAAAAAGGTTTATAGCGTGGCTTAGCTGTGAAAAATTATACGGTATATAAATAATAAGTTATGACATTTCACTGCTATTCCGTTAACTTTTTAGCGAGAATAAAAGTAAGGACATGGAATCGATACAGCCCAATAATGACCGTCTGCTTCATGGATGAAGCAGTCGAGCGGCCAAGGATGGCGAATAGCGAGTCTTTATTAGGCTGTATCGATTTCATGTCCGATGGTTTTAAAATGACTCAATACGTAAATACTGTTTATCGTTATTTCTTTAAATTAACGGGACAGCAGTGATGACATTTATCAAAATTAACGAGATTAACAGAGCGAAGAATAAATATGAGTAATGAAGTTGATGAAAATACATTAATAGCGCAACGTCGAAGCAAGTTGTCTGCTTTAAGAGAGGATGGTAATGCTTTTCCTAATGATTTTCGACGAAGTCATATGGCCGATGATTTGCACGCTGCTCATGGTGATAAAGATAAAGAAACTATTGAGGCTTTGGCATTACATGTTTCGGTAGCCGGACGATTAATGGCTAAACGTGTTATGGGTAAAAACAGTTTTGCGCCACTGCAAGATATGTCGGGTCGGATTCAATTGTTTGTTAGTCGTGATAAATTACCTGAAGGTTTTTATAATAGTCAATTTAAAAAATGGGATATTGGTGACATTATTGGTGCCGAGGGATTATTGTCAAAAACCGATAAAGGTGAGTTAACTGTGAAAGTTGACACTATTCGTTTGTTAACAAAGTCACTTAGACCTTTGCCTGAAAAATTTCATGGTTTGTCGGATCAAGAAATTCGTTATCGACAACGTTATATTGATTTGATAATGAATGAATCGTCCCGTGAGACTTTTCGTATACGAACCGAAATGATTAATTTTATTCGTAATTATTTAAATAAAAAAAGTTTTATGGAAGTTGAAACCCCGATGATGCAGGTTATTCCCGGTGGTGCAACTGCCCGTCCATTTATAACACACCATAATGCTATGAGCATGGATATGTATTTGCGAATAGCCCCCGAGCTTTATTTAAAAAGATTGGTAGTGGGTGGTTTTGAGCGTGTTTTTGAAATAAATAGAAATTTTAGAAATGAAGGTCTGTCAACTCGACACAATCCTGAGTTTACCATGTTAGAGTTTTATGAGGCTTTTGCTGATTATAAAATGCTAATGGATTTAACTGAAGATATGTTGCGCGAAATGGCACTGTCGGTTTTAGGAAAAACCACAGTAACTTATCAGGGGGATGAGTTTGATTTTGGTAAACCATTTGCGCGAATGACAATAAAAGAGTCTATTTTACATTTTAATCCCAATATCAGCGCCTCTGATTTAGAGTCCGTAGAATTGGCGAGCAAAATTGCACAAGGATTGGGAATTCCGTTAAAAGATTCTTATGGTTTGGGTAAAATTCAAATTGAAATATTTGAAAAAACAGTTGAACATAAATTAATGAATCCAACTTTTATTACCGCCTACCCAACCGAAGTATCGCCATTGGCTAGACGTAATGACGATGATCATTTTGTTACTGATCGATTTGAATTTTTTATTGGTGGGCGTGAAATTGGCAATGGTTTTTCAGAATTAAACGATTCAGAAGATCAAGCTGAGCGATTTAAACAACAAGTTAATGAAAAAGATGCCGGTGATGATGAGGCAATGTTTTATGATGAAGATTATATTGTTGCATTAGAACATGGTTTGCCGCCAACTGCTGGCGAAGGTATCGGTATTGATCGTCTGGTGATGTTATTTACGGATTCAGCATCAATACGTGATGTTTTATTATTCCCTCACATGAAACCAGAAGCATCCTAGAATAAGGAATTATTATGCGTTTTTTAAAACTATCGGCTATTACAGTTGCTGTTTTAGTCTTTATCGCTGGCGTTGTCGGAATCTTTCTACCAAAAGATTACTCTATAATAAGTTCTGTAACTATTAATGCGAGTAAAGCGACGATTCATAATTTTGTTGGTGACTTGGATAATTGGGAACAGTGGACGACCTGGAAACTCGACGATCCTTCAATCACTATTTATAAAGGTGCAAAATCAAAAGGAGTTGGTGCAAGTCAATCGTGGAAAGGTGATAGTGGTGAAGGTAAGTTGGAATTTACCGAATCATCTGCTGATAAGGGGATTGTGTATGATCTTTATTTTGATGGTGGCGATCAAAAGTCAATAGCATCCATTTCTTATATTGATGATGGCGCGAATACTATGGTAACTTGGAAAATGTCCGGTAATATGGAAATACCGGTATTAGGTGGTTATTTTTCGATGTTGGTGGGGGGAATGATTGAAACAATGTTTAATCGTGGTCTTGCGCGCTTGAAAAATGTTTCTGAAAAAAAAAGATAAGCAGCCGTTATGATTTATTTCAAACTATTGAGTTTCCAAAACAAGGCAGTAAATTAGCGCTATCTCAAGTAAAAAAACT
>VAPL010009638.1_pt1 | contig 23055 bp, 18 predicted proteins | sample 3395061 | NCBI WGS metagenome assembly VAPL01 (sample SAMN08290444, study PRJNA428436) | hydrothermal vent metagenome | isolation source: Deep-sea hydrothermal vent chimney 2 | place: Pacific Ocean: Juan De Fuca Ridge | depth 2182 m m | reverse complement strand
TCATGCTCGTCGTCGTCATGTTCGTCGCCATCATGTTCGTTATCGTCGTCATCTTTTTCTTCCATTTCACAGGTAGCCATCACACGGGCAGGACCGCCTGTTCCGCCGATATGTTTCATCGCCCCGACCATCAAATAACAGTTTTCACTTTGCTTTGCAAAATACGCGAGCTGACTGAGATTATTGAGATTTTCAAGGGCCAGGATATCACGTTGGTACAAGCGCACATGAGCCGGCCAAGCATTACTCCATTGATCATCTGTTCCTTTGGCTCCCTCACCGGAATCGGTGCTAAAATTATCTGCCGCAATTCCCGATATTCGGACACCCTTGTGGTCCATAATGTCAATCAGCTTGTCGATGGCTTCTGCCGTAAATCCAGGATGGTTTAATGCATTGACATACGCTGATTTGTCCCAGTCTTCGGTTCCGGCAAAGTAAAACTGTTCCCACCCTACCCGAGCGATGATCCAAACGCCGTCTTCAATTTGATCGGCAACGGCTGCAATGTCTGCGGCTCGAACTGTTGCCTTGGATGAATCAGAAAAATCAGTGATCGATATATCTGGGCTGGGTTGACCACCATTTTTAGCTAATTCTTTCTTAACTCGATGAGAAATATCAATGAATACAATTTTTCCGGTGAGCTGTTCGGTGGTTAATTGATGAGAGGCTTTACGGGACTCATTCGGGATGGTGCCAGGCTCGGTGCTGGCCGCATTGTTAACGTAGTGATTCGGGCTATTAAAGCTAGTCCCGTTATGTTCCTGAATTAATATCGCTGCGGAATTGAAGTAACCTTGATTGGTTGGCCATTTATCTGGTGGATAGAGGATAGCGTGTGGATAAAAACTAGCAATGGGTATACTGTGCCCGATGGGTTTAGATAAATCCGGCTTAGTCGGATCATCATTAATGGGGGAAAAAGTGGGTATCTCATGGGTTAAATCAATAAATTTTAGTGTCGCCCAAGCTGATCCCCCCAGGCAATATATTGTTATGAATAATACCAGTAAAAATTGTTGTTTTTTCATCATTGTGTTCCTCATTGCATTAATAGTCATCCCCATATTAGCAATATACGCTACGATAATTATTCAAATTAGCTGATATTTTTCTTATATTTTTATGATAACTAACGCATAAATATCGTTATTTATTAAATATTATGATAACTTTAATGAAACTGGATAATAACCCGTTATTTAGCAGAATTAGTCTTCAATTGGGGATCAGGAAAAGCAATGGCCAATACCTATCAATTTGGCAATATCTATTATTGTGCCCACAAGCGAGAGCTTGTTCAGGAGGGTGAAGTCATCTATCTGCGGCGTAAGGTGGCTGAGCTATTGGAGCTGTTGTTGGAAAATCGACACCGTGTTGTCGAGCGTGAAGAATTATTAACCTCGATTTGGCGCCAGGGTGTGATGCGCGAAAATTCTTTATTGCAATGTATTCGCGAATTACGCCAAGCGTTGGGTGACAAGGCTCAGTGCCCGCAATTCATTAAAACCTACCACTCGAAAGGTTATCAATGGATTTATACGCCAACGGTTATCATCGCCACGAAATCCGCCCTCGCCAGTGAATTGTTGACAGCTACCCTTCCAATTAAATTGAGTCCATCCAAATCTTTTCGATTGATCGACACGATGAGTTCATTGAAAATAAGCCGTGGGGTCATTGCAAGTATGACCTTAGTGATTTGTCTTGTGGTTTTATTATTTTATTGGCGTGACTCGGTGCTAATGTCGCCGGTTACGCCTTCACCGGAAACGATTACCCTTGCCATCTTACCTTTTTCTAATCAGACAGGTGATGCGTCTTTGCAATGGGTGAAAATGGGTTTAAGTGATATGGTGATGTCGGCATTAGCACAGTCATCGCGTCTCAGTATTACCCCCATTCATGTCATTCAAGACGTGTTATCAAAACAAGAAAATTTCGACGAAGCCATGCCATTGCTCAGCACACTCAATGTTGATTATCTCATTCAATCACAAGTCAAACTATCGGCATCATCGGTTTACCAATTTGCGTATCAGGTTTTTGATAAAAATGGCCTGATGAGTACCGATGTGTTATCTATACCCGATATCATTGCTGCGATACCGACCATCGTGACTCATATGAGCCATCAGTTTATTCCTGAGGATAATGACTTCGCCAACTTGCTGATGCTCTCGACTAATCGCCAAGCCAATCAAGATTACGCAAATGGTATGCAAGCACTCAATACCAAAGGCGCACCGTTGGCAAAACGTTATTTCGAGGCCGCTTTATTAAATGATCCAAATTTCATGTGGGCGAAAGGTCAGCTCGCTCAGACTTTAAGTCTGCTGGGTGATTGGAAAGCGGCTAAGGCACAATTGCAATATTTATTGCAACAGCATGAGATCAATGGGGACCTCGCGTTTAAGCGTTTTGTTCAGTTGAGTTTGGGAAATATATTATTGGCTCAGTTACAATTTGATCAAGCCGAGGCATTATTTCAATCGGTCATCACACTCAGTGATGCAGGCCAAGACCGCTACAGCAAAGTGAACGCCTTGTGGCGTTTAAGTGAAGTCTCAGAATATCGTTCGCAATGGGATCAGCAACACAGCTATGCCCAGCAAGCCTTGACGCTGACACAAAATGCCAATGATTTACGCATTCAAGCCGACAATCTCTATTATTTAGGGAGTCCATCAAATAGTCGCCTGGAATTCGATACGCATATTGATATGCACGAGAACCGTTTACGCCTAGAGCGTGCATTACACTATTATCAGCAACTTGGTGATATACCAGGGCAAGCTAAAACATGGCTGGCGATGGGGCAAAATTATGCCTTTGATTTTGAACCACGTATGGATTTTCTCGACCAGGCCGCCCAATGGTATGGAAAGCTCAATGATCAAATGCAACTTGCCAATACCTTAGCTTATCAAGGTTTCTTGTACATTCAATATTATCAAGGTGACAACGCGATCATTCCTCTGCAAGCGTCTTTTCAAATCAGCCAAACCATCGGAGCGGTACAGGCTGAATTACTTAGCCGATTTTTACTTGCATTTGCGGCATTGGATCAAGGTATCAGCCGTCGAGGCACAGGAAAATCCCATCATTTGCAAATCGCCGCCCAATCATTCATTGCTTTGCGTAATGACCCAAGGTTGCTAAAACATTCACAATTATTTGCTGATACTAGCTTATTATTGGGATGGACGGTTTCAGAACAGAATAATCATCAACAAGCGATTCACTATATTAAAGAGGCTTGGCAAATTTATCGTGATCTAAAAATGACCACCTCAAGTGCTTACAGTATTATGTCGCTAGTCAAAGAGCACGTGGATATGGCGCAGTGGCAACAAGCTCTTCAATTTATTAATCACCCCAATCCAACCAAGCGTACTCGTCAATATTTTGCCCGCAGCTACTACGAACTCAAGCAGTATCAACAAGCCGTCGCATTAGCTGAACTCAATAAGTCGCTTAATGCTGCACAATGGACCGAACGCGATGAAGCACAACTGGAACGCTATCGACAGGTGCATAGCACTCAACAACACTTGATTTTACCTCCAGAGCCTAGCGCTCATGCGACGTATTGTGAATCTTTACCCAAAAGTGTGTTGGCAGAAATATAACCGTGGCATTAGGTCTCTTTTGATCGCACCGCTAGAAAAATATTCACCCATTAGTACAAAGTTGTTGTTGTACGCGGAGGCTTTTTATTCTCGGACAGCCTCCTAGCGGCAAGTGTCTGCTACTTTTCTTCGAGTTTTTGCAATTTTTTGATCGCGTTCTGGACCGGAAAGATATTGGCGGCTTCCATCTTTGTTATCTTGATACAGTCGACTATGTTGTTCCAATTTGGTTAAGTATTTTTTGATTTTTTTACAGGCGCGTTTTTTCTTTTTCTTTTCTTTCTTGGCGGCCTTAAGGCGTTTTTTCTTTTCATTACGTGCCTTTTGACTGTCCGCTATATACTGCTTTTGTTTTTCTAGGCGTTGTTGGTACTCGGCATCAGGCTCTTTGTGTTGATTGATTTTGATTTCATCTGCTTTGTTATTTTCTGCTCGGTCGCCATAGTGTACATTACCGTCTTGGTCGACCCATTTGTAAATACCCGCATAGGTTGAGCTGCACGCTAATATTAGCGTTAACGATAAGGCTATTTTTGTAGCAAGTGATTTCATCGTGTCTGTCAGTACCAATAAATGTGATTGTGATGATATTACAAAATTTCGACCATTATAATTGATTTCTTGAGGAAGAATATTCTTGGGTGTTATTTAATCGACAATATGGATTTATCTTATACTGTCGTGGTGTGTCTCATTTAATTTTTGTGAAGGGTCTTTTGTTACAGTGAGTGTGATAATATGTAAGTGATGCAAAACGAGACTTGAGTAAGTTACTAAGTTCAGCGACGATCATGAATATATTGACGATTAATGTGGGTAGTTCTTCGGTGCGTTTGGTTGTTTATCAATGGCAAGCACAAGCGGGACATAGGCTAGCTAACTTTTATGTGGCTTGGGTCGATGATCAAACTCAACAGATCGACGCGGTTTTACAACAATTTTTAAATCGTTATGGGATTAGTGAGATTGCCGTGATCGTGCATCGCGTGGTTCATGGTGGCGAACGTTATCATGCGGCCTGTTTGATTGATGAGGAACTTGAACAGGAAATATCGAGATTAGCGAGTTTGGCTCCTTTGCATAATCCGAGAGCATTAAGCTGGATACGTCGTTGTCGTGAGCTAATGACAAATGTGCCTCACGTGGCGGTATTTGATACGGCGTTTTTTACAAATTTACCTGTTGTCGCTACGACCTATGCATTGCCCGCCGCCATTCGGCAAGCCTACCACTTGCGACGTTATGGATTTCACGGCATTGCTCACCAAGCTATATGGTGGCAGTGGCATACTTTACATCCAGAGCGTTTCGGCAAAGGTCGAGTGATATCGCTTCAATTAGGGTCCGGATGTTCTATTACTGCGATCAAGGATGGTATGCCACAAGATACTTCCATGGGATTTTCTCCGTTGGCAGGTTTGGTGATGGCCACACGTTGTGGTGACTTAGATCCAGGTTTGATATTATATTTGCAACGCCAACTCGCTTGGTCACCAGAAAAAATAGAACAATTATTAAGTCATCAAAGTGGTTTGTTAGGGCTTTCAGGTGAAACCGGTGATATGCGTGTTTTATTGGCGTCAAAATCGCCGGAGGCAGCGCTAGCGGTGGATGTCTTTTGTTACCGTATTCGACAATATATTGGTGCTTACTTGGTCGTTCTTGGTGGGGTTGATGGGATATTGTTCGGTGGGGGTATCGGTGAAAATAGTGCGCTGATACGCGCCAAGGTTCTCACGGCTTTGCAAGGTTTTGGCATTGAGCTTGATGAGACTAAGAATCAAGTGGCCGATGGCAAGCCGAGGTGTATCAGTTCTTCGTCAAGTATTGTGGAAGTGTGGGTAACGCCGGTGGATGAAGCTTATGCTTTGGCGCAAGAAGCCTATCGCTTGATGACATAAATCTGACATAGGAATCGAATCATGGAAAGTATCAAGTCTACTGAGCTCCAAGCACGGCCACTATCCGATGATGCACTGCGTAAAATTAATGCGTATTGGCGAGCGGCCAATTATTTGTCGGTCGGGCAGATTTACTTGCTGGATAACCCTTTGCTGACTCAACCGCTTACTTTAGAACATGTCAAACCAAGATTGCTTGGCCATTGGGGAACAACACCTGGGTTAAATTTTATTTATGTGCATCTCAATCGGGTCATCAAACAGCACGATTTAAGCATGATTTATGTGGCGGGGCCGGGGCATGGTGGACCTGGTTTGGTGGCGAATACCTATCTGGAAGGCACTTATAGCGAAATCTACCATTCCATTTCTCAAGATGAAGTGGGGCTTCGGCGGCTTTTTAAACAATTTTCATTTCCCGGAGGTATTCCCAGCCATGTTGCCCCTGAAACACCGGGTTCGATTCACGAAGGCGGGGAATTAGGCTATGCGCTGGCGCATGCTTACGGAGCCGCCTTTGATAATCCGGATTTAATTGTCGCTTGTGTCGTAGGGGATGGTGAGGCAGAAACGGGACCCTTGGCGGCGGCTTGGCATTCCAATAAATTTTTAAATCCAATTCATGATGGGGCCGTATTACCGATTTTACATCTGAATGGCTACAAAATCGCTAATCCGACGTTGTTAGCGCGGATTAGTCGACAAGAGCTAGAACATTTATTTTTGGGCTACGGTTATCAACCTTATTTTGTTGAAGGTTCGGTGCCGGCGCAAGTGCATCAACAAATGGCGGCGACCATGGACAAAGTCATTGCAGATATTCAGGCGACTCAGCAGTCCATGCGTCGTAGCGGACAGGCAACCCGTTCCCGTTGGCCGATGATTATTTTGCGAACCCCTAAGGGATGGACTGGGCCGAAGCAGGTGGATGGTCATCAAGCGGAGGGTAATTGGCGTTCTCATCAAGTGCCGTTATCTGATATTGCAAACAAAGCTGAGCATCTTGAGCAATTGGCGGATTGGATGAAGAGTTATCATCCTGAGCAGTTGTTTGATGACCAAGGCCGTTTCATCAGTGAATTGGCGGAGTTGGCGCCTAAAGGTCAACATCGTATGGGTGCTAATCCTCATGCTAATGGCGGCTTGTTACTAAAAGCGCTTCATATGCCTGATATGGGTGATTATGCTTTATCGGTGCCACAACCTGGCAAGGTGATTGGCCAGGCAACTCAAGTGGTTGGTGAGTTACTTCGAGATGTCATGCGGCTTAACCAAACGCAAAGAAATTTTCGAGTCATGGGGCCTGACGAGACGGCTTCGAATCGATTGGGTGCATTGTTTGAGGTTACCGGCCGCACTTGGCTGGCCGATCAAATCGAAGGTGATGATGATCTGGCGGTGGATGGGCGGGTCATGGAAATACTCAGTGAGCATACATGTCAGGGGTGGTTGGAAGGTTATTTGTTAACGGGGCGGCACGGTTTTTTTTCTTGTTACGAGGCGTTCATTCACATTATTGATTCAATGCTTAATCAACACGCTAAATGGCTTAAAGTCACTCGTGATATCGGTTGGCGGCATTCAGTGGCTTCTTTGAATTATTTATTAACCTCGCATGTTTGGCGGCAGGATCACAACGGATTTTCTCACCAAGACCCAGGCTTTATCGATCATGTTGTCAACAAAAAAGCGGATATTATTCGTGTCTATTTACCACCGGATGCCAATACTTTGTTATTTGTGGTCGATAAATGTTTGCGCAGTCGTAATTTTATTAACGTGATTGTGGCAGGCAAGCAACCTCAACTACAATGGTTGGATATGGAGGCTGCCACGAAGCATTGTACTGCTGGCATCGGTATTTGGGGATGGGCAAGTAGTGATCAAAATGAGGAGCCGGATGTGGTGATGGCCTGTGCCGGTGATGTGCCCACCTTAGAAACTTTGGCGGCGGTGGATATGTTGCGTCAACACCTACCTGATTTAAAGGTTCGGGTAGTAAACGTAGTGGATCTAATGACTTTACAACCGAAAGAAGAACATCCTCATGGTTTATCAGATAAAGATTTTGATACTTTGTTTACCCAAGATACACCGATTATTTTTGCCTATCATGGTTATCCATGGTTAATCCATCGGCTCACTTATCGACGCACTAATCATAAAAATTTACACGTGCGTGGTTATAAAGAGGAAGGTACTACTACCACACCGTTTGATATGACCGTGTTAAATGATCTAGATCGTTTTCATCTGGTGCAAGATGTCATTAATAGAGTGCCTAAGTTGGGTTCAAAGGCGGCTTATATTAATCAGTACATGCGTGATAAGCTGATTGAGCATAAGCAATACATCATGGAGCATGGACAAGACATGCCGGAAATTCGTCATTGGCAATGGCGCTCTGACGTTAGTGAATTATAGCTCATTATCCCATTAAGCAAGGCTTGTATTATGCGCCGTGGAAGCCTTGCTTTAATCTGCATTACCGATCTGTTTATCCCTATCGCTTTAAAGATTTAGCAGCGCTGTACGATAGTTCCTGTTGATAAATCAACATCAGAAATTGATCATGAGCGTTGTTTTTAAAAAGGTTATTTGATGCAGGTATATAAGCCGACGCACCGTTTTTTCATTATTTTTGCCTTAGGCAGTTTTTTGGTGATTGCAATTTTATCGGTATTTTTTCGTGAAATGTCGGTAGCTGCACTGGTCAAAAATGAAACGCGAGCAAATGTGCTACTCACACGAATTTTTGCTGATTCGATTTGGCCTAAGTATGCCGATTTCCTTAAAGCCGCCCATCAGTTGTCCCGAGAAGAATTACAAAATCATAATTTAATCAAAAAAATAAGTCAGGATGTTACGGAAAAAATGGCGGGCTTGAATGTTGTTAAGGTCAAGATTTATGATCTTGAGGGGTTAACGGTTTTTTCAACAGAACCTGAGCAAATCGGTGCAGATAAGTCGAACAATCATGGTTTTCAGCGGGCTAAAAAAGGGGACGTGGCTAGTGAAATTACATTTCGTAACGAAACATATGGGTTTGAAAATATTATTGTTGACCGTAACATTATTTCTTCCTATTTGCCGATTCGAGAAGACGAACAATCGGATATTGAAGCGGTTTTTGAACTCTATTCTGACGTAACTAATTTAGTGGATCGACTCGATAATAATCGGAATCAGATTGCCATTTTAATCGCGATGCTGCTTATTTCCTTAGGTGCTTTATTTTATCTGATGATAAAACGTGCGGATGCCATAATACGAGCGAATCAACAACGGCATGAATTAGATAAAGCAACCATTTATTACCATACCTATTGTGATACATTAACGCAATTGCCCAATCGAGTAAGTTTTCAAGAACAATTGCAATCCATTACCGAGCGAACTCAAAATAATCAACAAAAATTTGCAGTGATGTGTATCAACCTCGATCGCTTTAAATTGATAAATAATAGTTTAGGACATAGTGCGGGTGATTTGTTGATGCAAGTGGTCGCAAAGCGACTAAAAGATTGTGTGAGAGAACATGACAATGTATTTCGTATGGGGGGTGATGAGTTCATTGTCCTCTTGGAGGATCTTAATTATGCGGATGGATTGATAGGCATTGCAAAGCGTTTTCTTTGTGAAATATCCGAACCAATTAGTGTTTATAGTCGTGAGATAGAAATGACTTGTAGTATTGGTATTGATGTTTTTACGTCGGAAACTGAGCATCCAGATGTCACCGTGAGAAATGCTGATGTCGCTATGCGTCGGGTTAAAGAGTTAGGTGGCCAACAGTATGCATTTTACAATGAAAGCATGAATATTAAAGCGCTTGAGCGATTAGATTTTGAAGTCCATTTAAAGCGAGCGCTGAGCCAAAATGAATATCAATTGTATTACCAACCCCGACTTTCCAGTGTTGATGAACAAATTGTTGGGGCTGAAGCATTATTGCGTTGGGTACACCCAACCCGAGGCATTGTTTCTCCCCAGGAATTTATTCCCTACCTAGAAAATAATGGGCTGATTGTTCCCGTCGGAGAATGGGTGTTACGCTCTGCGTGTGAGCAAGCTGTTTTTTGGCATAAGCTTGGTTATGCGATCCGTGTTTCAGTGAACATTTCGGCGAAGCAATTTCGGTCTGAAAAATTTGTGGATACAGTTAGGTCGATTCTGGTTCAGACATCTTTACCTCCACAAAATTTGGAGCTTGAACTTACCGAAAGTTTATTGGTTGAGAATACCTATATGGCAATTAATATAATGAATGCCTTAAAAGAGATTGGTGTATGGTTGTCCATTGATGATTTTGGCACAGGATATTCATCTTTGAGTTATTTAAAACAATTTCCTGTGGATATATTAAAAATTGACCGAAGTTTTATTGTTGATGTGGCCAACAATAAAAAAGATGCCGCGATAACCCATGCGATTGCAACACTCGCACACAGTCTGGATTTAGGGTTTGTTGCAGAAGGTGTTGAAGATAGCGAGCAGCAAAAATTTTTACGAAGCTGTGGTTATCATGAGTTGCAAGGTTTTTTGTTTAGCAAACCGTTACCCGCACCGCAGTTTGAAAGGTTATTGGTGGAAAAACAATATTCTTATCTTAAAGCGGTCCGCTAATCATTGTTCATTGCTAAGATACGTTTACCGTTTGCTCATTTTCTGCTTGCAGTATGGGTAAATTTTTAAAATAGTCGAGTGACTCTGGGTTTGCGAGTGCGTCGATATTTTTTACCGGTCGGTTATGGATTACATCGGCAACGCTGAGTTCAACAATTTTTCCACTAATCGTTTTGGGAATATCTTTTACCTCAATGATATAGTGTGGCACATGCCTGGATGTGGTATTTTCTTTGATGGTCTTTTTTATTTTCTCTTGTAGTGTTTCGGTTAAATGGATATCGTTGGCTAATTTTACGAACAAAATGACTCTGACATCATTTTTCCATTGTTGACCCACCGCAATACATTCAAAAACTTCAGGTAATTTTTCTGCTTGCCGATAGATTTCTGCGGTACCAATACGCACGCCTCCTGGGTTTAACACGGCATCAGAACGGCCATAAATGATGAGTCCATGATGCGTGCTAAGTTCTGCATAGTCGCCGTGTGCCCAGACGTTTGGATAGCGATTGAAATAAGCGGATTGGTATTTTATTTTGTTGATGTCATGCCAAAACCCCAAAGGCATGGATGGAAATGCTGAACTACAGACTAACTCACCTTTTTGTTGTTTGACTGGATGGCCTTGCTCATCAAATATTTCGACTTTCATGCCAAGACCAATCGATTGGAGTTCACCCCGGTAGACGGGCAACAATGGATTGCCCAGAGCAAAACATGAAATAATATCTGTACCTCCGGCAATGGATGATAGTTGCATATCGTTTTTTATATGCTGGTAGCTATAGTCATATAATTCGGCGGATAAGGGTGACCCGGTGGATAATATTGTTTTTAGAGAAGCGAGCTGATGCGTGGTTTTCGGCGACAGATGATATTTTTGTACCGCCGCAAGATATTTGGCACTGGTGCCAAATACACTTATTTTTTCTTGCTCGGCGTAATCAAACAATATTTCAGGTGTTGGGTAAAAAGGATTACCGTCATATAGCATGATGGTCGTGCCGGTGGCTAAGCTACTGACTAGCCAGTTCCACATCATCCAGCCACAAGTCGTGTAGTAAAATACTCGGTCGATGGGTTTTATATCTGTATGTAATACGAGTTCTTTTAAATGCTGAATCAGGGTGCCTCCAGCACCGTGAACAATACATTTTGGTTTGCCAGTGGTGCCGGATGAATACATAATATAAACCGGATGATTGAATGGCCGTTGCTGAAAATTTATTTTATGTTGTCCTGCTGAGGACTGTTGCGTTTTTTCGATAGCATCATCAAGCCATGAAGCGTTATTGATCTGACTAAGATCCGTTGCGATATTTGTGTATTGGCAAACTAAAATATGTTCGATACTGGGTATTTGTTGTTGAATAAGCGGGAGGCGTGGTAAACAAGGGATGGTTTTACCCTTGTAATAATAGCCATCGGCACAGAACAATACTTTGGGGTGGATTTGACCAAAACGGTCAACCAGGCCATTAACGCCAAAGTCTGGTGAGCAGGAAGACCAAATGGCACCGATACTGATGGTTGACAACATGGCAATCACCGTCTCTGGAATATTAGGTAGATAGCCCGCGACAACATCACCGGGTTGCACGCCGAGTCTTCGTAATGTATTGCTAACATATAAGGTTTTTAAATAGAGTTGGCGATAGGATATAGATAACTTGACTTTATCTTCTCCCCAGAAAATTATGGCGGGTTTATCGTCGTTTTGTTCGCAGTAGCGTAGCAAATTTTCGGCAAAATTAAAGGTAGTACCTGTAAACCATTGCGTATCCCACATGTTGTCGTGATCTTCTTTAATGGACTGCCAGTGGGTGGTAGCGATGATGCCAGTAAATTTCCAGAGCGCGGCCCAAAACAATTCAGGATCATTGATTGACCATTGATATAATTCTTGGTAGTCGTTAACATTTTTATAATGATCTTTGACATATTGGATGAACGCAAACATATTGGATTGTTGTAGGCGTTGTTTCGATGGTGTCCAAATGGGGGTATTCATATAAAATTGAGTCCTCCGTTTTAATAATATTTATTGAAGACTTTATTGTGGTGGGTGAGTTCAATCACCGACATTGTACATTAGGGTATATGGAATGTAGGTCAATAATATACCCATCGCGCGATGGGTATAGCGATTAGGAGTAGGCACCATGCCTATCCCTAATATTTATTGCAATTGTTTTCGTTGTTGTTCCAGTCCATCCCAAAAAACTGAAACTCCATCGAGCATTTCATTGCCAAATTTTATGAAATTGTCTTCATCGATATCATGCGTAAAGTAGATTTCTTCTAATTCCTCTTGAGTATGCAGTGCATGTTGTGACTCGATACGATCATGCCAAGTGAAAAAGGCGAGTGGCAGTTTTGTATCGCTAAGCGCGTTATATTTTTCAAAACCGGCCACTAGCTCTCCCCAAAAACCAGCGGCGGCCCAGTTTTCGACAGCATAACTGGAGGTTTGGGCGATAGCATAATTATCACCGCCGTATAAACGAATCAGTTCATCACAAAAAAATAGGGTCGATGGTGTACCATTGCAGCGTTTTCCCATCTCGTTAAAAGTGAGTCCCAGTTTATTCGAAATACGTAGTAGCCATTCAAAATGCGCGGCTCTAAAATGAAATAAGCCACCTTCGATGGAGCCTTCCGTTGAGACGAGTTCTGGATCGATGCTATCATTGGCCAATGGTGTCTTATGATTGATTTGCTTGGGTCGAAAAACCACGCCTAATTCATTCGCTAATATTTCTTTGGAGGCGCGCATCGTTTCAATGCTCTCTGCATTTAATGTTTTAGAGAGTTGTGCGATTAAAAATTGATTGGAAAATACTGAAAACTGTACAATAAATGCTTTTATCTGTTCCTTGTTTTGTTGGCCTTGCTTGAACCAGCTCGTATAGGAATTATTGCGAATAATTCGATGTTGCAATAGTTCATTATTGATACGTTTTTGAAATATCAGAAATTTTTTTGCTTGGTCTGGGGTGTAGCCATCCGCCCCTTGCATAATTGATTGAATTGAAGGTAATGTGAGTCCTTCCAGGCAATGGCTTTTTGCATAATTTTGTAAATGAAGATCGACCGCGAGGCTCATAGGCTCACCTCCGATGAAGTAGTATTGTTAACTAATAAGAATAGCAGAAAATATAGCGTTTTGTGACACCAATGTATATTTGGACCGGTGTGAGCAAGGGGTGTTACGTAAAAAAATATGATTTCCATACAAGAAATCGATCATTGGACTTCATAATCTTGTTGATTTTCAGGGGCGGCCTCTTTAAAGGCCGCAAGTTGCATGCAGTTCTCATAAATATGAGTTATTTTCGGGAAAGGGCTTAAATCACAGCGGAAGCGTTTAGCATTATAAACTTGTGGAATCAAGCAGGCATCGGCCAGACTTGGTTGATCGAAATAGCAAAAATTTTTGCTCATGGATTTGTTTTTTAAATGAGATTCTAAGGCTTGAAAGCCTTGGTGTATCCAATGCTGATACCAGTGTTGGGTGGCTTGTTCTGGCGTATTAAACTCATCGTGCAGATATTTTAAGACACGCAAGTTATTCAGTGGATGGATGTCACAGCAAATGAGAAATGCTAACGAGCGGACATAAGCCCGATCCATTAGGTCTTTGGGAAGTAAGGCCGGTGTTGCATATTTCTCTTCCAGGTATTCGATGATGGCTAGCGATTGAGAAACAATAAAAGAGGGCGAGTCTTGTGCTTGCTCGACCATCAATGGAATCAAAGCTTGAGGGTTAAGCTGGGTATAATGTGCTTGAAAATTTTCACCCCCATTGTTTATCAAATGGATAAACTCGGATTGGTAAGTTATCCCCTTGAGATTGAGTGCAATTCTTACTCGGTAGGCAGCTGAGCTGCGACAATAGGTGTATAAGTGGGTTGAGATATTATTTTTCATGGTTATTTACTGTGAGTCCATTCCTAGGGTGAGTTTTTTCACTGTTTGATTGATTTTTCCGAAAATGCTTTGGTTTTTTTCGTTAAACATTTCAATGCGAATGGTATCGCCAAATTGCATGAATGGGGTTGTCGCGTGACCGGAATCAATGATCTCCAATACCCGCTTTTCGGCCAAACATGAACAACCGGAATTCACGTCTTGATTGGAGACGGTCCCTGAACCAATGATAGTGCCGGCGGTTAATGGGCGTGTTTTTGCTGCATGGTGGATTAATTGTGAAAAATTGAATTGCATATCATCACCCGCGTTGGGTTGTCCAAATAACTTACCATTAAAGTGAGTAATTAATGGCAAGTGGAGTTTACTATGTTGCCAGGCGTCGCCAAGTTCATCGGGGGTGACCGCGACCGGAGAAAAAGCACAGCTAGGCTTGCTATGTAAAAAACCGAAGCTTTTTGCCAGTTCAGCAGGAATTAAATGACGGAGTGATACGTCGTTGACTAGCATGATTAATTTGATATGTGCATCGGCTTGCTCGACAGGGATACCGATGGGTACGTCATCGGTGATAATGGCCACTTCCGCTTCAAAATCGATACCCCATGATTCGTCGGCGGCGTAAATAGGGTCTTTGGGTCCGATGAAATCGTCTGAACCGCCCTGGTACATCAGTGGATCATGTAAAAAACTGGGTGGCATCTCGGCATTTCTTGCTTTCCTTACCCGTTGTACGTGGCTGAGGTAAGCACTACCATCCAACCACTGATAAGCCCGTGGTAACGGGGAAGACAGTGCGACTGGAGGGAGTGGGTGAGCCGATATTTGAGATTGATTCAGTTTTTCATAGCGGGAGACTAGCTCTGAATGGACTGCCGGCCAGTTTTCAAGCGCGTATTGCAACGTTGGGGCGATGTTATCCACCGTTGTATAATGGGTTAACTGGCGATTGACGACAACTAAAGTACCGTCACGCCCAGCTGCTTTCAACGAGGCAAGTTTCATTACGCGATCCTTTTATTTTTCGTTATTTTGTGGTTGCCAAGAATTCACATAGTTTTGACATTCCACTAAATGCGCATCGGAGTGGATTTCCAGTGCATCCTGGGTGTCAATCATCACGGCGACTTCATTGGTGGCTTTGCGCTGGGCTTTCGCACCGATGGAAAACGCTTTTGGATGCGGACCATGGGTTAAACCGCTAGGATGCAATGTCATCATACCCGGATGGATGTTATCGCGGGAAAAAAACTCTCCTTGATGATAAAAAATGACTTCATCGTAATCATCATTATTATGAAAAAAAGGGACTTTCAATGCACCTGGATCACTTTCGATGGGGCGTGGGCAGAATGTACAGATCACAAAACGATTAGTCACGAACGTGGTGTGTGCCGAAGGAGGGACGTGGTATCGGTGGCTCATGAGTGGCCTTATATCTCGCCAGTTTACTTTGACGGGGACCAAAGTGCCGTGCCAACCGACAGCATCCAGTGGATTAAATGGATAGTTAATCGTACTAATCGTGTTATGGCGCTTAACTTCGACACGCCAATGCGTTTCCGACTGCTGAGCCAAAAATTGCTCGTTTAATTTGGGTGTTTCAAGCATGGCGAGATCAAAAATGGCGTGTTGACCGACCAATCCTTTGTCGGGAAGACGGAAGTGGTCGCCGGACGCTTCGATCAATAAGGCATTAAAAATATTATCGGTTTCAATACGCCATAAGGTGCCGCGAGGCAATAAAATATAATCGCCTTCTGTTATTTTCATGTGGCCGTGATCACAAAAAATATCGGCGTTGCCTTGATGAATAAAAAATAATAAATCGCCGTCACTATTGCGTACCAGGCGGTTCATCGAAGTCGATGTTTTCCATAAGCGTACTTGGATATGTGGATTGCTAAGTAATATGGAAGAACGCCAGGGGTTGTTTGTCTGGGAGGTAATTTCAGTGGTATCAAAGGCTCTGGGTTTTAATGGACCTTCGATGCTCGTCCAGCCAGTGGGTGCATGGCGATGGTGAAATTGAGTGGCGGGGCCGAAAAAACCTTCTTTGCCCATTTCTCTTTCATAGGTATTTTCCGGTAAATCCGCATGTGCTTGACGCGACGTGGTACCTTCGCTTTTAGGGAAAGAAATCCAATCAGCCATTAGATGACACCTCTTTTTATTTGATCGAGTTCGATAGCTTCAAACAGTGCTTGAAAATTTCCTTCGCCAAAGCCCTCATTACCTTTGCGTTGGATAATTTCAAAAAATATCGGACCAATCACAGTATCGGTAAATATTTGTAATAATAAGCCTTGATTGTTTTTTGGGTTGCCATCAATGAGGATACGGTTTTCTTGTAATTGTTTAATGTTTTCTCCGTGACCAGGTAACCGTTGATCGATGGCTTGGTAATAACTATCGGGGGTGTGCAATAATTTAACGCCCTGTTTTTTGAGTCGCTCAACACTTTGATAGATATTATCACTGGTGAGTGCAATATGCTGGATGCCTTCTCCGTTATAGGCACGGAGGTATTCTTGAATTTGAGATTTTTCATCTGAAGGTTCATTAATAGGAATACGAATTTTACCACAGGGGCTTGTCATGGCTCGGGATTTTAAACCCGTGGATTTGCCTTGAATATCAAAGTAACGAATTTCTCGAAAGTTAAATAGTTTTTCATAAAAGTGACACCATTCATTCATGCGTCCTCGGTGTACGTTATGGGTAATGTGATCAATATCAAGTAATCCGGTGGGGGTGGCAGGTTCGGCGGAATTCGCACAAGCAATAAAATCCATATCGTATATGGAAGGTTGGTCAAAACGATCAATGAGATAAATGAGGCTATTGCCGATACCGCGGATGGCGGGAATATTAAGCTCCATGGGTCCCACATGGCCTAAATAGGGCTCTGCGCCCAGTTGTATGGCCCGTTGATAGGCTTGGCCCGCCTCTTTGACTCGAATACCAAAGGCGCAGACCGAGGGGCCATGGACGGTGGCAAAGGCTTGAGCAAAGCTATTGGGTTCGTGATTGAGGATGAAGTTGATATGGCCTTGACGATACAGCACGACATTTTTTGAGCGATGCCGGGCAACACAGCGAAATCCCATTTGCTGAAACAGAGATTCCAAAGCCTGAGTATTGGGCGCCGTATACTCGATAAATTCAAAACCATCGGTGCCCATGGGGTTTGTGGTTGTATTGATCATTAAACTCTCCTCGCGAGGTCAGCTTTTTGTCACTTCTCTTAATATAAGGCTAATTATAGAAAACTTGTTTGCTGGGAGCTTAGATGGGTGACAAACTTATAGATGGTGAGTTGTTTATACTTTCGACAGCAGGCGATCCTATAAATTCCTGGTCAGCGGTTATCCAAGCGGAGATGTTCTAAAAATTAGAGGGTTACCCGAGTGGTGTGCCATGAATCGAAAAATTTTCCTGGCGCAAGATGATGGCATGATTGCTACCAATGTTGAGAAAATCATAGTAGCATCGACGATTTGGTGTCTATCGTAAAAAATGAGGCAAACCATGGACTGTATTTTCTGTAAGATCGCCAACGGCAGTTTAGCCAGTGATATTGTTTACCAGGATGATCATGTGCTGGCATTTCGCGATATGAATCCACACGCGCCACATCATATTTTGATTATTCCGCGAACGCACGTAGCGACACTCAATGATTTTACAGAGAGTGATGCGCCTTTAATTGGCCATCTTTCATTAGCGGCGGTGAAAATTGCCAAGCAATTGCAGGTTGACGAACAAGGTTATCGCATTGTTACCAATTGTAATGCGGATGCCGGCCAGACGGTATTTCATGTTCATATGCATTTTCTGGCGGGACGCCCTTTGTCTTGGCCGCCGGGATAAAACCCGTTTAAACAGGTTTGGGGTTAGTTGGTATCTAAAACGACATTGCCATCTTGCAAGCGGACTAGGACGGGGGATAACGATTGATTAACACAAGGTCCCCAAACACATAAGCCATCTTTAATTTGGAAGCGTGCGCCATGTACTGCACATTGGATATAAGCATTCTCGCTGTCGAGAAATTGATCGGCTTGCCAGTTGAGGGATAAGCCAAGATGTGGGCAGCAGTTTTGATAAGCATGCCATTGATCGTTTCGGCGGATGACAAAAATGTCTTGTTGAGTATCGTTGTTTGACAGAGTAAATCCTTTGACACCCGTTTCAGGAAATTCACTGACGGCACAGAGTTGGATGGTTTGCTTTGCCATGGTGTTTTTTGGCTGGCGTACGGACTATCGCACGGCAGGTTGAGGTAATGGCGGTGAGTTTAGCGGTTCGTTATTATATATGGCGTTGGCAAGCTTGTTTTGTAGGGTAGTTTTAAGTGCATTTAAGTGACCATGAAAGAAATGGCCGACACCATCGAGAATTTGCATGTCAGGTGAATTAATTAACCGGTTAGCCCAGTCAGCGACGTGTAGCTGAGGAACGACTTCATCCTGATTACCTTGAATTAATAACCATGGGCAGTTAGGTGGTTGAATTTGAGAAAAATCAAATAAGTTAACAGGTGGGGCGACGGTGATGAGCTGGTTTGGCTGGACCGTGCCTGCTATCTTTAAAGCAATGTAAGCACCGAATGAAAAACCGGCTAAAAATAACTGGTAACCGGGGTAGCGTTGTTGCGCTTGCTGGATGACGGCGGTTAAGTCTTGTGCTTCACCAATGCCATTGTCGTATTGCCCTTTACTGCGGCCAACACCTCTAAAGTTAAACCGAATGGTTGGCATTCCTAATTCATGCAAGGTGCGTGCGATGGTATATACCACCTTATTATCCATGGTGCCGCCATAGAGCGGATGTGGATGGCAAATGATCGCAATATGGTAGGGAAAGGCGGGGGTTGTTGTGGTCGACTGAGTGGCTTCAATTAACCCGGCCGGTCCTTTAAGCAGCAGCGGATGGCGAGTAAAAATGGATGAGTTTTCATTAATCAGTGAGTGAATTTTAGATGACATTTATTTCGCACTTGCCTTAAGAATGACGACTAAGTCTAGGGAGTCTATTTTCTGAAGTCAAAGAATGCCGATAAATGGTGTTAAATAGTACTAATTCTCTCGAAAGAGTAGGGAAATATCATTGGGATGAGGGTTGAATTTGTTTTTTTATTCAGCCCGGCCGTTAGAATTCCCAAGAATTGATTTTTGGGTCAACTCTTAGGATTCAAGGCGGGTATGTTGGTGCGTTGTTGTGAAAGAAATGGACAAACGTTAAACGCACCGGGCATCAGCTGATTAATTTTTAGCTTGTTGTTGCTTCTTTTGATGTATTTTTTGAATCATTTTTTTCAATGGTATGCTTGATTAGTTTCAAACAAGCCCATTCTTGGCGGCTAATGATTTGATGGGTGCCTTCAAGATATTCGATGGCGATGCTTGTCAAACCATTTCGATTGAATGCGAGCAGTTTAACTTTGAATAGTTGGCCCGTTAGGTTGGTATACCATGAATTAGGTATGGGCTTTTGTAATTTATGCATTTTTATTACCTCAATTTTATAGTCCCTTTAAGACACTAAAAATCTCCTCCACAATCCGATTCTATCAGCATGGCACACAAATGTCAGTTATCAGAAATTTGTCAGTTCATAAACGTAACTTTGCTAAGTTAACAGATACTTATATAATATAAGCATAAAATTAACAAATTGATTGCTAATGACATTATGTGGTGTTGGTTAAAATGGCGGGGAAGTCATGTTAGGATTTTTGGGTCACTAAGTTATGGAATCTATTTCTGTTGAGCAATTGCGTGGGGTGGGTCCGCAAAGTCTTGTTAAATTAAGTCGACTAAATATTCAGTCAGCCCAGGACTTGTTGTTCCATCTGCCCTCCCGTTACCAAGATCGCACTCGTCGGGTGCCTATTGCTCATTTACATGCCGGTGACTATGCGGTGATTGAGGGAGAAATCGGGTCTGTGCGGCTTAAAACGGGTTCCCGACGTTTGTCGTTGCTGGTGCAACTTGGGGATGGCAGTGGGTCGATTAGCTTAAGGTTTTTTCATTTTAGTACGGCTCAGCAAAATAAATTAATGAAGGGTACCTGCTTACATTGTTTTGGTGAGGTACGGTGGGTGGCGGGCAGTTTGGAGATGGCACATCCTGAATATCACGTGATAGAACCCGGCAAGAGCCATGCGCTTGAGGAGACATTAACCCCCATTTATCCAACCACTGATGGGATACACCAAAAGACTTTACGTGGATTAACCGAACAAGCATTGGCATTGCTCAAAGAAAACCATCAGGTGTTGCCTGACTGGTTGCCTTCATTGTTGCTTGAGCAGGTATTTCATGGTGATAAGTTTCCTTCATTAGCGGAAGCCGTGACTATTTTGCATCGTCCTCCCCCTTCCGTTTGTGTTGCCGATTTATTAGCCGGAAAACATGCTGCCCAACAGCGTTTGGTGATTGAAGAGTTATTGGCCCATCATTTGAGTTTGCGGCAGATTCGTCGAGAACTACATCAGCTGGCGTCGTTACCTTTACTTTGCCCAGGTCAATTTAGTCAGTGCTTTATGGATCAATTGCCTTTTCAGTTGACATTGGCGCAACAGCGGGTTAATGAAGAGGTTTTGGCGGATGTGCAAAAGCCTTATCCGATGATGCGTTTGCTGCAAGGCGATGTGGGGTGTGGTAAAACCGTGGTGGCGGCGGTGGCGGTTTTGTATGCCATTGAATGTCGGGCACAAGCGGCGGTGATGGCGCCGACAGAGCTATTGGCAGAACAACATTATAGAAATTTTTCTGAGTGGTTTGCACCGCTGGGTATCGAAGTGAAATGGTTATCTGGCAAGCTAAAAGGAAAAGCACGTGAACAAGTGATCGAAGCCATTAAGCTGGGGGAGGCGCAAGTGGTGGTGGGGACGCATGCGCTATTCCAAAGAGAGGTTGTATTTGCCAAATTGAGTTTGATTGTGGTGGATGAACAACATCGTTTTGGGGTTCATCAACGACTAGCGTTGCGGGAAAAAGGGCGTTATGGTGACATTTTTCCTCACCAGCTGATTATGACCGCGACGCCGATTCCACGTACTCTAGCGATGACCGCCTATGCGGACCTGGATGTTTCGGTGATTGATGAGTTACCAAAAGGTCGGCAATTGATCGATACGGCGGTGGTGCCTGAGCATCGTCGCGGAGAAGTCGTTGAGCGTGTCAAATTGGCCTGCGCAAATAAACGGCAGGTGTATTGGGTTTGCCCGTTGATTGATGAGTCAGAAGTGTTAAATTGCGAAGCCGCCGAAAAAACATTGGCCTATTTAACAGCAAAACTACCGGGTATACAAACCGGGTTAGTGCATGGTCGGTTAAAGGGGGAAGAGAAAGTGCAGGTCATGTCTCAGTTTAACGCCGGAGAGATTGATTTATTGGTGGCGACGACGGTCATCGAAGTCGGTGTTGATGTACCGAATGCCAGTTTGATGATCATTGAGAATGCGGAACGTCTGGGGTTGGCGCAGCTGCATCAACTCCGGGGACGGGTGGGCCGAGGGCCGCTTAAAAGCAGTTGCGTGTTACTTTACCGGAGTCCGTTGTCTGAGCATGGTCGGTTTCGATTATCGATTATGCGTGAAACCAATGACGGCTTTAAAATCGCACAAAAAGATTTAGAACTGCGGGGTCCTGGCGAATTCTTAGGGACCCGGCAAGCAGGTGTTTTGCAATTCAAGGTGGCTGATCTAGTACGTGATGGTGAATTAATACCCAAGATCGAGCAGGTGGGGAATTTGCTAGTGGATCACTATCCAGAGCATGTGACGCCATTAATCGAGAGATGGCTAGGCGGCAGCGTTCAATACAGTGATGTATAGTTGATTAAAAATTTATAAAGCATTATATGAGGCAAACGAAGTATTTTGGCAATAAGCCAGTTTGGCGGGCGGCCTATGGATTTTATAAGCAGTGCTTTCCCGAAAAATTACAGCATTGGTTATGGGATACTGGCTCATTAACTGATCGATTAATCGATCAGTGTGTTTCAACTTTCGCGGTTCAAGTGTTGACCCAATGCTGGCAAAAACCATTTTATGATGAGGGTTTAGTGTTGGGCATGCCGCGTGGAGAATATGGCTTTGTCAGACAGGTATCCTTAGTGTGTGATGATATCCCCTGGGTTTTTGCACGCACTGTGATTCCTCGGAACACCTTGGTTGGTAGGGTGAAAGGATTGACTCGGTTAGGTAATCAATCGCTAGGTAAGGTATTATTCGAGAGGCCTGGGATCATTCGCGGGCAATTGCAGGTGGCGAAATTAACACCAGGACACGCCATCTATGAGTCAGCCCGTCAAGCTTGTGCTGATATTGATCAATCGATTTGGGGGCGTCGATCGATATTTTTTATCAAGGATAAACCTCTGTTAGTCAATGAGGTGTTTTTGCCTGACGCCATTTGTTATAAAAAATAGGAGAATTTTAATTGATGGCGGTCACTCATCGATTGCAACAATATGTTTTATTAATGCGCATCAATAAGCCCATCGGCACGTTATTATTGCTTTGGCCAACTTTAGGAGCGCTGTGGATTGCGGCAGAAGGGATGCCTGATCCGTTGGTTTTATGGGTGTTTGTTGCTGGGGTTTTTTTAATGCGCTCTGCCGGCTGTGTGATCAATGATTTCGCGGATCGTGATATCGATCCCCATGTGAAGCGCACCAGAAATCGACCCCTAGCGCAGCGTCAAGTGTCTGCCAAAGAAGCGTTGATACTCAGTGTGATGCTTGCGTTAAGTGCGTTCTTTTTAGTGCTGTTTATGAATCAGTTCACGGTTGTGCTGTCGTTTGTCGCGGTGATTTTGGCGGCGACTTACCCGTTCATGAAGCGCTACACTTATTTGCCTCAGGTTCATTTAGGGGCCGCATTTGGTTGGGCGATACCGATGGCGTTTGCCGCACAAACTCAAGCAATACCCACGGTCGCCTGGTTA
>VAPL010549149.1_pt1 | contig 23064 bp, 23 predicted proteins | sample 3395061 | NCBI WGS metagenome assembly VAPL01 (sample SAMN08290444, study PRJNA428436) | hydrothermal vent metagenome | isolation source: Deep-sea hydrothermal vent chimney 2 | place: Pacific Ocean: Juan De Fuca Ridge | depth 2182 m m | reverse complement strand
CTGATATTGGCCTATGTACATATCGCTCATGATTGTAAAATTGGTAACAATGCAACACTGGTTAATTCTGTTCAGCTTGCCGGACATATAAACATTGGTGATTATGCGACTATAGGAGGGGCAACAGCAATACACCAATTCGTAAAAATTGGAGCACATGCTATGGTAGCAGGAGGATCGCTTGTCAGAAAGGATGTTCCCCCTTATGTAACTGCTGCAAGAGAGCCATTGGGCTATGCAGGGATAAATTCTATTGGATTAAGAAGAAGGGGTTTTTCTAATGAAAAAATAAATGAAATCCAGGAAATATATCGTAGAATTTATCTGAAAGGTATGAATAATTCCAAAGCCCTGGATGCCATTCAAATGGAAATGAAAAGCTCTAAAGAACGTGATGAAATCCTTAATTTCATCATCAACTCAGATCGTGGAGTAATGAAAGGGTACAATAATAAGCTATGACTTGAGCAATTTTTATTGAATGGAAATACAACTTGAAAATGTTGCTAAAAAATTCAATAAAGAATGGATTTTTAAAAATATAAACATCACGCTTTCTCATAATGATTCCATTGGTATCTCAGGGCCAAATGGCAGTGGAAAATCAACACTTCTTCAAATAATCGCAGGCAATTTATTGCAATCAAGGGGTAATATAATTTATAAGCTCCAAGGTGATCCTATTGAATCTGAGCATATTTATAAATATCTCTCATTAGTTGCTCCGGCTATGAGCCTTCCCGAAGATTTTACACTTGAGGAGTTTATCACATTTCATTTTAAATTTAAGAAATTAAAAGAAGGGTATAGTAAAAGTGACCTTCCCGAGCTTTTTAAGCTTGATAATGCCCGAGATAAATTCATTAAAAATTTTTCCACAGGCATGAAACAAAGGCTTAAACTGGGCATCGCATTTTATGCAGATTCACCACTATTGTTGCTTGATGAGCCATCATCAAATCTTGATAGCGATGGATTTGATTGGTATTTAAAAGAAATGGATAAAGTTTTAAAAGAAAAAATGATATTTGTTTGTTCTAACAGGGAAGAGGAAAATAACTTTTGCAATAAATTTATCGACATTCGTGACTACAAAAATTAATTGTTTTTTTTGGAGACACTAAATAACATCACAAAAGAAATTCAGTTATAATATTAAATAATTGGTAAGCATATGAAATATTTCAATACAATACTTTCTATAATTTTTATTTTTGCGCTAATACAACTTTTTAGCTGTGGTAATAGCGTAGCTCCTTCCCTGAATTTACAGCAAAAAGCTGCTAAAATTCTTGGAGAAGGAAGCCCCTGGGGAGGATCAGGAAGTGTTGAGGTTCTTGCAAGCCCTTCGGGTGTTGATCCATCGGAACTAGATGAGCTGCAAGTAACATTTAGAACTTCCGGTGAAGAAGACTGGGCACCTACATTTATTGAAGCGTCTGGGGCAGATGATTATTTGTCAACTAACAATGCCACCTGGATCTGGACAGGGTCTGGTACAGACAATATTTCTTTGAGCGAGGCCTCTACTGCCGAGTTTACCAGTGTGGATGTTACGGATGAAGCTATTACATTTTCTTTTGAAATAAATGTTTCTAATAACGGAGGTAGGATTACTGGAATTGAAGGAGCTTACACAGTAAGGCTAAAATAAATCAGGGCACATCGATTTTTGAAAGCAGTTAGAGTCCATAAAGTCAAAGTCTGTTTAGAATGTTGGAGATCAAGCCTGCCTGCGGTAGGCAGGGCTTGCGAAGGATCTAAAAAACGGAGTTTACGTGAGTAAATGAGTTTTTTAGATACAAGTGTAACGCAGATATCTGATATTATAGACAGACTTTTAGTTAACTATTTTCGGCTACTGTACTCTTTCACCTCATTAATAAAACACTTTACTTTATCAGGATCCATATCGGGATATACACCGTGACCGAGATTGGCGATGTGTTTTATATTGCCAAATTGATCAATCATTCTCCTGGTCTCGGTTTTAATTGTTCCGATATCAGAATATAAAACCGCCGGGTCTAAATTGCCCTGAAGCGTTTTATCCGACCCGACAAGCATTCTTGATTCCTTTATATCCATATTCCAATCAAGACCAACAACATCACAACTGATTTTGCCAATTGATTTCCTGGATGAATAAGCACCTTTTGCAAATACAATAACCGGGACATCCTTGATGGCTTCAACTATTCTTGAAATATATATTAACGAAAAGGTTTCGTATTGTCCAGCAGGAAGTATTCCGGCCCACGAGTCAAAAATCTGAACAATGTCAGCCCCTGCAGCAATTTGACTTTTCAGATAGTTGATGGTACTATCAGTAATTTTATCTAAAAGTTGGTGAGCAAGTGTAGGATTGGTGTAAAGCATCTTGCGAGCCAATGAAAATGTCTTGCTGCCCTTTCCTTCAATCATATAACAGAATATTGTCCAGGGCGCACCTGCAAATCCAATCAATGGAACTCTGCCATTCAATTCTTTTTTAGTTTCTTTAATGGCTTCTATAACATAACCCAGGCTATCTTCATCGGCAATTTTTAGTCGATCAAAATCAGCTTGATTTTTTACAGTATCAGGAAAATAAGGACCTTTACCTTCCTCCATTGTATATGGTAGTCCCATTGCTTCTGGAATAACCAGAATATCAGAAAAAATAATTGCAGCATCAACACCAAGAATATCTACCGGCTGGATAGTAACTTCAGCAGCCAATTCGGGAGTTTGAACCAATTCGATAAACCCAGAAAGCTTACCTCGTATTGCTCGATATTCTTTCAATATTCTTCCTGCTTGCCGCATTACCCACACAGGTGTTCTTTCTGTTTTTTCACCTTTGGCGGCTCGTAGCAGTAAATCGTTTTTTAATTTCATGAAAAGATCATTATTTATCAATAGGACAAGGCAAAACTAAAGTATTATGTTTTATTTTAATGATAAATTATTCAAACCTTTAATTACATATTCATCATGAGCAAAACGATAATTTATGCTGAGGAGGCTCCCGCTCCAATTGGGCCATATAGTCAGGCAATTAGAGTTGGAAACGCTATTTATATTTCCGGCCAAATACCCATCGACACCAAGACAGGACAGGTTACAAATGACATAACAGATGCAACTGATCTTGTCATGCGGCATATTGGATCAATATTGAGCAAAGCGAAAATGGGATACAATAATGTGGTCAAATGCAGTATTTTTGTGACGAATATGAATGACTTTCCAAAGGTAAATGCAGCTTACCAAAAGTATTTTCAGGAAGACCCTCCGGCACGTGAAACTGTTGAAGTTGCCTCATTGCCCAAAGGAGTGAATGTTGAGATTTCATGCATAGCAGTTGAATAAATGATTTCGTTTTTCCCATTAATAAAAGAGAAGAGAACAATATCAATAGATAATATTGCATTAAAAAAAAAGCTTCAAAAGCATATTTATTCTGTTGACAGTGATCAATCGTTGAACAATTCAAAAGATCATTTTTTCAATGGTTCTATAGGTAACGAAAGTTTTACTATCTCTCAACATCTTAAAATACCCAGTAAATTTACTCCGGTCATCAACGGCAATTATGTAAAGTCTGGAGATGAAATTTTGCTCAATTTGACCTATGGACTCAAAGCAGATACAAAAAAAAGACTGCTTTTTTGGACAGTACTTACCATATTGATCACACTTTATTTTTCATTGCTGCATTTTGCATTACTTTATGGAGCGATCAGTTTTGGAATTTGCCTTGTCAATTATATTTTGAGCGTTGAAAGCTTTAAGGCTCAGGTTAAAAAAAGTAAGCGGATGCTAAATAAGATGCTTTCTTAATTTCGCCTTTCCCGTGATGATAATTTTTTAGTCTGAAATAATGCGAGAGATTTATTTGGAATAATTATTTCCTTAATTATTCCAAATAAAGCATAACAGCATTTTATACCTTTGTAAAAAAATGAAACCAAGCTGTTTCGCTGTCAAAGTCGGTGCAGCAGGATTAAATTGGAAATAGGTTTCGCTTGATTAAAGGACAGATTCAAAGTACAATTAAATGAAAAGAGAAGTTAGGGTAAGATTCGCTCCCAGCCCAACGGGAGCACTCCATATTGGAGGCGTGAGAACTGCGCTTTACAATTACATATTTGCAAAAAAAAATAAAGGAAAATTCATACTTCGTGTAGAAGATACAGATCAGGCAAGATTTGTGCAGGGTGCAGAAAATTATATAAATGAAACATTTGAGTGGTTGGGAATAATTTCCGATGAAGGGGTAAATTATGGAGGAAAATTTGGACCCTATAAGCAATCTGAGAGAAAAAATTTGTATAAAAAATATGCTCAACAGCTAATTGATGAAGGCAAGGCATACTATGCTTTTGATACGCCGGATGAGATAGATGCAATGCGCAAGAGACTGAAAGAGGCAAAGGCTGACAACCAGGTTTATGACAGTTTGTCTCGGGAAACAATGAGAAATTCGCTCACCCTTGATCAAACTGAAACGGATAGATTGCTGGATGAAGGAGCACCTTTTGTGATTCGCCTAAAAGTAGAGCGAGATCAGAATGTAAGTCTTGTCGATATGATAAGGGGGGATGTAAAAGTAAGTTCCAATAATATTGATGACAAGGTTTTAATGAAATCTGATGGCATGCCAACATACCACCTGGCAAATGTAGTTGACGACCACCTGATGGAAATATCGCATGTAATTCGAGGAGAAGAATGGCTGCCAAGTGCACCATTGCACGTTTTATTATATCGGTATTTCGGTTGGCAAGATTCGATGCCTCAGTTCGCTCATCTTCCACTTTTGTTAAAGCCTGATGGCAATGGAAAGTTGAGCAAAAGGGATGCCGATAAGCACGGATACCCTGTTTTTCCATTAGATTGGAAAGATCCAAAAACCAATGAAATATCCATGGGATTCAGAGAGAAAGGTTATCTGCCTGAAGCTCTCACCAATTTTTTGGCAATGTTGGGCTGGAACCCAGGAACTGAGCAAGAATTATTTACACTAAACGAATTGATAGAAAGTTTTTCTATTGATAGAATCAATAAATCGGGGGCAAAATTTGACATCGAAAAAGGCAAGTGGTTCAATCAACAATATCTCAAAAATATTGATAATGATACGCTTGCTATTGGGTTGCTGGGTATACTAAAGAAAAAGGATATTGATTGCTCTCAGAAAAATGCGAGTGCTATTTGTGGTTTGCTAAAAGAACGCGTTACTTTTCCTGAGGAGTTCTGGAGTAATGGACAATATTTCTTTTATGGACCGGAAGAATATGATAGAAAAGTCATCAAAAAGAAATGGAATGATGAAGCGAAGTTGATTCTTGCTGAATATAAAGATGAACTAAAAAAAGTAGAATTATTGACGGCAGAATTGGCATCGCAAATATTAAATACTGTTCTGGAAAAGAATGGAATTGGTTTGGGGAAGGTGATGCAAGCACTACGTGTGGTCATAACCGGTTTGGCCGGAGGGCCCGATCTAATGCAAATAATGGAGATTCTAGGTAGAGAAGAAATAGTGAATAGAATTGAAAAAGCCTTGTTGACAATTCAGAAATAATGGCAAAAAAGAAGAATAAGCTAATTATAAAAAAGCCTAATGCGAGTGACAAACTCAAAGGTCTTGATTTTACCATCAATACATTTGGCGAAATAAATTTAACTTACGATATTGATAAAATCAATGATTTTCTTAATTCCCATGTTGAAGATAAGAAGCTAAATGAAAAGACAATATCAGACGGAGAAGCCAAAAAGTAAAAGTAGTATATGAAATATAAATTTTTCCATAAAAAAGATTTATTAATATTATTTGCAATGCATCAGGCAATAGTTTTTGTGATCAATCATTTTCTGCTTAACTTTGCACTGGCAAATCGATACGACTAGCTCCTATCGAACTCCCCCAGGTCCGGAAGGAAGCAAGGGTAGGTGGTTGTAGCGGTGCGATGTTGATTTGCCTTTTTTTATTCCCTCCTTTAATCTTAAAATATTTGGTCAGCTTCAATTTTTCGATTTAAATTTCAAGCTCCTTTTAAATTGCAAATATGTATATCATCAAAGTGAAGGGCAATAATAAAATTCCAAATTATATTCAGTTGAGAGATGAAAACTTCAATTTAATTGGATATTTTAGTTTTCGTGAGGGGAGACCTTTGAGAAGCCTCGGAAAATATGGCTTGGAAGGCAAAGAAAAAGAGCTTGAAAAGCTGGCTTACAATATGCCTTTTGGCAAACTCCAAAAATTAGAATTATAATATGCCTTTTTCATCCGATCCAATCGTAAGCGTAAAAGATGCAAGCATTTTTCAGGAAAATCAAACCGTGCTGAGCGATATCAGCTTTGAACTTGAAAAAGGAGAACTTGCATTTATCGTTGGCAGAACCGGCAGCGGCAAATCATCGCTACTAAAAACCATGTATGCTGACCTGCCTCTGAGGCTTGGCAAGATTGTTATTGCCGGATATGACATTACCAAAATGAAGAGAAAGGAAGTTCCGATGTTGAGAAGAAAACTTGGAATTATTTTTCAGGATTTTCAACTATTGCCGGATAGAACTGTTGCAGAAAACCTGTTTTTTGTGATGAAGGCAACCGGTTGGAAAGACAGGGCAAAAATGAAAATGAGGTTAGCAGAGGTTCTTATTCAGGTTGGCCTTGGCGCAGTTGATACTAAAATGCCACATCAACTTTCGGGCGGAGAGCAACAAAGGGTGGTAATCGCAAGAGCGATCATCAACGAACCTTTATTACTGATTGCCGATGAACCCACCGGTAATCTCGACCCTGAAGTTTCTGATGGAATTTTCAAACTGTTTCTTGAAATAAATAAAAGCGGAACTGCCATACTCATGGCTACTCACGATCATACGATTATTGGCAATCATCCAGCGAGAATTCTTAAATGTGAGCATGGGAAAATAAAAGATTCTAATGTTGAGCAATTTGAACTGACGACTAACTCTTAGCTCATTAATCTGGAGATATTTTAGACCTTTCAATTTAGGATCAAGTCTTTTATCCTAACAATTCATATTCTTTACTTCCAATACTTTTGAGATTAATTAACCTTGTGTTTTTTATAAAGAAATATATTTTTATTCATAAAAAAAGGTCATCTGACGAGATGACCTTTTCATTCTAAAACGGTTTTGATTATTTATTTAGGCCCTCTATATTTTGCAAAGCAAGCGTAAAATCAGGCTCCGCAGCAAGCGCATTTTCAAAATATTTTTTTGCTTCGGCAGTATTCCCTTGTTGTTTTTCGATCATGCCTTTTACGTTGTAGCTGGCAGCTTCCATTGTGATTTCCTGCTGTTCGGTTTCGTTTTTGGCAAAATTGAGCTTCAACGCCTTTGATTGCGGGTCTTTCAAAATTATATCAAGATTTGTCATACATTCGACAAATCTTTCAAGTTCAAATTGTAAAACAGCAACCTGATACAAAACGCCCAACTCGTTGACTTTCAGGTATAATGTTTCATAGGCAGCGACAGCTTTATCACGCACCCCCAGATTCTCATATGACATAGCATTTATTCTCAATGCATCTGTAAGTCCTGTTTCTCGCGAAAGTATATCCATCGACACAAATAGACTTGACGCATATTGATTCTGCTCAAAATAATAATAACATAAGCGCATTTTCAATGAATCGTCATTTGGGTCCATGGCTATCATGCTATAGAGTGCATCTTTGGCCACTTCGGTATCATTGTACTTCATCCCAAACACGTATTTCATTTGATAGAGTTTGAAAAGCTGTGTGCCTTGAGTCTCTTTATTTTGACCATTTGCTACATTAAACGTAATTGCCATAAGCAGCAACATCAATCCTTTTTTAAATTTGTTAATTTTCATTTCTTATAATTTATATTTTAAAATTTCATCAGTATATGATCCTTTCTACATTCACGAAAGCACCATTTCTATAATTTTATTTTTCTTTATTTATTCCTTTAGATCTCCCAATATCTTTCATCAATTCAAATGCTTGTTCAAAATTATTGTTAATTCTGCCCTCCAATATAGCCTCTTTTATTTCATCTTTTATTTCTCCAACATATTTTGAAGGTGAAATATTGAAATATTCCATGATCATTTCCCCTGAAACTGGTGGTTGAAAATTTCGAATATGATCCCTTGATTCTATTTCCTTTAGCTTTTGGTCAACCTTATCAAAATTGCCAAGGTATTTTGCGACTTTTATATTGTTTTTAGAAGTGATATCTGCCTTGCATAATGTCATTAGATCATCAACATCATCACCCGCCTCAAAAAGCAATCTTCTTATGGCCGAATCAGTAATTTTATCTCCTGCCAGGGCGATTGGTCTTAGATGAAGCCGTACTAATTTTTTCACATATTTCATCTTATCATTAAGCGGTAGTTTTAACCGCTCAAATATTTTGGGGACCATTTTTGCTCCCATATCTTCATGACCATGGAATGTCCACCCAATTTTCTTGTCAAATCTTTGGGACTTGGGCTTGGCAATGTCATGAAGAATCGCTGCCCAACGCAGCCACAAATCATCAGATTTTTTTACTACATTATCCAAAACCTTCAGCGTGTGAAAAAAATTGTCTTTGTGCCCTTTTCCATCAATTGCCTTCACCCCATGGAGTTTTGATAACTCGGGGAAAATAACATCCAACACTCCTGCATGAAACATGAGATTAAATCCATATCCAGGATTTGGTGATAAAATTAATTTGTTAAGTTCATCGCTTATTCGCTCTTGAGATACGACCTTAAGTCTTTGAGCATTTTCACTTATTGCTTCGAAAGTTTTGGCTTCAATATCAAAATTGAGTTGTGCGGCAAATCGAAAAGCCCGCATGATACGCAAAGGATCGTCTGAAAACGTGATAGATGGATCGAGAGGAGTCTTAATTATTTTACGCTTCAGGTCTTTTAAGCCATCGAAAGAGTCTATCAATTCTCCGGCCCGATCATTATTCAGGCATATGGCAAAAGTATTTATTGTAAAGTCTCGTCTTTTTTGATCATCTTCAAATGTTCCGTCTTCGACAATGGGTTTTCTCGAATCACTTCGATATGATTCTTTTCTTGCTCCAACAAACTCAATCTCCTGGTCTTTATACTTTATTTGTGCAGTTCCAAAATTTTTAAAAACACTTAACTGGACTTTGTAAGGCAGCTTGGCTGCAACTTTTTTAGCTAATTCTATCCCACCTCCAATGCATACGATATCAATGTCTTTAGATTCTTTGCCTAGCAGCAAATCTCGAACATAGCCTCCAATCACATAAGTCTCAATCTGACCAGCAACTTCACCGATCAATTTGAGAATAGCATTGGAATTAATATGTTTTGAATAATCCATAGAAAATGAAAAAGCCTCAATTTGCATTGAGACTTTGTTGAATAAGAATTTAGCACGAAGTTAGTATTAAAACCTATACACTACAAAATTGAGTATTTGAAAATTGACAAGAAAAGCAAATTGCCAAAAACTAATTTTATGTATTTAATGGGTCTATCATTAAATGGATTAATCATAGTTGATCTCAATTTTATTGGAATTTTCTGAATGAGAATTTTCACTTCGAAAAACTAAAAATTTAACTTTTTTAAAGTTAAATCAATTCAATCTTTTAATTTTGTGCCCCATAAGTTTTACGCTAATGTTTTTTTTATCTTATGGGTCAAGTTAAGTACATTTTTGTTACCGGAGGCGTTACCTCTTCTCTGGGTAAAGGTATTATTTCTGCTTCTTTGGGGAAGTTGCTTATTGCACGAGGCCTTCGTGTTACTATTCAAAAGTTTGATCCGTATATCAATATTGATCCGGGGACATTAAATCCATATGAGCATGGAGAATGTTATGTCACTGAAGATGGCGCAGAAACCGACCTTGATCTTGGTCACTACGAACGTTTTTTGGCTGCAAATACCAGTCAAAAAAATAATGTCACCACTGGAAGAATATATAATAATGTAATCACAAAAGAACGTGAGGGTGAGTATCTTGGTAAAACTGTACAAGTAATTCCTCATATCACCGACGAAATAAAAAGAAGTTTTCTTGCTCTTGGTCAGAATGGCGATTTTGATGTCATTATCACAGAAATCGGCGGTTCAGTAGGTGATATTGAGTCACTGCCATTTATAGAAGCAATTCGACAGACAAAGTGGAATCTCGGACATGAAAATTGTATAGTTATCCATCTTACATTGATTCCTTATTTGAAAGCAGTTGGAGAGCTAAAGACCAAACCAACTCAACATTCAGTAAAAAAATTGTTAGAATCCGGGATACAGCCTGACATCCTTGTATGTAGGTCTGATCGTTCGATAAACAATGATATCAGAAAAAAACTTGCTCTATTCTGTAATGTGCCTATAAATAGTGTGATTTCGTCAATAGACGCAAAAACGATTTATGATGTTCCATTGTTAATGAGAAAAGAAAAGCTAGACGAAAGAGTATTGGAATTATTTAATATTCCAATTGGAGAAGAACCAGGTTTGGAACAATGGAAGGAATTTCTTGGGAGGCTCAAAAATCCAACAAAAGAAGTAAATATCGCTTTGGTAGGTAAATATGTTGAACTCCATGATGCCTACAAATCCATAGCAGAATCATTTATTCATGCAGGAGCCAGAAATGAGTGCAAAGTAAATGTAAGCTGGATATCCTCCGAAGATATAAATAATGAAAATGTATCGGACTTGCTCAGCGGACATGATGGCGTATTAATTGCACCCGGATTTGGTGAAAGAGGAATAGAAGGAAAAATAACAGCTGCAAAATACGTCAGAGAAAATAAAATTCCTTTTTTCGGAATTTGTCTTGGCCTGCAGGTAGCCGTAATCGAATTTGGTAGAAATGTGCTTAACATAAAAAAAGCCGCTTCCACCGAAATTAATCCTAAATCAAAGGAACCCATTATTGATTTGATGGAATCTCAAAAGAAAATTACCAAAAAGGGTGGTACTATGCGATTAGGTGCGTATTCTTGCAGGCTGAAAAAAGGGACCAGGGTATTTGATATGTATGGGGCAGAAGATATTTCTGAAAGACACAGACATCGTTACGAATTCAACAACGCTTATTTAGAGAAATTTGAGAAAAACGGAATGATAGCCTCGGGAACAAATCCGGACTCTAATCTTGTTGAAATAATGGAATTGAAAAATCATCCCTGGTATATAGGAACACAATTTCACCCCGAGCTAAAAAGTAGGGTAATAGAACCTCATCCTTTGTTTATAGGCTTTATAAAAGCCGCAATTGACTACAAGAGTGAGACAGAAAAAGAATAGAAGTTAATCAATAATTATAATGGATAAGAATCAGGCAGTTGGATTTGTTTTAATGGCCGCACTGCTTATGGTGTGGTTCTATTTTTTTGCACCGGAACCACCAGTGCAGACTCCTGGGGTAACTGATACAGTAAATACGATTAGTCCCCAATCCAGTCAATTGAATAGTAACAACTCAATAATCAAAGAAAAATTTGTTGATGAACCATCAAACGAATTAGATAGCTCCAGTTTGATTACTGGAAATTATGGGGTTTTTACAGCCGCATTTTCCGGACAGGAAAAAGATATCATTCTTGAGAATGAATTTATAAAAATCAATTTTTCTACAAAAGGAGGTTTAGCTAAAGAGGTCTCCTTAAAAGAATATGACGATTATCTATTTGCTGATAATCTAGTAATCCTCGATGAAGAATCGAGCAAACTGAAGTACTTGATTAGTACAGAGTATGGTGAAATTGATCTTTCAGATTTGTATTATAAATCGGAAAGAAGAAATAATGGAGATACAACCCAACTTATTTTTACTGCCAATTTGGGCAATAATAAATACATAAAGCATATTTATGGATTGGCCCCAAATAGCTATGTTGTTACTCATCAGTTTCTAATTTATGGATTGGAAAATGAAATTGCAGGGAGCAAAGTTTCAATGGTTTGGGATAATTACCTCAAACGGCTGGAATCAAATTTAGATTACAGCAGAAACTATACTGCAATCAACTACTGGCTTGCTGCTGGCGAAAAGGATGATTTGAGCTCCAGCTCACCGGACAAGGATGAAATTGCTATTTCAGAACCAATGAGTTGGTTTTCCTTCAAGCAGAGATTTTTTACAACAGGTTATATTTTTAACAGGCCAGTTTCCAGAGGATATTTTTCAACAGAATACAACGAACTTGACACAGTGACTGTCAAGTATTGCAAGGCAGTGATAGATATTCCATTGAGTAACTTCAAGGAAGATGCCGGAGCAAATACATATTATTATGGTCCGAACAAACTAAACACTTTGAAAAAAGTAGCTCCGGGTTTTAAAGAAAATTTAGAACTGGGATGGCCTATTATAAAATGGATAAACAGGTATGTAATTATCACAATATTTACATTTCTTGAAAAGTACATAGAAAGTTATGGCCTCATTATAATTATTCTTGTTTTCATCATCAAGTTACTCCTTTCTCCACTGACCTATAAATCGCACATTTCGATGGCGAAAACAAAGGCCCTAAAACCTGAGTTGGATGAATTGAAAAAGAAATATGGTGATGATGCTCAGAAAATGCAAAGTGAGCAAATGAAGCTCTATTCGCAAGTTGGCGTAAACCCATTGAGTGGTTGTATTCCGATGTTGCTTCAAATGCCCATATTATTTGCGATGTTTCAGTTTATCCCTAATGCCATCGAGATGAGGCATAAATCGTTCTTGTGGGCAGAAGATTTAGCAACCTTCGATTCGATCATTTCCTGGAGCGCAGACATACCTCTTGTAAGTGAATTTTATGGAAACCATGTGAGCTTGTTCACTTTATTAATGACAGTATCGACTATATTATATACATGGATAAACAGCCAATCAACTGCACAAATGCAGGGGCCTATGAAAACCATGCAATACTTTATGCCGGTAATATTTATGTTTGTACTGAACAGTTTTCCCGCAGGCCTGACATTCTATTATTTTGTTTCAAATATTGTTTCTTTTGCCCAAATCGCAGTTATCAGAAAGTTTGTAGATGATACAAAGATCAGGGCAATTCTGGATGAGAACAAACTGAAAAATAAGGATAAGAAAAAGTCTAAGTTTCAGTCCAGATTAGAAAATGCAATGAAAACTTCAAATGAAGCAAAGGCGAAAAAGGAATTAAAAGCAAAGAAAGGAAAGAAGTAAATTTTACAAAAAATTAATTGTCAAAACTTAAAATCACCAATTTCATATTGGTGATTTTAAGTTTTGAATTACGCAAAACCTGTCATAATTTTTTTCAACTCGACAAGTGCATATTGTAAAAAAGTAAAATGTCAAACTTATGAATTAAACTTATATCTTTGCGAGACATTTTTCATCTATTTGAAAAATGTTATATGGATTGTATCACCTCAGCAATATTGAAAATATCCATATTGAGTGTAGAGAAAAAAGTGACACATTTTTTACGATGAGATGCACTTATTTTTCTAAAACGTAAATGAACAGAAATTCAATATATGGGTAAAATCATTGCAGTAGCCAATCAAAAAGGTGGAGTTGGAAAAACAACGACAGCAATAAATTTATGCGCAAGTTTAGCAGCTTTGGAGTTTAAGACGCTGATTGTAGATGCAGACCCTCAGGCAAATACTACCTCTGGAGTTGGGCACAACCCCAGAGAAGTTCAAAATAGCATATATGAATGTATGGTCGATGGGGTTGATGCAAAAGACTGTATTCTCGATACTGAAATCGATTACTTGTACGTTTTGCCTTCACATATTGATTTGGTAGGAGCAGAGATAGAGATGGTCAATATCGAAAATAGAGAAGGTAAAATGCTTATTGCCCTAGAGCCAATAAAAGATGACTTTGATTTTATAATTATTGATTGTTCTCCTTCATTGGGATTGATAACTATCAATGCGCTTACTGTTGCAGATTCAATAGTAATACCTGTGCAATGTGAATATTTTGCGTTAGAAGGGTTGGGGAAATTATTAAATACAATAAAAATTATTCAATCGCGGTTGAATACCAGCCTCGAGATTGAAGGAATATTACTCACAATGTATGATGTGAGATTAAGACTTTCAAATCAAGTGGTGGAAGAGGTGAAAACGCATTTCAAAAATATTGTTTTTGATACCTTGATTCCTCGAAATATAAAATTGAGCGAATCTCCAAGTTTTGGAATTCCCGCTATATCTCATGATGCTGATAGTAAAGGGGCCATTAGCTATCTAAATCTTGCGAAGGAAATTTTGGCCAATAATAATCTTTTGAAATAATTGATATGGCTGATAAAAAACCTAAAAGGAGAAATGCATTGGGCCGTGGCTTAGGTGCCCTTTTGACTGATGCGCCGGAATCAGTTCCAGTAAGAAGACGATCAACAGAAGTGAAAACTGTGAGCGCTTTTCATGAAGTTGACTTGTTGAATATTGAAGTAAACCCGTTTCAACCAAGAACCCAATTTAATGAGGAAAAACTTGCTGAGCTGGCCGAATCTATAAAAGTCCAGGGCATTATTCAACCAATTACTGTAAGAAGGCTTTCTGAAAGGAAGTTTCAACTTATCTCAGGTGAAAGAAGGTTTCATGCATCAAAACTTGCCGGCCTTTTGCGTATTCCTGCCTATGTGAGAACTGCCGATGATCAGCAAATGCTGGAAATGGCATTGATAGAGAATATTCAGCGTGAGAATCTAAATTCTATTGAAATTGCGCTAAGCTACCAAAGACTGCTATCGGAATGTAAGTTGCGGCAAGAGGATCTTGGAGATCGAGTTGGTAAAAAGAGATCGACAGTTACCAATTACCTTCGTTTGCTCAAGCTGCCTCCCGATGTGCAGGCAGGAATTCGCGATGCTAAAATTGGAATGGGACATGCACGAGCTCTTGTCAATATGGAGAATATCGATCATCAGCTCGAGATATTTAAACAGATTATAAACGAAGACCTATCTGTCAGAAAAGTTGAAGAATTGGTAAAGAAATTTAAAGAAAACGAATTTCGGACAGTTGGTAAGAAGTCTTCGAAAAACTCAAAGTTGAGCTTTGAATTGAAGCAAGTACAGGATAAGCTATCGTCACATTTTGGAAGTAGAATATTGATTCAAAATGACAAAAGCAATAAGGGGACAATTAAAATTCCTTACCTATCACATGAAGACCTGAATAGGATTTTAGAAATTCTGGATTTATAATTCCCATGAAACGAAAATTCTTTTGTGTTTTTTCTGCTATTTTCATTATAAATTTTTCTTCGGATATCAAAGCACAGGAAGTATTGGATACTGTTGGTATTTATACTGATTCGCGAGATACTCTGATTTTGGAATCTAACGAAATTATAGATATTGAAACAGAAAGGGACACACTTGAAAACAGGCCAAATACAGCCGCATTATATTCCGCTGCTCTACCCGGTTTGGGTCAGGTTTACAATAAAAAATATTGGAAAATACCACTGATTTATGGTGGAGGAATGGTGATTGGATATTTTATCAATTTCAATCACAGATTGTACAAGCAATATCGTGATGGCTTGATTGCTATCCTTGATCAGGATGATCGCACTCCACCATTTGACCCAAGTCTCAGTCTTGAATTTTATCAAAATAGAACAGACTATTGGAGAAGGAACAGGGATTTGGTGATGATAGGGGCATTGTTATTTTATGCTATGAATATTATCGATGCCCACGTAGATGCCCACCTCGAGCTTTTTACAATTGATGATGATATCAGCCTGAATCTTGAACCAAGCTTTGGGCAAACTGCTATGCAAACTAATTTAATAGGACTTTCATTAAAACTAAGATTTAACTAATGAGGATTTTAATATTGGGATACGGAAAGATGGGAAAAATAATTGAAGAGATCGCAGAAGATCGCGGACATATCATCGCTCACAAAATTAACATTAATAACACCCAGGCGCTTAAATTTATAGATAGCAAAGACATTGATGTGGCAATAGAATTTAGCCAACCTGATGCAGCTTTCGAAAATATTAGTTACTGCCTCAACAGCAATATCCCAGTCCTTTGTGGCACCACTGGGTGGTTAGACAAAAAACCTGAAGCTGATGCATTATGTTTGAAAAATAATGGCGCATTTTTTTATGCTTCAAATTACAGCTTGGGAGTAAATTTATTTTTTAAGCTTAATGAGATTTTAGCGCAAATGATGGAACAACATCCTGGGTACAAATCGGAGTTGTTAGAAATTCATCATACCGAAAAATTGGACTCTCCCAGTGGTACTGCCATTACCCTCGCTGATGGAATAATTAAAAATATATCTTCAAAATCCAGTTGGGTAAATGAGCCGACTGATAATGATGAAGTTGTTCCAATAATATCGAAAAGGGAGCCAAATGTTCCTGGAACTCATATCATAAAGTACACATCGGAGGTAGATAAAATTGAGATAACCCATACTGCAAAAAGCAGAACTGGTTTTGCCTTGGGTGCTGTACTTGTTGCCGAATGGATATTGGATAAGAAGGGTATTTTATCCATGGATGATTTCATGAAATCTTAAATAAATTATATTCCTTTAAGTTAAACAATTAGATTTGTGGCCTTTAAAAATAAAATATAGAAATGAAATTTGATTTTTTTGAGAATAAGAAAGAGGAAAATGAAGGGACTGAGCAAAAGTCTGTTGTAAGAGAATGGGCAGATGCAATTTTATTTGCTGTAATTGCGGCAACTATTATCAGATGGCTGTTTTTAGAAGCATTTACAATACCTACGCCTTCGATGGAAAAATCACTTCTTGTAGGTGATTTTTTGTTTGTGAGTAAAATTCATTACGGACCAAGAACACCAAAGACTCCAATTCAAATGCCATTGACGCATCAGAAAATTTGGGGAACTAATATTCCTTCTTATGTAGATTGGATTCAATTGCCACAATTTAGATTTCCGGGATTTACTTCAATCAAACAAAATGATGTGGTAGTTTTTAACTATCCACCGGAATTGGAATATCCGGTAGATCTCAAGACAAATTATATAAAAAGATGTGTGGGACTACCAGGCGATTCGATAAAGGTAGTTGATACTCAAGTTTATATAAATAATGTAGCACTTGAAAATCCTGAGAAAATGGAATTTCGTCGCAATATTGTTACCAATCAGGACATTAAAGAGCGGGTATTTAAAAAGTATGATATCACCAACCACGAAAGAACCAACTATGGCTACTTGGCTCATACCACCTCTGAAACAGCCATTGAGTTTGAAAAGTTGCCATTTGTAGATAGGGTTGAAATATTAAAAATGAATTCTGATCAGGTTAATCCAAGAGTTTATCCTAAAAACAGTCAGTTATTTCCCTGGAATGAAGATTTTTATGGTCCGGTTTGGATTCCTAAAGAAGGGGTAACGATTGATCTGAATGAGATAACCATCGCTTTGTACAAAAATGTAATAGAAAATTACGAACATAACGACGAAGTAGAATTAAAGGACGGAAGATTGTATGTTGATGGGGAAGCGATTTCGCAATACACATTTAAGCAGGATTATTATTTTATGATGGGCGACAACAGGCATAATTCTGAAGATTCGAGATTTTGGGGATTTGTTCCTGAAGACCATGTTGTTGGCAAGGCATTCTTTATTTGGTTATCTCTTGATAAATATGAGTCATTTTTTAGTAAGGTTCGTTGGAGTAGAATATTTAATTTGATCCATTAATTGAAATGGCAATTGTCAATTTTGATAATTGCTTTTCCGGATGTTCCCTAGGTATTTACTTTTTGTAAGAACTTATATCTATTTCCAGGGCACCAATTAACAAGTCTGCTTTAATTTTTAGTGGGATACGAAATTTATCATCTGACACCCATACTTTAAGTGGGTTTTTCCCTCTGAAAAATGCATTGGGCGGCAAAATTGGTGACATGATAAAAGAGTCAAATTCACCAATTTTTGTTTTGATCTTTTTCCTTCCCAAAAATTTGACCTTGATATGATAGGTAGTATCATCGAAAAAACCCGTTACGGTAAAAATCTGATCGGTTTTCATTGTGTCATACTTATAAGTTCGCATATGATAATACCCACTTACAATGTCTTGAATATTTGGGGGCACAGGGAATTGGTCTTTTTTTAATAGGGAACTATCCACCTTGTTTAATCTATTCACTATGGCCACATTATTTTCGTGGTCAAATTCTATCACTTCTTTCTTAAGATATTTTCCTTCTTTTATACTCTGATAAAACATTTGAGAAACCACTGCCGAAGTATCGAGATATGTACCCCAGTTATCTCTTACAGATGTCACCAAATCAAAAAATCCTTTTGTCCTACCAAAGACATCAATTTTATAGCACGCTCGATTGTTGATTGTGTAAATACTTTTGTCCATTTGCAAAATGGCCTCACCCGCATTGATAAAACCATAATGGACCCTGTACTCAATGCGTTCACCGGGAATTAGGCATTCCTGCTTGATTATTCTGTATGACTTTTTGTGCTCTCCAAACCCGAACAAATTAGGTAGTATTACCAAAATTATCCAGAAGGAAAGATTGTAAAAAGTCAGGTTGCCGAATCTGTTATTGAGCATCAATACTTAGCTTAGAGAGATGAGTATTTCATTTTGTAACCTGCCAACATATCTCTGATATCTCCATGGTAGATTTTGTGAAGTTCTTTTTCTAACACCTCAAGATCACCCCTATATCTCAAAAACGACATGAAGAAAGTATTGTTGGGTTTCTTCTTGCTATAATGATTGACATATTTTTTTTTGTTGTTTATATCCAACGTATCTATGGTGCTTATGATTTTGTCTATTGCATTATTTTTCATTTTTAATTTGGTTTCAAATGATTGCTCATTTTCCATAGACTTATAGATATTTTCTAAATATAAAGCTCCTCGTAAGATATGCTTACTTATATTGTTTCTGTCTTTCCATTCATTTTGATATTGCAACAGAATCTTATTATTTTTTCCATACTTAGATTGTAGATACCTCTCGGCTCCTTTAATACCAATAAATGTCGCCAGATTTTCATTAAATCTAACGCTATCTTTCACAAACAAAGTGCCATGTGTAAGTTCATGAATGATTAGTTCTGCAAACCCAGCTTCATCATCATTAAGCATGTTGGATAAAATAGGGTCTTGAAACCATCCCAATGTTGACCAACCACCTGCTGTTCGTATATTTGAATCTAAACCCTCAGCTTTCAATTTAGCTGCTAACTCCATAGCTTTTTGCTTATCAAAAAATCCCTTATAAGAAAAAGTTCCAATTACAGGAAATCTCCATTCTTTGGGTTTCAGCTCAAATTGCTCGCATGCAGTGACAACGAACATGAGCTCTTTTCCTTTCTGATCATATACCTTGGAATAATTTTTAGAAAAATTAATATTTAAAGAATCAAATGCGAATGATTTTATTTCATCAACCAATCTGAGATTTACCTTCAAGGAATCTGGAAACTCAGGATCATTTAATACTTGGTCGATTGGCATAGCGTTGTTCACAATTTCTAACTGGCCTTTTCCCTGGCTCAGTCCATACAATATCAATTTGTAATTGATCAATGAAAATGCGAATACAAATAGAATTATAGACAGAAGTATTTTTTTTATAATAGACATTAAAAAATTGTTATTCAGGAGGTAAACTATATTTAGAATTGGGAAATAGTATTCTTTTCAAAGAACGTAAAAGTTTTTTTAGGCTCACATTTATCCAATTCAATATTCTCTAAAAACTGGTTTTGATATTGAACTTTGAAGTCTTATTTTCACATCCCGTAAATATAAATAATACTTGTAAATGAGCGACAATAAGGAAAAACTAAAAGCACTTCAGCTTACTATGGAAAAGCTGGACAAAACGTATGGAAAAGGTACAGTGATGAGGCTTAGCGATGAGCGCGTAATGGATATTCCTGCAATACCAACAGGGTCTCTTGGCCTCGATATAGCCTTGGGAATAGGAGGAATCCCAAGAGGAAGAGTTATCGAGATTTACGGTCCTGAGTCTTCGGGAAAAACGACCTTGGCAATGCATTGTATTTCAGAGGCACAGAAAAAAGGGGGGTTGGCCGCTTTTATTGATGCTGAGCATGCTTTTGATAAATTATATGCTGAGAAATTGGGCATAGATACTGAGAATTTATTAATCTCTCAACCAGATAATGGAGAGCAGGCACTGGAAATTACAGAACACCTCATCAGATCTGGCGCAATAGATATAATTGTAGTCGATTCTGTGGCAGCTCTTGTACCTCGTGCAGAGCTGGAAGGAGAAATGGGTGATAGCAAAATGGGTCTTCAGGCCAGGTTGATGTCGCAAGCCTTAAGAAAACTTACCGGGGCAATAAGTAAAACCGGATGTTCATGCATATTCATTAACCAATTGAGGGAAAAAATTGGTGTCATGTTTGGCAATCCGGAAACAACAACTGGAGGAAATGCCCTGAAATTTTATGCTTCCGTCCGATTGGATATAAGAAGAATTGGCCAGATAAAAGAAAGTGCTGATAGCATTTTGGGAAATAGAACAAAGGTTAAAGTGGTAAAAAATAAGGTTGCTCCTCCATTTAAAGTTGTTGAATTTGATATCATGTACGGACTGGGAATCTCTAAAAGCGGGGAGATTCTTGATATTGGTGTTGAATTGGAAATTATTCAAAAGGCAGGCTCGTGGTTTTCTTATGATGGCAATAAACTTGGCCAGGGAAGAGATTCTGTGAAAAGATTGATAGAAGATAATCCTGAAATGATGGAAGAACTTGAGTTGAAGATAAAAGAGAAAATTAATCCAAAGGAGAAAAAAGAAACAAAAAAATAGCAAACTGTTTTTGAAGGGTTAGCAGACAATGAACTTTGTGTGCTAACCTCAATTTCTATTTAATCATTTTTTCAAGATCATTTACTGACGGAGCAAACCAATAAGATCCTGTGACTGGTTTGGAATATTCCATGATTTTATCGTGGATTTTATCTTCAGTAGCTCCAGTCATTCGCTCCAATTGTATCTGTATTCTATAAGGATGGCATGCAAAAGCAAGAAAAAACAAACCATGCTCACTCACATTTCCAAAAGGCGTACTTCTCCTATAAATTTTCATGGCTACTCCATCGACTTTGGCATCTGACCTGCTTACATGTGAATTATCGGGCATAGCATCTCCTTCCAATTCTATGCTGTCCTGCTTGGTTCTTCCAATAACTTTTTCCTGCATTTCAACTGGTAGAGCATGAAATGCATCCAAATCATGAATCCATTTTTGGGTAAAAACATGACTTCCTCCTACTCCAGGGTTTCCTTTAGCAACCAACGCAATTCCATACCTTTCATCCTCTTTTGGGTTTTCTGTGCCATCAATAAATCCTGTAAAATCTCTCGAATCGTGATATCTAAAGCCTTCTTGTTCTATTTCTAAGGTTGCCAGTGATTTCATTTCATTGTGAACAGCCCTGGCAATATCAAAATTATTGTCTTTGTGGTCGCTGTTCAACCAAAAGAATATGTCTCTCTGAGTTGATGGCATAGCATATCCTTGCTGCCCAATTACTTCCTTAAAATCTGCAAAGCCTTCAGGAGCCCAGTTGGGATTTATCCAATCCCAGGCCTTTTTCCCAAAGCAAATAACGATGTGAGCCTTCCCATCGCTTATATTATTAATGTTATTTAGGGCAGATTTTATTTTACTCTGGTTTTTAGAATAATTGAGGTTGTATTCTAAATAAGTAAAGGCAATATTTCCTTCAATGAAAATCCCTTTTTGGGCTGTGTTCATATCGTTTTATTTTGATTGTAAAATTAAGAAATAGATAAAAATTCAAGAAGTATGAACCGTTATTTTTGCACTTATCGCCATTCCATCAAGGAGGAATTTAATACCTCCTCTACACGCCATTGTGGTTTGCGAAAATAAATTAGGCCATGACCCGGTAGTATTGTGTCCATCTCTGCATTTGCAAATTTCCTTAGCGAATTAGTATTTCCCTGTCATCCACAATTTGGTCAACCGTTTCAGATTTGAATGTTTTAGATAGCCATAATATTGCTCATCACCACTCAATATTGCTTCAGCAATTTCCTGGATTGCAATAAGTAAGGATATGTGCCGCACTTGCATGATCGTAATGTGGGTGAGTCAACAGGCAATATTTGTATCTATTTTATTTCCAAATTTAAAGAATCCATCATTTTTCCAAGTTCATTAACCAATACAAATTCTACCCCATAGTCGAATAATATTTTTACATCTTCCGGAGAATCTGTACAGCAATAATTTATTTTAACATTATTTGATTTTAATTTTTTAGTGTAATCAGCTATTTTGGGGGTAACTGTAACTTTGTACAACTGAATGAATTCGTTCTTGCTCGCAATAGTCTGCTCTACATATGTATCTGTATCGGCTTGCCGTTCCATATTGCAAATTAGAATTTCGGGATTTACTTTGTGAGCAGCTACAGCAGCATTTGTACCACAAGCTAAAAATGCTTGTCTATGTCTATCTTGTTTTGTTAAAACCTTAGCTACCTTTTTTCCTAGTTTTCCACCTCCTTTGAGATGGATATTTAGCCAAATATCATCAGGCATTATTGATAGTGTTTCCTCAAAGGTTGGAATTTTTTCACCTTTGAATTTTTGAGACTTCCACGAACCTGCATCAAGGCGTTTTACTTGCTTTATCGTAAGGTCTTCAATTTTCCCAGTACCATTTGTAGTTCTGTCAACGGTCTCGTCATGGAGAATCACTAACTTATTGTCTTTTGTCATGCGGACGTCAAACTCAATCATCTGAGCATGTAGTCGAATGGCTTCTTTAAAAGCAGCAATGGTATTTTCCGGATGTGTATCCATGGCTCCACGATGGGCGCAAATACCTTTAGCGGGTAAAGTGTTTTGTGAATAGGCTATTTGATTATTAAAAAGAATCGCTGGTAATAAGAAAAATAGTTTGTTGATCATTTCAATTAAATTCAAGATTCCAATTGTTCATTTTCCAAATGCGACAAAAAGTTAAAACATTTCAATAATATCTTTACTCATAAGCTCAAATATAT
>VAPL010031743.1_pt1 | contig 23156 bp, 26 predicted proteins | sample 3395061 | NCBI WGS metagenome assembly VAPL01 (sample SAMN08290444, study PRJNA428436) | hydrothermal vent metagenome | isolation source: Deep-sea hydrothermal vent chimney 2 | place: Pacific Ocean: Juan De Fuca Ridge | depth 2182 m m | reverse complement strand
CTAGCGTTTATCGATAATCCGCTGCGCCTTGCCCATGGAGCGGGGAATGCTGTCGGCGGCCTGAACATCGACTCTGGCGGTGATGCCGACATAGGATTTGATGTGGTGCTGCAAGTCCCTGGCGGCCTGCTTACGATCATCATCGCCGCTGTCGGCGCGGCCCTCGACCAATATGGCGAGCGTGTCGAGCGGGCCGTCGCGGCTGATTTCCAGCAGGTAATGGGGCGACAGGCGGCTATCTTTTAAAATGATTTCCTCGATCTGCGAGGGGAACACGTTGACGCCGCGGATAATCATCATGTCGTCGGATCTGCCGGTGACTTTTTGCATGCGTCGCATGGAACGGGCGGTCCCCGGCAGCAACCGGGTCAGGTCGCGGGTGCGATAGCGGATGATCGGGAAGGCCTCTTTGGTCAATGATGTAAAGACCAGTTCGCCGTCTTCGCCGTCGGGCAGGACCCGGCCTGTTTCCGGGTCGATAATTTCCGGATAGAAATGATCTTCCCAGATATGCAGGCCATCCTTGGTTTCGATACATTCACACGACACCCCGGGGCCGATAATTTCCGACAGGCCGAAAACGTCAATAGCGTCAATGTCGAAGCGCTGTTCGATTTCCCGGCGCATGGCTTCGGTCCACGGTTCGGCGCCGAACATGCCGACTTTCAGGGACGTGTCGCGGGATGGTATCCCCTGGCGCTGGAATTCATCGGCCAGGGCCAGCAGGTAGGACGGCGTTACCATAATGATGTCGGGCTCGAAATCCTGAATCAATTTGACCTGTTTTTCCGATTGCCCGCCGCCCATCGGGGTCACCATGCAGCCCAGCCGTTCGGCCCCGTAGTGGGCCCCGAGACCGCCGGTAAACAGGCCGTAGCCGTAAGCGACGTGGACCTTATCGCCCCGACGTCCGCCGGCGGCGCGGATCGAACGGGCCATCACATCGGCCCACATGTCGATATCGTTCTGGGTATAGGCAACCACGGTCGGGTTGCCGGTGGTGCCGCTGGAAGCGTGAATGCGGACAATCTGATCCTGTGGCACGGCGAACATGCCGAAGGGATAGTGCTTGCGCAGGTCATCCTTGACGGTGAACGGGAATTTGGCCAGATCCGATAGCTCCTTCAGATCATCGGGATGTACGCCGGCGGCATCGAATTCCTTTTTATAATGGGCTACGTTCGAATAGGCGTGGCCCAGGCTCCATTTCATGCGCTGTAACTGAAGCGCTGCTATCTCGTCGCGGCTGGCGATTTCGATGCTGTCCAGTTCTTCTTTTTTCGGTTCCCTGACCGTCATGGCATTTCCTCCCTGTTGGCTTCATTATAATTGCGTCTTTGAAATTTTTGCACATCTGTTTTAGGGTCCAGACTCGTTTTGGTTTGGAGCATCCCATGCAGGCAGTATTCGTTTTTATCAAATGTGAACTCGGCAAGGCTTATGACGTCGCCGGCGCCCTGATCGACCGGGTTGAACAGACTTCGGAAGTGTATTCCATTTCCGGAGAATTTGACCTGATAGCCAAGTTCTACCTGGAAAAAGATGCCGATATCGGACACTTCGTGAACGATCAAATCCACCCCCTGGCCGGCATCAAGGATACCCAGACCGTCATCACCTTCAACGCTTTTACCTGAACGACACCGGCAAAGTCAGATTTTTTTCGACAGCACCAGTTGCTGAGCCGGTCGAAAATCCTGATGATCCAGAAAGTTGAGAAGCTGGTGATTGTTCCAGGCGACAGTGGTGCGGATGCGCTCCACATGCAGGGCGTTCAGGTTGATTATCAACTGCGACAGCAAGGCATCGGCGACACCCTTGTGGCCGTGACCGGGATCGACACCCAGGGTATCGATTACCGCCGTCGTTTCGGTGCGCCCGAACTCTCCGAAATCGACGCGGGCCATGATAAAGCCCGCGGCGTGGCCATCAATTTCGGTAACCAGGGATACTCTGACCCCGGTTTCGACCATCACTTCCTGTAACTTGGCCTGAAAATAGTCGTGCCGGTTGCGACCGGTCAGTTTGGCGTCGATGCGGATGATATCATCCAGGTCATCGCTGCGCATGGAGCGGACGGGAAAGCTGTCTCGCGACAGGGCTTCGAAATCGTCGCCGTCCGGGCCGCTGTAGTCGGCCATGTCGGAATCCATCCTGTGCCGGGCGGCGCCGGTGTCTTCTGGGTGCGTCATATGTTCGTCCTAACGTCCCGCAAGCGGGCGTTCCAGTACCTGGTCAAACGCCAGATTAAATCCGGCGGCGGCGAAAAACTGCATCAGGTCGCGGCCTTGCCAATCGATTTGGGTGCGCAGTTCTCCGATGTTCATTTTTTTCAAGCGTTCGTCGACGCCCGCAAGAAGCGCCGATCCAACGCCACCGTGCCGGGCATCGGGGTCGACGCCGATAACATCAAGCACGGCGATCCGGTGATCGTCGCCAAATTCACCGTTTTGAATCCTGGCGATGGCGAAACCGGCCAGCCGCGCATCGGCATTTTCAATCGCCAGGGCGACAAACCCGTGCGGATCGGACAGCGCCGCCTGCAGACGTTTTTCGAAAAAAAGACGCCGCGAACGACCGGTGATGCGGGCGTCGATATCGACCACCCGGTCCAGATCGTCAGGCTTGAGGGGTCTGGGCTGGTTGTCTTCCTTGGAACTCATCGGAGCTATCCTTCGGAGATTATTGTATAATTTGGTACTTTAATGCGTAATTAGTAAAAAGTCAATCGATTAGCGGGTTCTGTCGTGATAAGACGGGGCATGTATAGTCTGGCATCAGGAGAATCTATTGCAAAGCCTTCAGAACAACAATACCGTGCGGCCCCTTCGGGTTAGCCGGACCGTATCCTGGGGGCATTGCGACCCGGCCGGGATCATTTACACCCCGCGGGTCCTGGATTACGCCATGGAAACGCTGGAAATATGGAACGGCGAGGTCCTGGGCGTGACCTGGATCAAGCTTAACAAGGAATTATCCATGGGTTTCCCTACGGTTCGGGCGGAACTGGATTTCCTGAAGCCCCCGGCGGTCGATGATGTGATGACCCTGAAACTGGACGTTCTCGAAGTCGGGCGCTGCTCCCTGACCACGCGGGTCACCGGGCAGGACGACGCCGGCGAGGAATTTTTCCGGGTCAGGCTGGTATCCTGCCTTATCTCCATACCGGAATACACGCCCAAGGAAATAATCCCGGAATTTCGCCGGCGGATTCTGGCTTATCAGGCCGTCTGCCAGGAAAACAATCAAACATAACCGTAGGAATGCAACCATGAACAAGGAACAATTTCAAACGCTGCTGAGCCCGGTCATAAAGGCCATTGACGGTCGGGACATAGACCGGCAATTGGCCGACAGCCTGAATCAGGAATTTCCACCCAATGGCGATTTGTTTAAATCCATTGAGGCGGCCTGTCACGAGGCCATTGAGGATGGCTGGATGTGCGCCCAGGGCGCGCCGGGACGGCGGTTCGGGCGGATCATCGAGCCGGCGCCCGAAACCCGTAACCTGAGCGTCGATGTGGTCCAGTTGAAAGATATCGTCGGCCCCCATCATTCACACCCGACCGGCGAGGTTTGCCTGACCATACCGGTTGACCCGGACGCCAGGTTCGACGGCCACGGCGCCGGCTGGTGCGTCAATCAGCCGGGTTCGGCCCATAACCCCACCGTCAGCGACGGCGAGGCGCTGGTGCTGTACCTGCTGCCGGGCGGCGAGATCGAGTTCACCAAAAGCTGACCCGTCAGAGTGGTTTATATTAGTCCGGATAGGCCCTAAATTCCGAGATGCCGTTCGTGGATTTCCGGGTGGGCGGCGAGATCGTCCGAGGCGCCGCTGTAGACAACCTGGCCCTTGACCAGAATCAGGCAGTGGTCGCTGACCTGAAGCAGGGCGTCCAGGTCCTTATCGACCAGAATGGTGGCGATGCCGGCTTCCTTGATCGTCCGCACTACCGACCATATTTCCTTGCGGATCAGCGGCGCCAGGCCTTCCGTCGCCTCATCCAGAACCAGCAGTTCCGGGTTGGTCATCAGGGCCCGGCCGATGGCCAGCATCTGCTGTTCGCCGCCCGACAGATGATTGCCCATGTTGCCGAGTCGTTCGCTTAAGCGAGGGAATGTTTGCAGGACCTTTTCCAGAGTCCACGCACGGTTGCCGTCCAGGCCGGGCCGGGCCGACATGTTAAGATTTTCCAGCACCGTTAAATCGGAAAAAATGCCGCGCCCCTCCGGCACCAGGCCCAGGCCCAGGCGGGCGATGGCATGGGGCGGGCTGGCGGTAACGTCCCGACCCCTGATGGTAATCTGGCCCCGGCTGGCCGGGGTCAGGCCAAAAATAGAGCGGATGGTTGTCGTCTTGCCCATGCCGTTGCGGCCCATAAGGCTCAGGCATTCACCGGCCCGGACGGTAAAATCGATACCGTGCAGAATATGGCTGGCGCCGTAATGGGCGTGCAGTCCGCTAACTTCCAGCAGGGCCGGGGATGCCTTCATTGTTCGTCCTCGCCACCGCCCAGATAGGCGTCCTGCACATCCTGACTGGCGCGGATTTGTTGCGGCGTTCCGCTGGCCAGCACGGTGCCGTTAACCATCACCGTAAGCACCTGGGCAACGGCGAAAACCGCGTCCATGTCGTGTTCGATCAGGATCACCGTATGATTATCCGCCAGGCGTTTGATTAATTCGACGACCCGGCCCGATTCATCCCGGCCCATGCCGGCCAACGGTTCATCCAGCAAAAGCAATTCCGGTTCCGTCGCCAGCATCATGCCAATTTCCAGTTGCCGCTGTTCGCCATAGCTCATCGCCGAGGCGGTCCAGTCGGCGCGGTCGGCAAGGCCGCAAAGGTCCAGCGCCGTTTCGGCGCGGACGCGTATCTCGTCATAGCCGCTGGCCCGGCGCAGAAACCGCATGGATGACTTCATTCGCGATTGTCCGGCCAACAGGCAGTTGCCCAGGCAGGTGAAATCAGGAAATATATTGGTTTTCTGGAAACTGCGGCCAATCCCCAACTGCGAAATTTCGTATACGGGGGCCGCCGAAATATCCTGGCCCTTGAACGAAATTATCCCGCCCGATGGTTTCAGCTCGCCCGACAACAGGTTAATCAGGGTCGTCTTGCCGGCCCCGTTGGGGCCGATTATGGCGTGCACCTGACCGGGCATGAAATCAATGGTGACGTTACTGACGGCGCTCAACCCGCCAAAGTTTTTCGACAAATCCCTGGTTTGCAACAGCGGCCCGGTCATTCCTGTTGCCCCTTCTTACCGGGATCCCGCCGCCGGGCGATGCCGGCCAGGCCACGGGGCAGGAACAGGACCACGGCGATAACGAAGAAGCCAAGCAGCAGCAACCAGTGATCGCCCCAGATTTCCTGCAGGTAATCCTGCAAAAAGCCCATAACGAAGGCCCCCAGCACCGGCCCGTAAAGGGTGCCGATGCCGCCCAGGATAACGACCATCATGGCCATCCCCGATTCGTGCCAGCCCAGGAAGGCCGGGCTCATGATGCCACCGTGCGCGGCTTCCAGAAAACCGGCGAAACCGGCCAGGGTGCCGGCGATTACGAAACTAACCAGTTTGTAGCGACGGGTGTTGAAGCCAAGCGCCCGGGTCCGTGCCTCGTTGGCGTGGATGCCGCGAATCACCTGCCCGAACGGCGCCTTCAGAATCGTATTCAGCAACAGGTAGGCCAGCACCAGCCCGGCCAGCACAAAATAATAGAAGGTCGATTGATTGCTCAGATCAAGCAGTTGAAAACCGCCGATGGAAACATCGGGCTTGGCGTAAATGAAGATACCGTCCGAACCGCCCAGTGCCTGATTTTCGTTAAAGAAGTAATAAAGCATCTGGGCGAACGCCAGGGTGATCATGATGAAGTAGATGCCCGATGTGCGCACCGAAAACCAGCCTATAACCAGCGCCGCCAGGGCCGATCCGATCAGGCTGACCGGCAATGCCAGCCAGATACTGGCGGCGGCGCTTTCCGGCGTTACGATAGCCAGCAAATAGCCGGCCAGCCCGAAAAATGCGGCATGGCCGAAACTGACCAGCCCGGTAAAGCCGATCAACAGGTCCAGGCTCATGGCGAGAATGCCCATAATCATCAGGCTGACCACCAGGTCCTGATAATATTCGTCACCGACGAAGGGGAAAGCCGCCAGCGCCATGACGGCGGCTAACAGAAAAACAAGCAGGGGGCGGGAATGGCTCATGGCTGGTTACGTCTGCCGCCCGAACAGGCCCTGCGGACGCCACATCAGGACCAGCGCCATCAGCGCGTAGATCACCATGGATGACAGTTCCGGCAGCAGCACCTTGCCGAAGGTATCGGCCAGGCCGACCAGCATGGCGCCGACGAAGGCCCCCTTGATCGAACCGATACCGCCGATGACGATGACCACGAACGAAATAATCAGGATAAAATCCCCCATGCCCGGATAGACTGAACTGAGCGGCGCGTCGATCATCCCGGAAAAACCGGCCAGCGCCGCGCCCAGGCTGAAGACGATGGCAAAAACCTTGCCGATATTGATGCCCAGCGCCTGCGCCGTTTCCCGGTCCGTGGCCCCGGCCCGGATCATCATTCCAAGCTTTGTCTTGCTGATAACCACATACATACCGGCCGCCACGATCATGCAGACCAATGATACGAACAGCCGGTAAACCGGGTATTCCTGGTTGCCCATGGGTATCGAGGCCGACAGTATATCCGGTACCGGCACACTGTAAAAATCGCTGCCCCAGAGAATTTTCTGCATTTCATTGAGAATCAGGATCAATCCGTAGCTCAGCAACACCTGATACAGGTGGTCCCGTTTGTACAGGACCGAGATCGCCAGCCTTTCTATGACGTATCCAAAGACCAGCATGATCGGCAGGCCAAGCGCGATGGCCACGGCCAGATTGTCGGTAATGCCGATCAGCCAGAACGTTATATAGGCGCCGACCATATAGAATGCGCCGTGGGCCAGATTGATGATGCCCATGATGCCGAAAATCAGCGTCAGTCCACTGGCCACCAGGAACAGGGTGAAGCCGTACTGGACGCCGTTTAAGACCTGAATGAGGAAGGTGACAAAATCCATGAAAATACAATAAGGCAATAAAAGAGCCCCGGCGCAATCTGTTTACGCCGGGGCTGGCTTTTATTTTACGCCTTTAATCAGACCATCTTGCAACCGGTTGCCGGGTCTTCAAGCTGCTCGGCGGCGATGCCCAACAGCTTCTGCTGACCGTTTTCGACCTGCCGCAGATAGATGTTCTGGATCGGGTTGTGGGCCTTCGACATTGTCCACGGTCCGCGCGGGCTGTCGGGAACCTTGGATGTTTCCATGGCCGCGATGACATCCGCCGTCGCTTCGATGTCGCCGCCGACGGCGGCGGCGGCCTGCAACAGCAGCGAACCGGTGTCATAACCCTGAACCGAGAACACATTGGGGCTGCTGCCAAAGGCCTTCTGGTAATCGGCGCGGAACTGGTGGTTTTCCGGATTGTCCAGGTTGGATGCGTAATGCAGTGTCGTCTTGATGCCTTCGGCGGCGGCGCCGGCGGCCTTTTCGACCCCTTCGGTCAGGAAGCCCGGGCCATACAATGGAATTTTTTCCTTGAGGCCGACCGCCGCGTAATCCTTGAGGAACTTGGTCGCGCCGCCACCCGAGAAGAAGGCGAATACGGCGTCCGGCTTCAAGGCCGCAATTTCCGACAGGTGAGCCTGGAATTCCACGTTCGGGAACGGCAGCAGAAAATCCTTGATCGACTTGCCGCCCGTCGTCGCGAAACCGTCACGACCGGCCGCCATCATCTGGATGCCGGCGCCGTATTTCCAGGAAATAGTGATGCAGGTCTTGTGCCCTTCCTTACCCATCAGGATGCCGCCCGGATAAGCCGGCTGCCAGTTGGAAAACGAGGTACGGAAAATATTGGGGGCGCACAGGGGGCCGGTGACGGCGTTGGAGCCGGCGTTTGGCACGATCATGATCGGCGTTTTGCGGGCGCCGATAATCTTGGCCATGGCGGCGGCGATCCCCGAATGCACCGGACCGACCAGGAAGTCGACCTTTTCCTTTTTGATCAATTTGTTGGTGTTCTGCGGCGCCTTCGGAACCGACATCTGGCTATCGACGGCGATGTATTCGATCGCCCGCCCGCCCAATCTGCCGCCGGCCTGTTCGATCCGCATTTTCATGGCGTTGGTGATCGAATTGCCGAGCATGGCATAGGTCCCGGAATAGGGCAGCAGGATGCCGATCTTGATCGGCGCCCTGGCGCCGATGGCGAAGCGGCTCGGCACGAAACTGGCGGCGGCGACCAGACCGGTCGTCGCGGCGGCTCCGGCCATAAAGCGCCGGCGTGATGTTTTGCTGTTGTAGGTGCTCATTTTTCTATCTCCCTGTTAATAATTCCTGTCAGGGGCGCACCCCTGCAACACATTTGAAATTCTAAGCGAATATCTTCTCTACCGCTACCTTCAATGCCAAAAACCGTCTTTATCTATTTCATGCAGCGCCGCCAGTTCTTCCCGGCTGGGCGGTGCGGTTTCGTTCATGCCGGGCATGGTCTGTAATTCCCAGCCGGTATTGTCGTTAATTTCGTCGATATCGTGCCCGTGATGGATCGACGCCAGATGCAGTTCACGGTCCGGCCCGTGCGGTCGCAGAATGGCCCGGTCGGTAATTACCGCCGATGGCCCTCCGGCCAGGCCGGCGCGCTTGCGGCTGTCGCCGCCGTCCAGATATCCCGGCGAGGTTACGTAATCGACCTTTTCCACCAGCCGCCGTCGGTCGTGGTTGATTATCACCAGCAGGCGTTTCGACATGGTGGCGATATCGGCGGCCCCGCCCGAACCCGGCAGTTTGACCCGGGGTGAATTAAAATCACCGATATAGGAAGTGTTGACGTTGCCGTGACGGTCGACCTCGGCGCCGCCGATGAAACCGGCATCGACCCGGCCCCGCTGCAACTGGCTCATCACCGGCACCAGCCCCGCCGACCAGGCGGCGCCCAGCTGGTTCGGCGGATCGCCCATGGTGTACAGCATTTCGGTCGCCGGGGCGTAGCGGGCGATGCCGCATTCGAACAGGCCGACGGCGTTCGGCGCATGGGTCAGCCTGGCCACTCCATAGGCGGTGATCGGCAATCGCATGCCGACGAATACCAGTTCGCCGTCGGCTATTTCCCGGGCCGCCGCGATAATCATCAGTTCCTGTATTGAATAATCGGCCATGGCCTTAGACCGCCGCGTAGTTGACCGGCGCCGCCAACGCCTGGCCGGTAATTTTTAGGTTTTCAAGGTCCGCCCCCAGTTTATCCCGGTAGGCCAAATGATCGGCGACGCCGAACACCCAGTCATCCAGCCATTGGCGGAAACCCTCCACGGTGCGCGAACGCTTGTGGTAGTCGTTGAAAAACTCGCTGTCGCGCCGCCACATTCCGGTCATCGGCGAAGGATGCCCACCCGCCGGTACGTGACAGACGGCATCGACCCGGTAGCCCGGAACAAGGACCCGGCTGGGGTCCGATGCAATAACCTCGGGCGCGACGATCTGTTCGGCCAGCAGGATAACCTTTTCCGCCGCCAGCGCCGCTTCCTGGGCCACCCCCCGGCTGCCCCAGAAGTGGTTGTTGCCCGCCGCGTCGGCTCGCGGCACCACCAAAATGGCCAAATCGGGGATCAGCGGCGGAACCAGAACGACCGGTTCCTTTTCGGCGGAGAAGGGATTCTTGGCGGTGATGAACTGATCGTTGGATTTGACGATATCCGACCCCAGGATCGACCGCATTGGCGCGTAGGGCATACCGTAAGCGCCGGCCATCAGCGCCATGCCAATGGAAAAATTGGAATGATCGTTCAATTTGATCGACGGCTGGTCCCTGTTTTCGAAGGCCCGGCGGTAATTATGGGCCAGGCCGCCCGAAACGTTGCCGACCCAGGCCCCGGTAATTCCGGCCACGCACCCGGCCCCGATCAGCATATCGCTCGATGCGTCGGAAATGGGCGCGATAACTTCCAGGCCGGTGATCCCCTGGCGGATGATTTCATAGGTCGCGGCGAACGGAATGGCGGCTTCCAGGCAGGCCCCGATAACCACACTGCTGCCGGGGATGACATGCTCGGCAATGGCTTGCCCAAGTGGTTGCAGCTTGTCCTTCACGGCTATTCTCAACGCAGCTTGAAGCGCTGTATTTTGCCGGTCGCGGTCTTCGGCAATTCGCTGACGAAATTGAACCAGCGCGGATATTTGTATCGCGCCAGGCCCGATTTGCAGTGTTCCAGCAGTTCCGCTTCCGTCAGTTCACCGGCGTCATCCGGATCATTCAGCACCACGAAGGCCTGCGGCTTGATAAGTTCGGCGTCATCGGCGCGACCGACCACGGCGGCTTCCAGGACCTTGGGGTGCTCAATCAGTTTGGCTTCGATTTCGAAGGGCGAACACCAGATACCGCCGACCTTCAGCATGTCGTCGTTGCGACCGCAGTAATGGAAATAGCCGTCTTCATCCATGATGTATGTGTCGCCGGTATCAAGCCAGCCGTCGGTCATTGTCGCCGCCGTTTTTTCCGGGTTGTTCCAGTAGTATTTTGCGGTCGAGCCGCCGGAAATAAGCAATCTGCCGCTGTCGCCCGCAGCTACCGGCTGGCCGCTTTCATCGACAATCCTGGCCCGGTATCCGGGCACGATGCGACCGCTGGTTCCGGGTTTGATATCATCCAGCAGGTTGGAAATAAAAATGTGCAGGGCCTCGGTCGAACCGATGCCGTCCAGAATCACCGTGCCGGTGGCTTCCTGCCAACGGCGGAAAATGTCGCCGGGCAGGGCCTCGCCGGCGGATACGCAGACCCGCAGGGACGACAGGTCGCGCGGGGCGCTCCCCAGCGCCTTCAACTGCGCCGCATACAGTGTCGGCACACCGAAATAAACACTCGGCCTGAATGTTTCGACAACATCGAAGGTGCTGTCCGGGGTCGGCGGACCGGGCAGCAGGATGCTGGATGCCCCGACCCACAGGGGAAAGGTCATGCCGTTACCCAGGCCATATGCGAAAAACAGCTTGGCCGCAGAAAACAAAACATCGTCTTCAAGCAGGCCCAGGGTATCGATGGCGTAATGCTGGCAGGTTTCGACCATATCGCGGTGGCCGTGTACGGTGCCCTTGGGGGTGCCGGTGGTGCCTGACGAATACAGCCAGAAACAATCGTCTTCGGCGTTGGCCGGGGCCGCTTCCAGTTTGGCGGAGGCCTGCGCCATCAGGCCCGTAAGGGTTTGGCCATCGCCCACGGTGCGCAAGGCATGGTCGGGCTTGCGCGCCGCGGCGGCTATCGCCGGTTCGACTTCGGCCGCGAATTCCGGCGAGTAGACGATTCCCGTACAGCCGGAATCCTCGATCATGAACCGGTAGTCCTTGGCCCTGAGCAGGGTATTGATGGGCACCGGCACGATGCCGGCCTTGATTGCCCCCCAGAACAGGTAGAAAAATTCCGGACAATCCTTGACCATCATCAGCACCCGTTCACCCCGGCCGATGCCCAGGTCGAGCAGGGCGTTGCCGGCGCGGTTGACGCTTTCGGCCAGTTCGCCATAGGTAACCTGGCCGCCGGCGGCGGAGCGAACCACCACCTTGTCAGCACGGCCTTCGGCCAGGTGACGGTCGATGAATGGAACCGCGACGTTGAAGACGGGCGCATAGGTGATCGTCGCCGGGCGCGTCGAGGCGTCGATTGAAACCGTATTGTTATCCATGAAGTTCCTCCCCGGGACTCGCAGGTGTTTAGTTAAAGCATACGTATTCGAAATTGGTTGGCTGGCCGTTGATGCCCTTGCCGGGCGGGGCGATCCAGGCGGCCATTTTGCCGGGTTCGGTAACCGCTTTCATCAGCGATGTTACATATACCCGGTCGGCATCGGTCGGCAGCCAGTCGCCGTGCCGCTTGTCCCATTCGGCCTGATCGATAATCTGGCCTTGCGGGGTCGCCTTGATCGTCGAAAATGAACCGATGCCGCGGTTGAATACCCGGTGCGGCAGGCTCAGTTTATAATCGATCCCGGCCTCGGCGATAATCTTGTTCCATTTGTCCAGGCCGCGCCGGCAATCGTCGGTATATTCATCGCGCAGCCGTTCGTTGACCGCCGTCAGGGCGCTGCGGTCGGCGAACACGACCTTGTCGCCGCTGATTTCGGCGACCGGATAAACGCTTTCGCCAAGCAGATGATCGTCGTCGATGCGGGTTTCCTGGAACCGGCCCTTCAGGCCCATGGTGTAATAATTGGCGGCATTGGTGGAAAGTTCCTGGCCGAACAGGTCGACCGACACGCTGTAGTGGAAGTTGATGTATTTCTGGATGGTGGCCAAATCGATAGCGCCATATTTTCGGACATCGTCGGTCTTGTGTTCGTTCATCAACTGGCATGCCCGCCGGACCACGCGACCGACGCCGGTTTCCCCGACGAACATGTGATGGGCTTCCTCGGTCAGCATGAAGCGACAGGTCCGCGACAGCGGGTCGAAGCCGGATTCGGCCAACGAGGCAAGCTGGTACTTGCCGTCGCGGTCGGTAAAATAGGTGAACATGAAGAACGACAGCCAGTCGGGCGTGTCTTCGTTGAAGGCTTCCAGGATGCGCGGCTTGTCCGGATCGCCGGCATGGCGTTCCAGCATGGCCTCGGCCTCTTCGCGACCGTCTCTGCCGAAATGGGCGTGCAGCAGGTAGACCATGGCCCACAGGTGGCGGCCCTCTTCGACGTTGACCTGAAACAGATTGCGCAGGTCGTACAGCGACGGGCAGGTCAGCCCCAGGTGACGCTGCTGTTCCACCGAGGCCGGTTCGGTGTCGCCCTGGGTGACGATCAGGCGTCTTAGTTCAGAGCGATATTCGCCCGGCACTTCCTGCCAGGCGGGCTTGCCCTTGTGGGCGCCGAAATTAATCACCCGGCCCTGTTCCGCCGGCGACAGGAAAATACCCCAACGGTAATCGGGCATCTTGACATAATCGTAGTTGGCCCAGCCGCCGGGTTCGACGCTGATTGCCGTGCGCAAGTAAACGTCCATTTGCTGGCTTTCGTCGGGACCCATTTCGGCCCACCAGTTCTGGTACCCCGGCTGCCACTTTTCCAGCGCCCGTTGCAAACGCCGGTCTTCGGACAGGTTGACGTTGTTCGGGATTTTTTCCTGATAGTCGATGCTCATGATTCTCTCGCTTGCATTCATTAAACCCGTTTAGTGTCGTAGGACGCCTTCAGGCCGGTGCCGAAGCGCTGCAGCGCCCCTTCTTCACCGACCGCGTTGGGGCGTTGGAATATCCAGTTCTGCCAGGCGCTCAATCGCCCGAATATCTTGGTCTCCAAAGTCTCCGGGCCGGCGAAACGCAGGCTGGCCTCCATCCCGGTCAGCGCATCCGGCGAAAAACTGGCCCGTTCCTCTATCGCCAGGCGGACTTCGTCGTGCCAGTCGATATCGTCGGGAATAAAGGTAACCAGGCCCAATTCGTCGGCGGCTCCGGCGTCCAGGTCCTTGCCGCATCTCTCCTGGATCGCCGCCACCGCCTCGGCGTCATTCAAAAAGCGGGTTTCAAGCCGGGTCAGGCCGTTGCACATAGGCAGGGTGGCGAAGTTGATGACACCGGGCCGCAGGCTGGCCGGCGGTCGATTGTCGCCTTCGAAGACGCCGTCAAGCATGAAGCTGCGGTCCGCCGCCAGCACCAGTTCCAGCAGTGAACCGGTGAAGCAACTGCCCGGTTCGACAAGGGTCAGGATGCTGCGCGAGGTGACATCGATACGCTTGAACACCCGTTTCAGGAAAAGCGTGATTTCCCGCACCAGCCAATCCCCGGAATTGTTCAGCAAGGCCGAATCGGCCGCTTCCACATGGTCCGAATCACCGCTGCTGGTGAACACCCAGGTTCCCAGTTCCGGCTCGTTGGTGCGCAGGTGCAGGATCGCATCATCCAGTTCGCGGGCCATCGCCAAGGGCCAGAACGCCGCCCCCTGGGCATGAATTTCGGGAATGTCGGATGGCGGCATTTCCGCGGGCGCGGCGACGTTGATGCGGGCCACCCCCTGGTCCCGGTCAAGCCGGATCGAAATATGGTCATAAGTAACCGCCGTCTCGCTGAAAGTGCGGTTCAGCGGGCTTAGTTCGACCCCCTTGGCGTCGCTTGGGCGGTCCGAATTTTCGGCGAACTCGCGGGCTCTCTCCAGGGCTTTTTCAGACAGCGCCGACCTTGGCACTATCTCGTCGGCCAGTTTCCATTCGACGGTGCGTTTACCCTTGATGCCTTCGGTCAGGGTGCAGAAAAAATCGGCGTGATCGCGGCGCACATGGCGCTTGTCGACAACCCTGGTCAGGCCCCCGGTACCCGGCAGAACCGCCAGCAGCGGCACTTCCGGCAGCGATACGGCGCTGGAGCCATCGTCGACCAGCATGATGTGATCGGTCGCCAGCGCCAGTTCATAACCGCCGCCGGCGGCGGTGCCGTTGATGGCGCAAATGTATTTCTGACCGGAATTTTCCGAGGCGTCTTCGATGCCGTTGCGGGTCTCGTTGGTGAACTTGCAAAAATTGACCTTCTCGGCATGGCTCGACGTGCCGAGCATGGTTATGTTGGCGCCGGAACAAAACACCCTTTCCTTTGCCGAAGTAAGGATAACCGCACGGACCCTGGGGTATTCGAAGCGCAGCCGCTGGATGGCGTCATACAGTTCGATATCGACGCCCAGGTCATATGAATTGAGCTTCAGCTTGTATCCGGGCCTTAGGCCGCCGTCTTCATCGACATCCATGGCCAGGGTCGCGATGTCGCCGTCGATGCGCAGTTTCCAATGCCGGTATTGCGCCGGATTGGTGGAAAAATCTATCATTACTGTTTGATTCCGGACCGGTCTGTCCGCCCTAAAGCTTAAATTGGTACCAAAATTCCTATTTACATTTTGATTAAGGGGCTACATCCTGTCAAGGACGTTCGGATGAAACGGAGTCGGCATGTCGGGAATCGGGGTCAAACACGGTGATTTTGAAATCCGCGTCGCCAAGGCCACGGATATTCCCGCAGTCAGCCGGCTGGATGCCAACATTACCGGCATCGCCAAACCGGACTACTGGAACGATATGTTCGAACGCTATGGCACTCGCGAAAGGCGTTATTTTCTGGTCAGTGAAAACGGCAATGGCGAAGTTATCGGCTTCATCATCGGCGAGGTCCGGGCCTGGGAATTCGGCTCGCCGCCCAGTGGGTGGATTTTCGCCCTTGGCGTCGATCCCCATTCCCGTTTGAACAAGGTCGGCAGTTCCATGTTTGCGGCGATCTGCGATTGTCTGGCCGGCGACGGCGTCGATCAGGTGCGCACCATGCTGGCCCGTGACGACGAATTGAATATGACCTTCTTCCGTTCGCAGGGAATGATGGGCGGCCCCTTCATCGAACTGGAAATGCCGCTGAAAAATCCGTCCGCCGGTAAAGAGCGCGTACCATGAGGCTGCAAAAAGCGACCCAGTGCGCCCTGTTTGCGGTGCTGGAACTGGCGCGCGATCCGCAGACCCAGATTTCGGCCGCCGATATTGCCGACACATTCGGCATATCGGTTAATCACCTGGCCAAAGTGCTGCGCGATCTGGCTCGCGCCCGGCTGGTCGAATCCATGCGCGGCGCCGGCGGTGGCTATCGTTTTATCGGCAACCCCAAACGGGTCACGTTATATGACGTGGTCAACCTGTTTGAAGATATCGACAGCCACGATGGCGCCTTTCCCGAAACCGGCAAGGACGCGGATATCGGCAGGGCCTTGAACCGGGTTTCCATGGAAATCGAAAACATCACCGTTTCGACGCTGAAATCGATCACCCTGAACACGCTGTTGAAGACCATGGATATGCTCTAATGCAGTTCGGCGCGTAGTTTTTGGCGATAGGCGTCGATGGGGATTAATTCGCCCTTCAATTCCACGTTCCAGAACTGCCAGCCGTTACAGGCCGGCGCCTTTTGAACATGCGCCCCGACCTGATGGATCGAGCCTCGGAAATCGGATGTAATCAGGCTGCCGTCGGCGCGGACACTGGCCCGGTGGCGGCGGCGGCTGTCGCACAGCACGGTGCCCGGCGCCAATATGCCGCGTTCGACCAGGCGACCGAACGGAATGCGCGGCAGGTTGCGCTTGACCGGTGTCGAATACAACTCTTTTTCCTGCTCGGTTATCTCGCGTACTTTGTCAATGCGTGCCCTGGCCAGGGCGACGTATTTCTTTTCCCGCTCCAGGCCGATGAAATGCCGGCCCATCTTTTTCGCCACCGCCCCCGTCGTGCCGGTGCCGAAGAACGGATCAAGAATGACATCGCCGATATCGCTTGATGACAGGATTACCCGGTACAGCAGGGATTCCGGTTTTTGTGTCGGATGCGCCTTCTGGCCATCCTGTTTCAGGCGTTCGCGGCCGGTGCAAATTGGCAATTCCCAGTCCGAACGCATTTGCAGGTCCTCGTTCAGGTTTTTCATGGCCTGGTAATTGAACCGATAGCGGGATTCTTTTTCACGAGCGCACCAGATCAGGGTTTCGTGGGCGTTGGTGAAGCGCCGGCCCCGGAAATTGGGCATGGGGTTGGTCTTGCGCCAGACCACGTCGTTCAGCATCCAGTAACCCAGGTCCTGAAGGATCGATCCGACGCGGAAAATATTATGATAGGAGCCAATTACCCACAGCGTGCCATCCGGCTTCAGAACCCTTCGCGCGGCGCCAAGCCAGGCCCGGCTGTACTCGTCATAGGCCTGAAAGCTGGCGAACTGGTCCCAGTGATCGTTCACCGCATCGACCGTGGAATTATTGGGCCGCACCAGATCACCCTGCAATTGCAGGTTATAAGGCGGGTCGGCGAATACCATATCGACGGATGCCTCGGGCAAGCCGTTCATTAATTCGATGCAGTCACCCTGCAGGATCATATCCTTGACAGGCTTTTTTTTAGGAGCGGATGTCACCGCGTTCTCCCTGCTCAGTTGTTGGCGGCACAATGAGTCAGCGATGATTCGGCGTCAAGAAGTAAATGGATTCAATGGGTTAGTTAATTCTTCGTACCCCATATATTGATACGGATCGAAACGGCGGACTCAATATGTGGAATCGAGCAGCTTGCGGATCGGCGCGAAACTGCGCCGATGATGGGTCGTTACGCCCAATTTCGCCAGCCCCCGGCGGTGCTCCGGTGTGCCGTATCCGGCGTTGCGTTGCCAGCCGTAACCCGGATGTCTTACGGCCAATTCGGCCATCATCCGGTCCCGCGTCACCTTGGCCGCTATGGATGCCGCGGCGATCGAAAGCGACAGGCCGTCGCCTTTTATAACCGTCCGCACCGGACAGTCCAGGTCCGGCGCCCGGTTGCCATCGACCAGGGCCAGGCCGGGGACAAGCGGCAAATCGGCGACCGCCCGCCGCATGGCTTCAAGGGTAGCTTGCAGGATGTTAATCCGGTCTATTTCCTCGACGGTGGCGACGCCGATTCCAAGGTGGGCGCAGCCTTGCAGGGTCTCGAACAATTCCTCGCGCCGGGCCGCCTTCAGCTTTTTCGAATCATCCAGCCCGGTGCGCAGGATGCCGGGCAGGCTGGCCATGTCGAGAACAGCCGCCGCCGCGACCACCGGCCCGGCCCACGGGCCGCGACCGGCCTCGTCGATGCCGCAAACCGGCCTCAGGCCGTCGCCGATGGCGTCTTGTTCCAGGCTGAAATCAGGCATGGTTAAAACAAATTCATCTGATCGCCGGCCCGGGCCGGCGGCAGGAACAGGCCGGTTTCCAGTTTCAACCCGCCGCTTCCGGCCTTGTTCAGGCCGTGCTTGCGGCACGCCAGGTTAAACCGTCGGGCCAGCATCCCGGCTATTTCGCCGCCGCCTTTCATGCGCCCGGCGAAGGTCGAATCATTCAATTTTCCGCCCCGAACCTGCCGGATCAGGCTAAGCACGTGGTCGGCTTTCCCCGGAACGTGCTGCCTTAGCCAACCCTCGAACAGCTCTTTCAATTCCAGCGGCAACCGGATCATGGTGTAAGACGCCATCACGGCGCCGGCCTCCTTCCCGGCGGCCACGATGCTTTCCAGTTCGGCGTCGTTGAGGAAGGGGATCATCGGCGCCGCGAAAATCATGGTCGGCACGCCCGCCCTGCCGAGCGCCCGGATCGTTTGCAGCCGGTTGTCCGGCGTCGCGGCGCGGGGTTCCATGGTGCGTGACAAGGTCCGGTCGAGCGTGGTCATCGACACGGCGACGGACACCAGATTTTTTCTGGCCATCGGCGCCAGCAGATCGAGATCGCGCAGCACCATCGCCGACTTGCTGACAATGGCGACCGGATGATCCCAGGCCGCCAGAACTTCCAGGATGCGCCGCGTCAGCCGGTATTTTTTTTCTATCGGTTGATAAGGATCGGTGTTGGCCCCCAGCATGATCGGGGCCGGACGGTAACCGGGCCGGCGCAGTTGCCGTTCCAGCGCCCGGGCGATGTCGGGCTTGGCGAACAGCCGGCTTTCGAAATCAAGCCCCGGCGACAGTCCCATGTTGGCGTGGCTGGGGCGGGCGTAGCAATAGATGCAGCCGTGCTCGCAACCCCGGTAGGGATTGATCGAGCGGTCGAACGGCAGATCCGGCGAGCTGTTGTAGGTTATCGCCGAGCGGCATGTTTCGGATGTAACGGTGGTGCGCAGCGGCGCCGGGTCGGGGTCGTCATAATCCCAACCATCGTCGATGCCGACCCTTTCCAGCGATTCGTGCCGGCCACCGGGGTTGGCGATCGCCCCCCGTCCTTTTATCGGTGTATCGGCCCTTAAATCGATCATCATCCAAGCCTAGCCGATATAACGGAACAAATCAAGAACATGCCATACCAAGAAGCCATCGGCGGAAGGCGTCGACGGCGGGCCGTTCCAGGGCCCCGGTGGGAATTACCAGATAATAGGCGAAGTCCGTGACGATGCCCAGTTCGAATGGCCTGACCAGCCCGCCCGAGGCCAGGTCGTCGCCGACCAGGGTGGAGTTGACAAGGGCCACGCCATGGCCTTGCAGCGCCGCCTGCACGGCCATGTTTTCAAATGAAAATTCCGGTCCCTTGCGCCAGTCCACATTGCTCGCACCGGCCGATTTCAGCCACATGCGCCAATCCGGATAGGACGGATCGGTCGCCGTATAGCCGACGTGCAGCAGGGAATGATGGACCAGGTCTTCGGGATTTTTCAGCGGATGCGGCCCGGCCATCAGCTTCGGGCTACAGACCGGGAATACTTCTTCATCGAACAGCCGGTCGGCGCTATGGCCGGGATAATCGCCGCCGCCATAGCGGATCGCCACATCGACGCCGTCCCGGCGCAAATCGACCAGACCTATCGAGGCGTCGATGCGGACCTTGATGCCCGGGTTCCGTTCCTGGAAATCATCGAGCCTGGGAACCAGCCACTTGGCGGCGAACGATGGCGCCGAGGTGATGGTGAAGACCTCAATTTCCGGATTTTCGGTCATTTTCTTTACGCCCCCGGCCAGCAAATCAAGGCCATCGGACAACATGGGTAGCCCGGCCCGGCCCCGTTCGGTCAACCGTAGCGCCCTGGTCAGGCGGACAAACAGCGGCGCCCCCAGGCGATCCTCCAGCGCCTTGATCTGGTGACTGATGGCGGCCGGGGTAACGTTCAGTTCAAGCGCCGCCATGGTGAAACTTAAATGGCGGGCGGCGGCCTCGAAGGCGCGCAGCGAATTCAGCGGCGGCAGGCGGCGATCCATATTTATACCATAGTTTTTCTATCATATAGAACGAGGAATACTCGTTTGTAGTGGTGATATTTCCCTTGTAAATCATGTGTTAGATCAAATCAACTTAACCGCGACAGATGAATGGAAATTAATCATGAACCCATATCGATTTATTAGTCGAAATCACGATCACTTCGCCCATATGAGCCAGATAGAATATCGCCACCACCACAATTTCGATAACCGCCCCACCCCGGTCGATGACCTGATTAGTTCGGCGGCGCTGAAAATCGTCAATGCCGTGGAACGGGGCTGGCGCCGCCTGGATATTAAAAACCGGCGTTAGCACGGCCCGGTATATGCTATGGATAAAGCATGCCGCCAGCAGACCAGCCCGCCTTAAGCATCATTATTCCGACCCTCAACGAAGCCGGGCGCATCGGCCCGGTTCTGGACGCCCTTGGCGGCGGGCCCGCAGACCTGATTATCGCCGATGGCGGCTCTGCCGATGATACCTGCCGGATTGCGACCGGGCGCGGCGCCCGGATCGTCGCAACCCCGCCCGGACGCGGGCGCCAGCTTGCCGCCGGGGCGGCGGCGGCGGCGGGCCGGTGGTTGCTGTTCCTGCACGCCGATACCCGGCTTTCGGAAGGCTGGCGCGGCCGCGTCGAAACCTTCATGGCCGATCCGGAAAACCGCCGCCGCGCCGCCGTATTTCAGTTTCGCCTTGATGATGACGGGCCATCGGCCCGGCGGCTTGAGGGCATGGTTGCCTGGCGGTCGCGGGCGTTCGGCCTGCCCTATGGCGACCAGGGGCTGCTGATATCGCGCGATTTTTATGATCGATTGGGCGGTTTTCGTGCGCTGCCGCTGATGGAGGATGTCGACCTGGCGCGGCGTATCGGCGGCGGCAGGATAACCGTGCTCGATGCGGTGGCGCTAACCTCGGCCGAGCGCTACCGCCGTGGCGGCTATATTTTGAGACCGCTGCGCAATTTGCTGTGTCTGGGGCTTTTTTTTCTCGGTCTGCCGCCCCGTATACTGGAAAGGCTGTACCGGTGACGCCCGACCGCCATCTTGTCGTGTTCGCCCGGAAACCGGAACTGGGCCGGGTCAAGACCCGTCTGGCCGCCGAAATCGGCAATCGGCGGGCATTGGAATTTTATCGCCGGAACCTGTCCGGTTTGCTGGCCCGCATGGCGGCGGGAGACTGGCGCTGCTGGATTTCGCTGAGCCCGGATGAAGCCGTTACGGAACCGCCGTTCTGGCCCGGCGCATTCGCGGCGGTCGGCCAGGGTGGTGGCGATTTAGGGTGGCGCATGGGCCGCGCCATCGATACCCTGCCGCCCGGCCCGGTCGCCCTGATCGGCGCCGATATACCGGCCATCCGGCCCGGCCATGTGGAAAGCGCTTTGCTGGCCTTGCGCGATCACGACGCCGTTTTCGGCCCGGCCGTCGATGGCGGCTATTGGCTGGTCGGCGGCAATCGTTCTTTCGCGACGGCGGATATGTTTGAAAACGTGCGCTGGTCAACGCGGCACGCCCTGGCCGATACGCTGGCTAACCTGACCGCGCTGGGCAAGTCGGCGGCGCTGCTGGAAACCCTGGAAGACATCGACGACGGCAAAGCCTACGAAAAATGGCTTTCAAATACGCCTTCAGGATAAAATGCCGGGTGGCGGCGGCATGGGTGGGTGCAGTTTCTCCCAGGCCAGGCCAATCGCCAGCAAGCGCCGGTCATGCCCGGCCCGGCCATCCAGTTCCATGCCCACCGGCAACCCCGATGCCGTAAGCCCGACGGGAATTGCCAGCCCCGGCAGGCCGATGATCGATGTCGGGCCGGTATTGCGCACGAAAGTGCCGGTGGTGGAGTGCCGCCGACCGGCCAGCTCGACGGTCTCGTCATCGCCGATCGGGCGGGCCGGAACCGGGGCCGTCGGGATCAGGATAGCGTCGAGCCGGTGGTCTTCGAAATAACGTTCATAGGCGGCCCGCAGCGCCGGTCGGTCACGGCGCATCGCCAGTTCATAGGCGGCCATGATGCCGTCGCGTTCCTTGGGGTCGAATTGCCGCTCGACAACGGCCCGCACATCGGGGCTGGCGACCTGGGCCAGCACGTCGCCCAGGCCAATTCCGCCGCCGTGGGCCGCCAGGTATCGCGGCAGGTCATCGAGAATTTCGGCCGAGGTAATGGGCCGCCCGATGCGGGGGTTGCAGCCCGCGACTTCGTCCATGTCGGCCTCTATCAGAACGACCCCTTCGCCGGCCAGCCAGTCGAGTTCATTTTCGATAACATGGCTCAATTCGTCATCCAGGGGATCGAAGAAATAGCCGCGTGGCACCCCGATTCGCAAACCGCCAAGCGAGACGGTGGGCGGGGCCTCGTCCTGGCCGCCAAGAACGCCATCCAGCAGTACGGCGTCGGCGACGCTTCGGGTGATCGGCCCGGCGGTATCGCGAGTGTGCGAAATCGGCACGATCCCGGCCGCCGAATAGCGCCCGATGGTGGGCCGCAATCCGACCAGGCCGCACAGTGCGGCGGGCACCCGCACCGAGCCGCCGGTATCGGTGCCGAGCGCCGCCGGAACCAGCCGCGCCGCCACCGCCACCGCCGAGCCGCCGCTGCTGCCGCCGGCGATCAGGTCGCGATCATAGGGGTTGCGAACCGCGCCGAAGGCGGCGTTGTTGCTGGTCAGGCCATAAGCCAGTTCATGCATGTTGGTGCGCCCGAACGGGATCGCCCCGGCCCGCCGCAAGGCATCGACCACGGGGGCGTCGGCCTTGGTCCTGTTGTTTCGCAGGGCCGGGGTGCCGGCGGTAGTTGGCTGCCCGGCCACATTGATGTTATCCTTGATGGCGATGGCCAGGCCATGCAGCGCCCCGATTGTGTCGGCCCGCCGCAATGCCGCATCGGCGGCATCAGCATTGGCCCGGATGTCGTCTTCATCCAGCGAGGAAAAGGCGTTCAGGTCCGAATACCGCCCGGCCCGCAGCAGTAATTCCCCGACATACTCGCCGACTGAAAATTTGCCCTCGCGCAGCCCCGCCAGCACTCCCGATGCGTCCAGATTATGTAAAAGCATTCGGCCCCCTGGATATTTACCGCAGCAGACTTTTGCCGTAATGCTTTTCGATGCGCACCTGGATCAGTTCGAACATCGCCGAAATGATCCAGTAGATAAGGGCCGCCGTAATCAGCATTTCCAGGTGCTTGAATTCACTGCGGCCCTGGGTGCGGGCCAGGAACATCAGATCCCAGACCCCGATCACCGAAATCAGCGAGCTATCCTTGAGCATGGCGATAAATTGATTGCCGGTCGGCGGGATGATGATACGCATGGCCTGGGGCAGGATGATTTTGCGCATGATTGTTCCCTTGTGCAGGCCAAGGGCCAGCCCGGCCTCGTTTTGGCCATGGGAAATGCTCTGGATCCCGGCCCGGAATAT
>VAPL010374793.1_pt1 | contig 23197 bp, 36 predicted proteins | sample 3395061 | NCBI WGS metagenome assembly VAPL01 (sample SAMN08290444, study PRJNA428436) | hydrothermal vent metagenome | isolation source: Deep-sea hydrothermal vent chimney 2 | place: Pacific Ocean: Juan De Fuca Ridge | depth 2182 m m | reverse complement strand
TTTATAAGTAATCCAATAACCCCTGCTTTCGGGTAGGGGTTATTTCAAAGTATCTTTATACAGGGTATTTTGAAATAAAAATTAAAAGGTTTCCAAAAATGGGTAATGAAGATAACGTGACAAACTTACCAGATCAAAGACTTTGGAAACTTTTAGATGCGATGGATGTTCGGCTAAAAGGAATAGAAGCCTTATTGACTAATGTGGTAAGGTTAGAAGAACGTATGAATAGTCATGAAAATGCTCTAAAGAGATATGGTAATCGCCTTGATGAACATGCTCTTAGAATACATGATACTGAAATTTGGCAAGCTGAACATGGTAGCAGAAGTTCTTCAGATCGTACATTGAAAGTTATTAAAGAACAGATTGCAGATGCTATATCAAGAATAGATTCATTAGAAGGTACTAAAAATAGAACCATAGGTCAAAGGGATATTTTCAAAGAACTTTTAAAATGGGCTGTGGGAATATTAACCGCTATCTTAATATGGAAGGCGACTAAATAATGGCGACAGACGTAGCAACATTTAGAGTAAGATTTCCAGAGTTCAGTGATGATACCGAATATACTGATGCTCGTGTCCAATTATTTTTAGATGATGCTGTGAATATTCACATGGGTACAGATGAAGATCGGTGGTGTAACAAATATGATTTCGCTCAAGCCTATCTAACCGCTCATTTATTACTTAAAGGTGAAGCGAGTGAAGTAGGTGATTCATCTGCTAATGTTGGACCAGTGAGTTCTAAGAGTGCAGGTGGTGTTTCTGTTACTAAGGCCGTGACCGCTAAAGACCGTTCTGATACAGATGATTTCTACATGAGTTCCACATACGGTCAGCAATTTTTAAATATTAGAAATACCTGTTTTGTCGGTGTGTTGACAGCATTATAATATGAAATCTAAAATTAAAATAAAATCATTACCTAGTAAAGCGATCAAAGCGATTGAAAAAATAGCTAAATCTATGAAGGGTTCTGATTCTGTCAAAGTAGGTTTACCAAAAGGATCAAACGCTTACCCAGATGGGACATCAGTTATCATGGTCGGTACAGTACATGAATTCGGTAGCCCATCAAGAGGTATCCCTGAACGTAGTTTCCTAAGATCAACATTACAAGAACATCGTCGTACTTACCGTTCTCTATTTAAAAAATTATCTAAACAAATTATAGACGGTAAAACAACTAAAGAGAAAGCTCTTAATATTTTAGGGTTACAAGTTCAAGGTGATGTTATTGCTAAAATATCAGATGGGATTTCTCCTGCTTTAAAAAGTAGACAAGGTACTCCATTGAACGATACAGGTCACCTGAAACAATCTATAACTTTTCAGGTGGGTAAATAATGCCGATTAATGTATCAGAAGCTCTTGATATAGACACAGGTGAAATCATTGTTGTTGAAAGAAAAACAGGTGGATATGTAGATGGTATCTATGTGGATTCTATTGCATCTACTTTTAAAACCTTAGCGAGTGTTCAACAACCTACTCCGGCACAATTACAGACTCTACCTGAAGGCGAACGTGATTCTAATCCTCGTTTGTTTATTTCTAAGAAAGCATTGAAAACAGTAAGCGATCGTGATAATACCCCTGCTGATATAGTCACTTATAAAGGTGATAAATTCAAAATAATCAGTGTGGGTAATTGGTCAGCATATGGGTATAGTATGGCATTCGGAGTAAGAGTACCGTGACCCCAATAGATACTATAAATAAATTCTTAAGAGATGTCGTCAATCTAATTATTGTTGATACAGATTATACTATCAAGGCTAAACAATCTGGAGCTCCAAGACCGACAGGTAGTTATGCTGATGTAGATATGGTAACTGATAGAAGTATTGGTTGGGAACAACATGAACTCAAAGACAATACAGGTGACAACGATATTACTGATACCATATCAGGAGTTAGAGAAATAACTATGTCTATTAATTTTTATAGAGATAGTGCTTTAGATAATGCTAGAAAAGTTCGTATAGCTTTGGTTAGAAATTCCATTCAAGAATTATTTAATGCTGCTGATTTGGGCTTACTACTGAGGTCTGAAGTAAGAGAGATTTCTGAACCGTTGGAAAATGGTTGGGAAGAAAGGGCTCAATTTGATATTGGGTTAAGTGCCGTCGGTTCTGATTCTGACATAATTAAATCAATATTAAGTGTTGATATGACTGGTCAGTATGAGAAAGGCGGGTTAATATATAATTTTACTATAGAGGTATAACCACATGTCTATTCCAGTTTTAAGCGTGGTGAATGTCAGTATCGCTGTCGGTGCTGTATTTCCTGCCCGAGCGGGGTTCGGTACTCTTAATATCGTCACAGCTGAAACAGGTGTGATTGGTATTGCCGAACGTATTCGTTCTTATTCAAATCTAGACGGAGTCACAGCCGATTGGCCTGCTAACTCAGAAGTCGTTGCGGCTGCTACTGCCTATTTCAGTCAGCAACCAAAACCAACTTCTCTCCGTGTTTCTATGCGTTATCCGACTGCTCAGGCTGCTCAATTGCGCGGTGGTTCTGTAGCAGATGATGCGACTAACCTTGCTTTATTTAATGCAATTTCAGATGGCTCATTTGATATCACAATGGACACAGTTCAAAATGATGTCACAGTATTAGACTTCTCAGCGGCTGCTGATATGGATGCTGTAGCAGCAATCATAGAAACAGGTTTACAAGCTGAAGTCGGTGGCAGTTATGCGACATCAACTTGTGTCTATGATCAAGGTAGATTCTTTATCAATTCAGGTTCCACAGGTGCATCATCTACTATTAATTTCTTAACAGCGGTTTCTCCTGCCACAGGTACAGACATTTCTTCATTGTTACAAATGCAGCAAGGTGAAGGGACTAAGACTGATGGGGTAGATGCTGAAACAATAACCGCTTCTTTAAATGTTATCCAAAATATCAATAGCGATTGGTATGGTCTAATGTTTACTAAGGAAGTCCGTGACGGTGTTCAAGTTAATGGCGAAGATGCTGTTGTTGCTGCGGCTGCATGGTGTGAAGCTCGTATCAAAGTATTTGGTAACACTTCAAATGATTTAGATGTTCTGGATAGTGTAACTACTAACGATATTGCTTCTGTTTTAAAGTTAGCAGCTTATCGTCGTACTATGACTACATTCAGTTCTTATCCTAATCAGTATCCATCTGCTTCTATTTTGGGTCGTGCCTTTACTGTTAATTTCAATCAACCAGATAGTACATTGACTTTGAAATTTAAACAGATGCCAGGAATTACGGTTGAGGATTTAACAGTAAGTCAAAAGTCTGTTCTTGATTCTAAATTTGCTAATGCGTTAATTGAAGTCGGTTCTAGCTTTATGTTCGCCGAATCATTTATGGGTAACGGTGTCTTCTTTGATGAAGTTCATGGAATTGACTGGTTACAAAATGCGATTGAAACTAATGTATTCGGGTATCTATTAACCCGTACCACAAAAGTTCCTTATACGAACAAAGGTGTCGCAGCCATAGAACAGCAAGTGGTCAAAGCATTAGACGAAGCTGTTCGTAACGGGTTAATCGCTCCAGGAGAAACAATCGATGGTGAATTCTTAGGTACAGGTTATAAGACGACTCTTATCCCTGTTGAAGATATTAATCAATCGGATGTTGAAGCTCGTAAATATCCGGGATTGAGTTTTGTCGTACTAGGTGCGGGGGCTATTCATAGTGTCCAAATCAACGGCGTATTTGAACGATAAGGGGAATAAGTAAATGAAAGAATATAGTTTTCTAAATACCCTTCTATTGGTCAACGGTGTTGAAATCGGTGGCTTTGATGAAGGTGATGACGTTATTGTATTGGATCGTATTAATGATTCAGCCAGTCATAAAGTAGGAGCAGACGGTGAAATGTCTCTTTCTATTAGTGCAGACCGTTCAGGTACAGTAACTTTCCGATTGATGCAAACATCTGATTCCAATCAGTATCTTTCTGGTCTTATAACTGCTCAAGAGAATGGTGCTTTTATTCCATTGTTCGTGCAATTTAAAGACACTAAAGGTGATGATCTTGGTTCAGGAACACAAGGTTATATCAATCGCCCTGCGACAATGACGCGAGGAGCAGCTAACAATTCACAAGAATGGATTGTTACTGTTGAACGATTAGATCTCCTCCATTTAGGGGGTTAATGTTTTCTGGAAGAGGAATCCCTATTGTAATGATTCCGGCCTCGTTATCAGTAGCCTCTTCCAGATTCAATTTAAGAATGACCGGATATAATCTGACCGGAGATTATTATTATGAGTTGTAAAACAGAAACAGAAGAAATAGGGTTACGTGAATATAGTGTGACTCAATGGCCTGCTACTAAATCAATATTGATGAAAGTGCGTTTGATCAAAACCTTTGGAGCGACTATCGCTATTATTGCGGGAAGTGCTGATGGTAAATCTAAGAAAGGTAAGGGTGAAGATGATACTAAATCATTATCTGAAGGTCTTCAAGTTTTATTCCAAGGTAACTCCCCTGAAGAAATTGTTAATCTTATGAAAGAATGTGTTGTTGGGACAGCATGTGATGGTTCAAAAATAACCTCTAGTTCTTTTGATGAAATATTTTCAGGTGATGATCTTATGGAAGTGTATAAGGTTTTCCTATTTGTATTGAAAGTAAACTATGCAAATTTAATGAGAGGCCAGTTGGGAATTTCTCTTCTGGCCAAAATGAAGGACAAACTATAGATAGTAGAAAATTCCCTAATGTTGATTCTTTTTTACATAGACCATTATTAGAAAATCCGCCTATGTGTACTTTAAAAGAATTAGAAGATGGGACTTACTCTATAGAAGATTTAACCATGATGCATGAATTGTTAGATTTAAAATTACATCTAACATCTAAAAAGAAAGGTAGAAATTAAAATGGCGATTCTTGATGAACTGTTAGTTGGCTTAGGATTTGAATACGATCCTAAAGAAATGACACAATTCAAGAAAGACCTTGAAACTACTACAAAGAGTATAAAATTCTTAGCTAAGGCTGCTATCGCCGGAGCTGCGGCTATAACTGGATTGACCGTTGCATCTACTGCGGCTACTGATGAACAAGGTAAACTCGCCAGTGAGATAGGCGATACCGTAGAAAATATTGATGCCCTACAATTTGCCCTTAAGATTGCAGGAGGCAGTTCTGAGGGGATGTCTAATAGTCTAAGGCAATTAGCTATAAGAGCATCAGAAGCGGCTAGAGGGACAGGATCAGGTGTTGAAGCGTTTGGTCTATTGGGTATTTCTGCGACAGATGCTAATGGTCAGGTCAAAAAGACCAGTGATTTAATGTTGGAAGTATCTCAACGGTTTCAGGGGCTAGGTAAAGCTCAACAAATAGAACTCGCTGATAAACTTGGTATTCGTGATTCTGTATTATTACTTCAGCAAGGTCCGAAAGCTATACGTGAATTGACAGATGAAGCTATGGCTCTCGGTGTCACTACAAGTGCGGATGCTAAAGCTGCGGCTGATTTTCAAGATTCATTAACTGGAGTATGGCAAGTAACAAAACAGATATCCAGATTGTTTGCTAAATCTTTCGCTCCTATCTTACAGAAAACCAATGACGGTTTCATAGAATGGTGGAAAAACAATAGGGCGATTATAGAACAGAATTTACCTATGTGGATAGATAAAGCTGCAAGAGGGTTCAAAGTTCTTACTGTTGCTGTGTTGAGTACCTTGGCCGTTTTATTTGCTGTCCCTATAATCCTCGGTACGATCATCGCTGCATTCGCAGGTCTAACAGAAGATGCCAAAGTATTCTTTGAAGGGGGTGAAAGTTTCATTGGAGATATGATCGATAAATTCCCAAAATGGGCTGAAGAACTTCGTGTTGTCGCAGCTATTTTCGCAACAATCGCAGACCTAATTACTATGATTTTTGATGGATGGTCTAAAGTTACAGATTTGATAGATAAGTTTTCCATAGAAGGATTGAAAGAAGTTATATCTAATATTCCAGGATTCCTTGGGGATATCACAGGTATCAATCCTCAACAAACTTTTTCTCCTATTGGTGGTACGACTTCTAACAATTCCCGTACTTCTATAGACAAGATGGAAATAATAGTACAGGGTGGAGCAGATAGTTCTGAAAATATAGCCAATGCTGTCCATAATGTATTCCAACAAACTTCACAAGATCTTAATACAGTGGTGGATCAATAATGGCTTTTGAGAATCTATTTATAAGAACTAGACGGTCTTTAGGTGGGGTTCAATTAGATGCAGTTATAACTGAATCTCATAATAATACTATCCGCTTAACTAAAAATCCTGTTGAGTTCGGAGTGGATATAACAGACCATGCAGTAATAGAACCTAAGAAATTAGTAATCAATGCTGAAGTATCTGACACACCATTGGGAGTCGCTGCATTTACTGAAATCGTAGATTTAGTTACTGGGTTATTCGGTACAGCTACAACAGATAATATCACTCGTAGTAATGCGGCGTATAACGCTCTTGTTTTATTACAAGAAACTAGAGAACCAATAGAAGTTCAAACTCGTTTAAGATTATATAAAGATATGATTATAACTGGGATATCTACTACACAAGATAAAGATAGTTCTAGAATCGTTAATATGATTATTTCTTTAGAAGAAGTTTTGATAACAGAATCTGAAGTGGTTCAATTAAGCCCTGAACAATTACAAGAAGGATCGGCAAGACAACAGGGTTCTTCTCCTGATAAAAAAGGTAGACAAGAACCTATCACACCTGACGATACAACAAATAGATCTGTCTTAAAATCATTATCAAATTGGGCGGGATTCTAATGATTGAAATACCTTTAAGTTCTAACCCTGAGCAATTATTTTCTATAACATTAGGAGATAACACTTATGATCTTCGGGTTAAATTAAATTCACGATTAATACAATGGTCAGTATCTTTTGCTCAAAATACTATAGATATTATTACTGGGATCCCTTTAGTAGGGGGTATTGATATTCTTCAACAATACAATATTGCTATAGAAAATATGTATGTTATAAATTTAGATAATCAAAATTTAGACCCTTCTGCTGATAATTTAGGAACAGTCGCTAAGTTGTTCGTCTTAACAGATGAAGAGGTTGCTAGTGTCCAGACAGTATAAGCGAGCGTATGAATTAACCGTGATTTCTAATGATGGTGATGTCAGAATTATAAAAGACCTTCGCATTAATTTTGAAATCACTAAGAGTGTTTTGAGTTTCCCTAATCTTGCTAAAATTGTTATCTATAACCCTAATCAAGATACGATATCTTTACTGCAAAAGAAATTCACTAAGATAGTATTGAACGCAGGGTATGAAGGGGATATTAAGTTACTTTTCAAAGGTCAGTTAAGAAATGCGTTTCAAGGTAAGACATCAACTGATAGAACAATAACTATATATGCAGGTGATGGGGAACGAGATTGGCAGAATGCAGCTTTCAATAAGACATTCACTGAAAATGTTTCTATTAGTGCAGCTATTCAAGATGTATTAAAAACATTCAAAGAAGTCACTATCGGTACTCTTCAAGGATTACCTACTGTCGCTGATAAGTTAAGAGGCCAAACATTATCAGGTTCTTCTAAAGATATCCTTGATCAGTTTGCTGAAGAATATGGTTTTGATTGGAGTATCCAAGATGGTGAAGTTATTATTACCCCCATAGAACAACCGTTAGAAAGTGACGAGGCGATTCTAATTAGCTCTGTGACTGGTATGTTAGGGTCTCCAACTATAACTGAAATCGGTGCTGACGTTACTAGTTTATTAAATCCAAAATTGTTACCCAATAGAGCATTCAAGATTGAATCTGTATCTGCTGATGTCCAACTTGGTAATTTATTTTTTAGAGATATAAAGAAGACAGATGCGGAAGGTACTTATAAAATTCAAGAGGTTACATTCAAAGGTGATTCTAGAGATGGTGATTGGGTATCTTCTGTTAAAGGGAGAGCATTAAATGGGAACTAAGAATGAATCATTGGCAACCTTGGCCGCGAATATAAAACAAGGTATAGAATCACGTCTTAAAGATCTTCATACTTCTATGCCTGCTATTATAGTTAGCTTTGATGCGAGTACACAATTGGCAACTATCCAACCTGCTATAAAACGTATATTCAGAAGTAATGATGGGGAAACTGAATTATTAACCCCTTCTGATCTACCTATATTAATCAATGTCCCAGTACAGTTTCCAAGAGGTGGCGGGTTTTCTTTAACATTCCCCGTCGCTAAAGGTGATGAATGTTTATTAGTATTTGCTGAACGTTCTATAGATAACTGGCATAAGTTCGGAGGGGTTAAGAATCCAGGAGCTAAACGATTCCATTCTTTATCTGATGCGACCGCGTTTGTTGGGATATCCTCCATGGTAAATAAAGTCCCTAACTATGACACGACTAATGTACAATTGAAAAAAGATGATAATTCTGTTATCATCACTCTAAAAGCTAGTGGTGATTTAGATATCCATGCTGACAATGATATAAACGCAACATGTGATAATATAAATGTCACAGCCACAACTAAGGCGACCGTGACCGCACCTGATATAGATTTAACAGGTGATGTGAATATTACAGGGGCTTTAGATGTCAGTGGTATATCTACGTTCGCGGCGAATATTGTCGCTCAAGCAAATGTAGCTGTCACAGGGGCTCTCACGCAGGATGGGAAAGATGTTGGTAAGAATCACAACCATACACAAGGTAATGATAGCGGCGGTAATACAGAACAAAATACTGGAGGGGTGGTATGATAGGTAGAGCATTAGATTCAAATAATGATTTGATAATACGAGCAGGTCAATTCCGCTTAGTAGAAGAATCAGCAGAAGCGATTCAGCATATAAGAACCCGTCTACAATTTTATTTGGAAGAATGGTTTTTAGATTTAAATTCAGGAACACCTTATTTTCAGCAAATATTTACAAAGCCAGTGAATTTAGCTAATATTGAATCCATATTTAAAGTAAGAATTTTAAACACTCCTGAAATTTTACGACTGATTAATTTTGCTTTAGATTACGAAGGGGGTTCAGAAAGAAAATTAACTGTTTCTTTTTCTGCTGAAACTACTTTTGGCGTTATCAATAACGAACAGGTGACAATCAATGTCTGATTTCGGTATATCAAACACAGGTTTTAAACGTAAACGATTAGACCAATTATTAAGTGAATTGGATGCTGAAGTTAAATCAATATTCGGTGACAACTTTAATACTTCACCTGAATCACCTGATGGTCAAATCAATGGTCTTATTTCAGAATCCAATGCTAATCTTTGGGAAATAGCTGAAGAAGCATATAACGCATTCAATCCATCAGCTGTGACAGGGGTAACTCTTTCAAACCTTGTTCAATTGAATGGTATTACCCGTTCTCCTGCTACAAGTTCTAGAGCGAATTTAACTATCACAGGTACAGCCGGAACAATTATTCCAACAGGTAGTTTGATAAGTACCTCTGATACAGCTGATCAATTCTCAACAGAAATTGATGTCACTTTAGATAGCGGAGGGAATGGTACTGTATTTGCTTCAGCTATTCTAACTGGTCCGATTAGTGCATTAGCAGGATCATTAACTGTGATAGATACTCCAATTACTGGGTGGGATACAGTTACTAATATCGCAGATGCTATTGAGGGTACAAATGAAGAAACAGATGTAGAATTACGAGTACGAAGAGAGCAATCTGTTGCCCGTGATGCTCAAGCAATTATAGACGCTATATTTGCAGAAGTAAGAGCAGTTTCTGGCGTAACTGAAGTTACTGTATTAGAAAACGATACTAATTCCGGACCAGATGCGAATGGATTACCTGCTCATTCTGTTCATGCGATTGTGGTAGGTGGGGTAAATGAAGATATTGCTCAAGCTATATTTATTAAGAAGACATTAGGTGCGACCCCGTTTGGGACAACTACTGTCGCAGTTAATGATGATCAAGGTATCCCTCATGATATATCTTTTTCTAGACCAACTGAAATCCCAATATTTATTATCGTCAACTTAACTACATTTTCAGATTACCCTGTTAATGGTGACGATCTTATTAAGCAATCTATAGTAGATTATGCTGAAGGTTTATTGGTAAGTGGTAGAGGGTTCTTCTTAGGTGATGATGTTATTCATTCTGAATTATATACCCCTATCAATCTTATAGGAGGCCATACTGTTGATAGTTTATTTATAGGAACATCTGCTTCTCCAACAGGTACAGCTGATATTCCTATTGCGATAACTGAGACATCTACTTTTGTTATCGGTGACATCGTGGTGAATTCTTAATGTCTATTACAATAGATCATAAGGTATTAGCAGAAAGTAGACTTGCGACACAGTTTAAAGAATCTACAAATTTTATAAATTATATAAAAACATTGTTAGTAGAAGCAAATACTTTAGAAGAAGTATATCAAGACTTATTAACTGAAAGGTGGGTAGATACTGCTGTCGGTATTAATCTAGATATCTTAGGGGTTATTGTAGGTCAACCTCGTATTTTAGTTGATGCAACAATATTATCTTATTTTGGCTATTTAACAGCTCCAGGAGCTCAATCTTTTGGTACACTTTTAGATCCTGGAATAGGTGGTCGGTTTAAAAGTAAAGACGAACCAACTACAGGGAATCGTGAATTAACAGATGATGAATATCGCGTGTTTATAAAAGCGCGTGTTATTAAAAATTCTATAATACCAGCATTACCTGAAACTATCTCTTTCTTTAGATTCTTATTTAATGTTAGTCAGGTTATAATTATTGATGGTAGTATGAGATATACAGTACAGATTGGAAGACTTTTAACAGAAAATGAAAAAGCGTTTTTATTAAATACAGATTTAATTCCAAAAGTTACGGCAGTCGGGGCTTCTTATCAAGAATATGAATTTAACAATGCTTTCGGTTTTGAAGGGATACCTAATAGTCTAGGGTTCGGTTCGGTAAACAATCCATCTATCGGTGGTAAGTTTGCCACAATAATTTCATAGGAGAACATAATGGTAACAACAGTCAAACCAGATATGACAAGAGTCTGGGCTAGTAATGCTCCTGGAGCGAATATTGAAGATCCAGATACTACAAGTCCTGGGAAGTTCACAGATGGGTGGGAAGCTGAAGTTCCTCCATTTGAAAATTTTAATTTCTTACAACAATTATTCACTCAAAGTGCTGCTTATTTTAATGAGAACGGAATTGGTGAATGGGATACGGATACTCTTTATCCTCAATACGGTTTAGTTCGTGGGTCTAATGGTACATATTACCAATCAGTTCAAGAACAAACAGGTAATGACCCTATTACTGATGACGGGACTAATTGGGTTCCTTGGTTCGCAAATTTAAAATCAGGCCGTAGAAACTTAATTATCAATGGTAATTTTGATATTTGGCAACGTGCAGTGAGTCAAACTGCAACTGGTTTCGGAAGTGATGATAGATGGAACAACGAAGCGGCGGGATCAGCACAAGTCGTATCACAACAGACATTTACATTAGGGCAAACAAACGTTCCTAATAATCCAAAATTTTACACTCGTACTGTGGTAACAAGTGTCGCTAATGCTGCTAATAGAGTACTTAAATTTCAACTCGTTGAAGGCGTAGAAAGTCTTTCAGGGGGTCAGGGTATAGTTTCTTTTTGGGCTAAAGCCGATGCAGCGAAAGACATAGCTGTCGATTTTGTTCAATATTTTGGGTCAGGTGGATCACCTTCTACCAATGTTAATGTTTCACCAACTACAGTGAGCTTAACTACTTCTTGGAAAAAATTTACAGTACCGATAACTCTCCCGTCTATAACTGGAAAAACATTAGGAACCGACGGAAATGATTCCTTAAGAGTTAGATTTTGGTTTGATGCGGGTTCTGATTTTGATATCTTTACTAATACACTAGGTCAACAATCAGGTACGTTTGATATATCTCAAATCCAAATGGAACAAGGGACTATTACAACTGAGTTTGAAAATCGTTCTATTGCCGAAGAACTATCGTTATGTCAACGATATTATGAACAGATAACAGATATGCAAGTTAGAAATTCGGGCGCATCATCTTCTGGTATCCGTATAACATGGACTTTCGCTGTAGAAAAAAGAGCCGTCCCCACTACTACTGTATCTTCTGGGGTATTTATAACAAGCTCAGAAACAGAAGTTACAGTCCAAGATACAACGGCGGCGGGTTTGATATACAATACATCAATACAAACAGCCGACGCGGAGTTATAAAAATGAATATTGAAACAGTAAAAATACAAAGTGGTGGGTGGTTGGTTAATGGCTCTTTATCAGTACCTAACGATCCATCTAATCGTTATTATAAAGAAGTTCAAACATGGTTAGAAACTAACACACCTGATCCTGAGTTTACTCAAGCTGAATTAGATCAACAAAAAATTTCAGCAATTGAAGCAGCCTTACAAGCAGAGTTAGACAAAGAGGCGGTATCGTTAGGGTATGACAGTATAAATACAGTTGTTTCTTATGCTGATGAACCCGCAGTTGTACAATTTCAAACGGACGGTCAATCGTTTAGAGCTTGGCGATCTTTAGTTTGGGAATATGCTTATACTCAACTTGCAATGTGGCAAGGCGGTGGATCAGAACCTACGGTTGATGATATTATATTTGGTATGCCTACGAGGACTTAATTATGATTTATTTATATTTGATTTTAGCATTATATATATTGTTCTTTGGAACATGGTTATTCTATGTAGCATTTATGCACTTGAAGAAATACAAATTAGTATTAGAAAAAATTAAATTTTTAAATTATGGAATAAAACCGTTTTTCATTGTGGCATTAATAATGGACGTCCTATTCAATTTCATCATAGGTACGATATATTTTAGGGAAAGACCTAAAGAATTATTATTCACTTCAAGATGTCAACGCCATATGAAAGGTTCAGGTAAACAATTATTAAGAGCGACTTTTGTATGTACTTATTTATTGAACCCATTTGATGAAGGACATTGTGAATGATTAAAGTAATATCTCATTTAGAACATGGGGCTGATCATCAAAACCCTAAGATAATCGTAGTCCATAGTATGGGTGAATATATTGCGGGTCATGGTTGGGAACATCATGCTGTTCAATTTTTAAATACATTACCTAAACCATTATCAGCTCATTCTTTAGTTGCTCCGGATGGTACGAACTACCGTTGTCGTAAAGACACTGAAGGGGCTTACCATGCGTTGAATCATAATACCGATTCATTAGGTATTGAATTCTTAGTAGAAGGAAATCATAATTACGCTTCTTTCTTAAAAGCGATAAAAGATCCTTATCTAACTAAATTACAATATGACGCAGGGGTTGAGCAGGTTAAAGAATGGATAACATTATATGATATCCATACCGTCGTTAGACATAGTGATTTATCTCCTGAACGTAAAGTAGACCCAGGAGATGGTTTCCCATGGGATAAATTTTTAATTGATATCGGTATGAAATAATGAGTTTACATGAAACACTTAAAAAATATCGTGTCTTAGCAGTTGCTATCATATTATTCTTTGCTGTTCTTACTTGGGATATGTGGTATTGGTATAAGATTAATTTTAAAGCATTAACTTTAGAAAGTGGTGGAACTTTCGCATCCATGGTAGCTTTAGCAGGAGGAGCTCTTAAGATGGCACTTTCTAACATAATGGGGAGGCATGAATCAGATGACTAAACTCTATATCTACGCTGCGATTTTCTTTTCTACCTTGGCTTTTATTTATTGGTATTCTGATAATCAATATGATGCCGGAGTTGCACATACCACAGGTATATATGAAAAGAAATTAAAAGAAGCTCTTGAAGCAGGTATTGAGAAATCAAATAAACAAGCATCATCCGATGCTATTATTTTGACAAACAATATCAACAAACTAAACACATTAAGGAATAAATATGATGATCTTAAAATCAAAGCTTCTAATACTACTATTTGCAAGCCTGATTTCATTGAGCTGTACAACGACTCCATCAGAGCAGCCAATCAGAAATAAACCTGTATCACTTTTAACTTCTCCCCCATTGTTAGAAGAAGTGACAGGGGCTAAAAATCCGGCTTTAGTTATTATTAAGAACAATGAAAAAGCAGGTATCATTAGAAGTATGTTGATTGATATCCAGTTATGGGTTGAAGATATCTATAATTGAGAACGGTACATTTTAATCGCTGTTCTAAGGTCATGTTGTTCTTCAGCTCTTTCTCCTAATCTGAACAACATGGCTTCATCAACAGTATTTTCACCTATTAAATGGTGACATCTACAATCACCTCTTACACCTTGTCTCCAAATACGTTTTATGAATTGCTCATATTCTTCTAAATTCCAAGTCAAGCTAAACCAACAAACATCATTTCCGCCTTCTTGAAAGTTTAACCCATGAGCCATACTCTGTGGATGACCTACTAGATAATCAAGATAACCTTCATTCCATTCATCTTCTAATTCTAATGATCTATCCATAGAAACACCACTACCAATATGAGGAACATCATCTCCTAGGGCTTCTCTAATAGCTTGTAGATCATGCCTATATTGATAAGCGATTAATAAAGGTTTACCATTGAGCTCTTCTATTAGATCTTTAAGGGCTTCAATTTTGGCCTTATGAATATGTATAACTTTTCTAGTCTTCCTAAACTCACGTTCCTCAATATCATCTAACCCTTCAGGGATATCTTCATACACTTTTCCGTTCGCTATTTGGTGGCACTTCTGACTGACCTGTGCTGCGGCCTCAGCAGATGCTTCTAACCCATCTAACTCTATGAAGAACTCCTGTTCCATTCGTTTATAATATTTAGCGGCCTTGGTAGGTAAAGGGATTAGAATATTATTATATACTATATCAGGCATATCAAGATAATCTTCAGCAGACATCTCCAATACTAACGGAGCAACCTTTTCATGAATGATATCAGCTGAGAAATCTTTTATCTTCCAATTATATTTATTCCAATCATTAGTCTCAAAATAGGTGCTTCTAAACTTATGATAATTGTGACCGAATGTTTTACCTTCATCTAACAAATAGATTTGAGACCATAAATCAAGAAGCCCTTTTGGAGCAGGGGTTCCGGTCATTATTGTGCGACGTTTAAATAATGGGAGCATATCTACCAGTAATTGAAAACGGATAGAATCATAATTTTTGAACTTAGTGCTTTCATCAACCCATAGGACATCAAACGGACATTTCTTTCCTGCTTTTAATCCTTTTAATAATTCCCCATGTAACCAAGGGAGTCCTTCTGGATTAATTAAATAGATATCTTTTGACATACCCCAGATAGAAGGCTTTTCCTCTTCATGGAGTATGGTGAAACTGATGTCTTTAAAGTTTTCCCATTTACGAATTTCTTTAGGCCAGACAGAATAGCAAACACGAAGAGGAGCAACAATAATCACACCTTTAGATAACCCTGCATATTTTAGAATCTTAATAGCTGCTAATGATATGGAAGTTTTACCTAGACCAGGATCTAAAAATAGACCTGACATCATTCTAGATATAAGAAATGATATCGCAGTTAATTGATAATTATGGGGTATCCAACGATCAAGCACGAGATAAGAAGTCGTCTAGTATTGATTCAGCTTGATTAGGTTCATCACATACATAATATTCAAAACCAAATGATTCTAATAATTTACGGGCTATGATTTGAGGGGGAGTAGGTTTCTTTCCTTTACGTTTAAATTCTATAAAGAATATTCTACCATTAGGACAAAGGATAGTTCTATCTGGGAAACCTTTCTTATTAAGATAGATTAGCTTTAAGGCTTTACACTTTCTATCCTTAGCATATCTGACAAAAGGATTTTCTATATCTTCCTTTTCATCTATTTCTGCTTTTTTGGCTAGTGTTTTATTAGCTCTGGATAGGAAGTCAGGGATTGACATAATTAGAATAAAGGGTCAACTCTTGCTGACCCTTTATGGGATTTGAACTTTAAAGTTCGTCTTCACATGTTTCAGCAAACTTGCGGATAGTACCTGATAATTCCGCAGCCGCTTCCATCATGTCATCAGCTAATTTATTAATCGCAACTTTGTCACTTGATTTAAGTGTATTATAAATACTAGCTGATAATTCACGAATCGCTGCTTTTTGTGTGATAGAATCTTTACGGCAAACAGCTTGAGCTTTACGAACTTCAGCTCGTTCTGATTTACCTGCATTCAATTTTTCACGAAGAGCTTTTTGCTTTTCATTGAGGGCTTTCTTTTCATCATTTAACTTTTTAAGTTCTGCTTGATCTGACATAATATATCTCCGGTCATTTGTGTTTTGGCAATATTGCCGTTCATGTTTATTATCCTTCATAATGGATAAAATGTAAAGCTATTTGAAATAGCCGATCTCTTTCAATATCTTATTTGATTCTCCTATATACCAATCATAATCCATATCTTCAGGAATGCTATCTGGTAGTTCCATCATAGGTTTAGCCCCGTCAGATCTTGGTACTTTGTTTCCACTGGTTTTGTAATACATAGCATCCAATTCATATTTCCCATAATACCATCTTATCGCTTTACCGATTAATTCACCATCTTTTAAAGCCCCACCATTCACAGTTCTAATCGTAACGAATTTACTCACATCTTTACATTTTTTGATAGTATCTTCTAATGGTATCTTGTCTTTCAGAAATAATTTAACCGCGTCAGTTGATATTTCACTGGTAGGGTTTATCTTAAGTATATTCTTTTTATCACGAGGATCAGCATATGCCCCTTTCGCTTTAACATACCCATCAGCAATAGCCATATAATTATTCACATCACGACTGTATAACCCTTGATAGCAGGTTTCTTCCATTTCATAATCGGTATCAAATTCCCAATCAGTAACAATATCTTTCACAAGTTGTTCTTGCTCAGGTAACATTTTAGTGACTATACCATCTGTATTCCCACTGACTACACTGACCCCCGCTAATTCTAATCTTTCAATTAGCATCAACAATGATAATTGACCTGTGATTGTTACTTGCATCATTAAGTCAGGAGCATAAAGGAACGACCATTTAGAACCGAGCTTACCAAATGACCCGTTGATTGTGATTTTAAGACTTTCATTGACTACCGTATCCCCTTCAGCTTTGGCCTTTAACCGCCTATCCACAATAGATTTGTAGATAACGAGAAAAGGTTTACCTAGATGCTGAGGTGCTAATTTGTTGAGTAGAATTATATTAGGGTAAAAAGCTGCTACATCATAATCCTTTAGCAGGTATTTACCTGCTTTATGAGTTGAGCCTTTCTCACAGCTATGGAGACCGCCTATCCCTATCTTATATATGGTATTACCGATAGTAAATTTCTTATTCTTAATAGGGTGGTATGGTATTTTCTCACCTTTTTTATTACGTTTGAATTCACCATCTTCAGTTCTTTCAAAGTCATTAACTAAGAAATCCATATGACCTGATTTACCTACTATGAACCCGCTATTTTTAAATTCTTCAAATATATCTTGCATAACTTTAGTTTTAAATGATAATGATTTAGGAGCTTTATATTTGAATTTAGTACCGACATCTATCTTAGGTCGTTTTGGATTCATATTATATTTTTTACCCATCTCATACTTGATTACGGCTTCAGCAATCTGGGCATCAGACTTAGATCTCATATCAGTCTTATATTGCTTACCCATATCTATCCGCAAATCTATCGCTTCTTCTACTTCACCCAATAACCCTATAGTTAAATCTAAATCATTTTCACAATAATATCTCATACCTTTAAGGTCTGATTCCATAATTGTGTCATTTGGATCTATTGGTAAATCTTGCATCTTCTTACAATGAATACGGCCTCCATAGATTTTAAGTGAAGCAGATAATGGTGATACCTCAATTAAATCTATATGATCAAAATCTAATTGAGCGACCCCCATCTGCTTTCTAACTTGCCAAGGTTGCATTCGTTCAACGATTAACATGGTACTCGCTTTATGGATTGACTCATTAGTTAATCCGGCCAAAGCAACTTCCAATATCAATTTGTCATATTTAATACCATTAAACGTGACGATCGTATATTTATTTAAGATATGAAATATGTTCTTACGATTAAGTTCTGATCCATTAAATTTTTCAAAGTACAGAACTTCATCAGAATTTACCTTCTTAAACATCACTAGTAGATAATTCTTATAACATTCTATATCCAATACTAATACTTTAGAAAGATCCATTATTAATCCTGATTCACATAACTGGAAGTCGCTTCACTTTCTGTATCTAACCGTTCTTGTTCCTCAGAAATAAGATGTGCGATACGGGTTATAGCTAACTCAAACTTATTGTTGACTATGTCATTTAAGATAAGACCATCATCTAACTCCATAGTATTTAGATACCTAATAATACATGAAGGTTCTATAGATGGAAACGAAACACCTTTTTCTATAGCTTTTTCAAGGTAATGGATAGGTTTTTCTAAATCTTCTATACCGTTTTTATTTCTCCATCGGGAGATATATTTAGTCGCACATCCTAACAGATAGTGCATACCTGTATCACATACGAAATTCCAATGTTGATACGGTGTTTTATAATGATCTCCACCTATTTGTATATCATCTACTGACATTATAACTCTCCTCGTGATACAAAATGTTCTATAAAATCTTCAGTACCTTTTACATCTTTATAGTCATGAAGATATTCAACAACTCTAACCAATATTTCGGTCACGTTACGATTACCGATCCATAGTTCTTCTAAACAATACATACCTAATTCAGATAGATCTGCTATTTTAGCGATATTCTTTTCTTGAATATGTAGATCTGGCATATCTGGAATGTATTTTTGTTCCCAATCTGACTCGGCTCTATCAAGAGCACATTTAATATCAGGGTAATCTCGTTTAACATTGGCAGGGCTGTCTCCAACATATCCTTCAGCCACATCATGGAGCAACATATAAAGAATAGTTGACGCGCTGTTAAGACCATTTAAGACACATAATTCATGAGCTATCAATGCAGCATTACAACTATGGAATCCATTATTATATGGAGTGATATGTTGGATGGTGTGCATTCGTTCAACTTTTAAGCCTTTTCTATAAACATGCAATTTATCAATAATCATTATTTCTTACTCCTGTTTCCTAACCAATCTTCACAAGCCATACGCCAATCATCAGCGTGAATATAATTACATACTTCTACCGCTTTCTGTACCCCATGAGATTTATATGTATTATAAACATATAACATAGGGATGACGAGTTGGCCGAAATATGGATACCAATTTCTAAGTCTAGGGATTTCTTTTAACCCATGTTTATCATATGTGTTAAAGAATCGTTTTAATTCGTGCTCAAAATTCTTAACCCCATCATCACTTATACGGCTCATTGTGTTTACCATATTATATGGATTAGTAACTGGGTTTCTATCTTTTAAACGATCCCACACTTTACCCCCTGCTCCAGTAGTATAGACGTGATATGAATTTGTGACTTGAGTGTATTCCCCCATCGATAAACCTAAATGAGCGGCTACATATTCTTGAATCATGCTGAACTGAACCACGTTCGCACCATATGCTCCCCAGATCATATCATTGGAACGATTATAAACAACCATACATAATCTATTATTACGAATACGAAATACGATTGACATATTACAGGCTTTATCTTTTGTTTCTTTTTCAATGTCGTTGACATCCCATATCTGAGCAACCGCTTGACGGCTATTGGGATCTTTCTTTAGAATACTAATGATTGATTCTAATTGATCAAATGGTAAACTCGTAGACGCATAGTCATGGTAATTTCTCAACCGATAACCATAAGGGGCATTGAATATCTTACCATCATCGCTATAATCTACCATACGAGAATTGAATTCAGTTAGGAATTTGACATCATCTCTACCTGCTAATATCCAAAGGGATTCCATCAAATGGAAGAAAGGATTGGCGTCACGTTCTTTATTGATTAACACCCGTTCCCAAGGTTTTGAATAAGTAGTAGCCACAGGGCAAGGGACTTCTAATGTGTCACCGACACGACTTTCAACTTTTTCACCGAAATAATGTATCATCCCTATACCTAATGACAAGGCGTCATTCACATTAACTGCTTTTATTGTTTTCACTTCTGTTCTCCTGTCCCATTATATTTTCTTTTTGAGCGACCAGTACCTAAATCAACTCTCATAAATTTATCATATTCACAGAAACAATTTTGAAGGTTCTGCATACATAAGATATTTAAAATTGATTCAGGTAACTCATATTCTAATATATCATATGCCGCTTGAATCTTTTCTTCATAATTCTTTGCTGTTACCTTTTCTTCCCAAAACCATTCTAAACCTCTTAATGATCCCGGACCGAATGCGCTAAAGGTTTTCCAATCAGGAGCTGATTGTAATGGATGACCTTCGCTATTCTTTAAATCAGCAACAACTTGAGCAGCTAAGAAACTAGCAAGCCCATCCACTTTCATCAGTTCCGTATGTGCCTCTTTAAGCGTTTGACAATTATGCGTTATTTGAGGAGCTTCTGCAACCTTTTCCAATAACTCTAAACAATGCGTTCTTTTATCAATCTTTCTACCATTAGTAGATATGATATAAGCCCCGTTCCATATCTTCTGACCTTTATCATGCCGATGTTGCAATATATCCTTCGCATTTTGTAACCATAAATATAGATTATCGTCAATAGGTTGCATCAACATATTAAGAGTGACAGGTAAATTAAAGATACGAGCGACAATCATTGCGAAATCATAAGAGGTTTCAGTTGGTATTTCATCACCGAAGTCATCTATACTTGTTCCATATTTCCAATTATCGCGAATCCATTTGGTAACATTATCATCTTCACGATTAACATTACAGAAATAAGTTTCTTGCATAACCTTTTCAGTAGACCATGGAGCGAGTTCACCCGCTTCTTTTTTAATACGGATGTTATCTCTTTCTTTTATCCAGTAGACCATTTGTGATTGATTAACTGTTAGCATTATAATTCTTCCTGAGAAGATTCAAAGGCTTTCTTCCATTGGATACGAACATCAGTTCTAGTTTCCATACCTTTCCAACCTGTTTTAGATTTCTTTTCAACTACAGATACAAAGTCAGGGAATCTTTCTTTAAGAGCTAATGCACATTCACGTTGAAGATCATTGGTACGATAACCACTACATCCGCCTTGAGCTCCAGAACCTAATTGATTCCAACAGTATTCATAAGAAACACGGTTAGAAATACCGCGTGTGAACATAGTTAATAATAGATTGAAATCTTCCATCAATTCTGATGTGTCAAATCTTAACCCTTCATTTTTGAAACGCTCAACATCAATCCCATGGAATGCAGTTTGACGAGTATTATCTTTATACTCTTGTTCTACGTGGTTGTTGCCTTGGCGAGCACTAATACCTACCATGACCTTATTATCTGATTCCATCCATTTAATAAGTTCTTTAAACATGGTTTCAATTTTAGAATGATCTGATCTTTCTAATTTTATATCTAATTCTTTACGGTTACAGAAAACAAGATCATCATCTATCATGAAAAGATATTTGGTTTCACAATTATCTACACACCATTGTCGTTTCTTGGAGATACCTTTTATATTTTCAGGTATATGAAGAACTTGACATGTATCAAAGTGTTCCATTTCATATTCATCAAGTTCGTGTTCATCTACCACTAATATCGTTCTATCTTTTAAGGTAGGGCTAAGGACTTCAAGTGTTTGCTGTTTATTGACACGACCTAATGTCGGGATCATTATTGTTATATCGTTGAACATTATAATGATTCCTCAATATACTCAGATGAAAATGCCCCGCGAATATAACCACTTGCAAACTTTTCATCCACAGTAGCATTAGATTTAGATGGTTTATAGGTTCTAATGAACTCTTTAACTAATTCATCAAACCCTGCTTCGCCCATGTTTTCTTCAATAAAATCAGTTAAGATAGCGAAAGTAGTTCCTGCTCGTGGGCTTTTAGAACCGATACAGAATGTCATTCCGACCAACTGACTAGCTCTTACTGTTTTCTTTTTAACGGGCTTGACGGGCTTGGCCGCTTTAACAGGTTCTTCCGGTTCATCCCATTCATCATCTAACTCATCATTGAATGCGTCACCTACCTTTTTAAGAGATTCAAGTTCGCCATTAATAACCTCACGAATATCATCGGTATGTTCTCCCATAGCAATCCAAAGAGATTCAGCCGCTTCATTTTCACTAACGAACCCAGAATCTTTATGTGTTAGGTTTTTATAGAGTTGACCCATTTCTTTCGTATCAAGGATTAAACATAATTCTTCAGCATTAGATACGATTTCCATACCCATATCTAAATCATTATCTTCTCCATATTTATTAAGAACATCACCATCTTTATGTCTGGCATGGATTAACCACTTATCAAAATCAATCATGTAGTGCATTCTAATATCTCCTTCATTTTCTTAACTTCTAATTCGGCACGTTGTTTTTCATACCATTCTTTTGTTCTACATTCTGGGGGATCAATATCATTGACGTCCCAAGCTAAACCACAGCGACCGCATAACATCTGATCACTATATTGTTTAGCTTTACATGTCATTATTTTACAACCTTCAAATGACCTGCTCTTAAGGCTCCTGTAATATAACCACGAGCGAACCCATCATCAACAATCGCACTTCCGCGCTTTTGTTTAAAGTTAGCCATGAAATAAGTGATAATATCATCAGCTCTTGCTTTTGAATTAGGGCTGCATAAAAAAGTGATAAGACCCATAGCTGTCCCTTTTTTTGTTGGGATATCGCCTAATTCTAAAAAGGTATCTAGTTCAAACTTCTTAATAGTTGAATTGGATACTTTCTTAACAGGTTTCTTTTCAGATGAGGTTACATCTTTAAAAGCCTTTGTATATAAAGTTTGATTCTGTAAAGCCTTTTCAATTGCTTTCGGCTTAGTTGGGAATCGTTTTGTGGTTTTACTCTTTAACACTTCACAAAAATCATTATTGATTTCTGTAATTTGAGCAAGAGTTAATAAGATTAGAGTATCTTTTGTATATGTTTTTAATGTTTTCATGACTGTTTTTCCTGTTTTAGTGTTTAAGATTATTTAGCTGGATCTTGTTTAACTTTGGTAATAAAGAACTTGACA
>VAPL010567120.1_pt1 | contig 23213 bp, 16 predicted proteins | sample 3395061 | NCBI WGS metagenome assembly VAPL01 (sample SAMN08290444, study PRJNA428436) | hydrothermal vent metagenome | isolation source: Deep-sea hydrothermal vent chimney 2 | place: Pacific Ocean: Juan De Fuca Ridge | depth 2182 m m | reverse complement strand
GTCGTCCCCGACATGGGCGCGGCAGAAACACGCACCGCCATTGAAGCCGCAGACGCCGCCGGGCCGGCATGGCGCGCCAGAACCGCAAAGGACCGCGCAAATATTTTGAGAAAATGGTTCGATCTGGTGATGGCGGCGGCGGACGATCTGGCCGTCCTGATGACGCAGGAACAAGGCAAACCCCTGGCCGAAGCGCGCGGCGAAGTGGTCTATGGGGCGGCATTCATCGAATGGTATGGCGAGGAAGGTAAGCGACTTTACGGCGAAACTATCCCCAGCCCCGCGCCGGACAAACGCCTTGTGGTGCTAAAACAACCCATCGGGGTGGTGGCGTCCATCACGCCGTGGAATTTCCCCATCGCCATGATCACGCGCAAATGCGCCCCCGCTTTGGCGGCAGGCTGCACCGTGGTCGCCAAGCCCGCCGAAGACACCCCTTTTTGCGCACTGGCGTTGGCGGAACTGGCGCACCGCGCCGGCATCCCGGCGGGCGTATTCAACGTGGTCACGGGCGATCCGGTGAAGATCGGCGGCGAAATCACCGCCAACCCCACCGTGCGCAAGGTCTCGTTCACAGGCTCGACGGAAGTTGGCAAACTGTTGATGCGTCAATGCGCCGATACGGTCAAAAAAGTAGCGTTGGAACTGGGCGGAAACGCGCCGTTCATTGTCTTCGATGATGCCGATCTGGATATGGCCGTCGCGGGCGTGATGGCCTCGAAATACAGAAACGCCGGCCAGACCTGCGTGTGCGCCAACCGAATCTTCGTTCAAAATGGCGTTTACGACGTCTTCGCCGCCAAAATGGCCGAGGCGCTCTCCGCTTTGAAAGTCGGTGACGGCCTCAATGACGGCGTAACCCAAGGTCCCCTGATCAATGAAGAAGCCATTGAAAAGGTCGAACGCCTGGTGGCCGAAGCCGTGCAAAAAGGGGCCAAGGTCATGATCGGCGGCACCCGTCACGAACTAGGCGGAACCTTCTATACGCCCACCATTCTCACCGATGTGACGTCCGAAATGGCGTGTGCGCAAGAAGAAATTTTCGGCCCCGTGGCGCCTTTATACCGCTTTGACACCGAGACGGACGTGATCGCACAGGCCAACGCCACGCCCTACGGTCTGGCCGCGTATTTTTACGCCCGCGACATTGCACGCGTGTGGCGTGTGGCCGAAGCCCTGGACTACGGCATCGTCGGCATCAACGAAGGTATTATCTCCACCGAGGTAGCGCCTTTCGGCGGCATGAAGGAATCGGGCCTGGGTCGCGAGGGCGGTCGTTACGGCATCGAGGAATTTCTTGAAGTCAAATACCTGTGCATGGGTGGTTTGTAATCCGCACCAACCCCATATCCGTTTCTCTCGTTTCTGGTTTGAAGGCAACACCTCATGTCTGAATTCGATTTCGATCTGATCACCATCGGTGCGGGTTCGGGCGGCGTGCGCGCCTCACGCATGGCCGCACGTACCGGGGCGCGTGTCGCGGTGGTGGAAGAAAGCCGCGTCGGCGGCACCTGTGTGATGCGCGGCTGCGTACCCAAGAAGCTGTTGGTCTACGGCTCCCACTTCGCCCACGATTTTTCCGATGCGCGCGGCTTCGGCTGGGACGTGGGCGAGCCCACCTTCGATTGGGCTGCCTTAATTGCCAACAAAAATGCCGAACTGCAACGCCTGGAAGGCATTTACCACCGCATTTTACGCGACAACGCCGTCACGCTACTGGAAGGCCGCGGTGTTGTCACAGACCCCCACAGTGTCGAGGTTGCAGGCAAGACGTACACGGCGGAAAAAATCCTCATCGCCACCGGCTCCCATCCGCATCTGCCCGACGTTCCGGGCATCAAGCACGCCATTACCTCCAACGAGGCACTAGATCTGGAAGACTTGCCCGAACACATCGCCATCGTCGGCGGCGGCTACATCGCGGTGGAATTCGCGGGGCTGCTCAATGCTTTGGGCGCAAAAGTCACCATCATCATCCGGGCGGGCGGTATCTTGCGCGGATTTGATGAAGATATCCGCGCCACGTTAGCCGACGAAATGGAAAAATCGGGTATCGTCATTCATCGTGAGTGTGTGGTTCAGTCCATTGAAAAACGCGACACTCAGTATTCCTTGCGTATGGATAGAAACGAAACTTTCCACTGCGACAAGATTTTCTATGCCACGGGACGCCGTCCCAACACGCGTGGCCTCGGGTTGGACAGCGCGGGTGTGGAAACAAACTCTCACGGCGCCATCACCGTCGATGACTATTTTCAAACCACCTGCGCGTCCATTTTTGCCCTCGGCGATGTCATCAATCGCATCCAGTTGACCCCCGTAGCCATCAACGAAGGCATGGCCTTCGTTGCCACCCACTTCGAAGGACGCCCCACGGCCATGAATTACGACTTCGTGCCGGCGGCGGTATTCAGCCAGCCCACCGTGGGAACCGTGGGTCTGATGGAAGCCCAAGCCCGTGCCAAGGGCCCGGTGGATATCTATCTATCACGCTTCAAGCCCATGAAGCACACCTTGTCGGGACGCAATGCGCATTCCATGATGAAGCTGATCGTGGAACGCGACACCCAGCGCGTGCTTGGCGTGCACATGGTTGGCGACGATGCACCGGAAATCATCCAGGGCTTCGCCGTGGCGCTGAAATGCGGTGCAACCAAGCAGAACTTCGATGCGACCGTCGGCATTCACCCCACGGCGGCGGAGGAATTCGTGACCATGCGCGACAAACTGCCCGAACATGATGAAGACGATTGAACATAACGCTGGAAAATCGAAATAAAGGGCGCTATAGCTCCTGCCTTCGATTGGATAAGGAACCGCCAATATGTCCACAAAATGGACGCCGCGAAGCTGGAGAGATAAACCCGTCAGGCAGATGCCGAACTACCCGGATCAAGCCGCACTGCTGGATGTGGAAGAACGCCTCAGCCGCTTTCCCCCGCTGGTCTTCGCCGGTGAAGCGCGCAACTTAAAGGCCAAGCTGGCCCAGGTGGCGGCGGGTAAGGCTTTTTTGCTGCAAGGTGGCGACTGTGCCGAAAGCTTTGCCGAATTTCATGCCGACAATATTCGCGATACCTTCCGCGTGTTGTTGCAGATGGCCATCGTGCTGACCTTTGGCGCCGCCATGCCGGTGGTCAAGCTGGGACGCATGGCGGGTCAGTTCGCCAAACCGCGTTCCGCAGACAACGAAACCATCGACGGCGTAACCTTGCCATCGTACCGCGGCGATATGGTCAACGGCATGGATTTCACGCCCCAGTCGCGTATTCCCGATCCGGAACGTCTGGTCCAGGCGTACAACCAATCGGCAGCAACGCTGAACCTGCTGCGCGCCTTCGCCCAAGGCGGTTTCGCCGACCTGCACAAGGTGCAGCGTTGGAACCTTGGCTTCGTCGAAAACTCGCCCCAGGGCGAACGCTACCGCGACCTGGCCACGCGCCTTCAGGAATCCCTGGACTTCATGGCTGCGTGCGGCATGACGTCGGCAAACACCAAGGCCATGCGCGAAACGTCGTTCTTCACGTCACACGAAGCTTTGCTGCTGAATTACGAAGAAGCCATGACCCGCATCGACAGCCTAACGGGGCTGAGCTACGACACCTCGGCGCATCTGCTGTGGATCGGCGAGCGCACCCGCCAGTTGGACGGGGCGCATGTTGAGTTTCTTAAAGGTGTAAGCAATCCCATCGGATGTAAGATCGGCCCGACCATGGAGCCGGATGAATTGATCCGCCTCATCGACGCCTTGAACCCAAAGAACGAACCGGGACGGCTGAGCCTCATTACACGCATGGGGCAAGACAATGTAGAACGCGTCCTGCCGGGGCTGATCCGCAAGGTTCAGCGCGAAGGCCGCCACGTGGTGTGGTCGTGCGATCCCATGCACGCCAACACCGTGAAAAGCTCCAGCGGTTACAAAACCCGTCATTTCGACCGGATATTGGACGAAGTTCTGGCCTTCTTCGCCGTGCATAAGGCCGAGGGCACCCACGCCGGCGGCGTCCATTTCGAAATGACCGGCAAGGACGTGACGGAATGCATCGGTGGCGCTCAGGAAATCAAGGAAGCGGATCTGGCGGCACGCTACCACACCCATTGCGACCCGCGCCTGAACGCAACGCAATCCCTAGAACTGGCATTTTTGCTTGCCAAACAATTGAAGCAGGACCGTCAGCACGAACGCACGCACCGCGTGGACCGCGTGGCTCAGGGCTAAAAATTATAAGGCCCGGCGTCGTCCCTTTCCAAGGGAAGAAAACGTGCGTTCCAACGCCGCAGGCCCGCATCGTGTACGCGCATGTTGCGGTAGCCTTGGTTGTAAAACAAGACGTAGTTGATGGCCGCGCCGGTTCCACCGAAACAGGTCATCAACAAGGGCTCGTTTTTTGCGATCATGCCTTTTTTCAACAAAGGTGGCATTTTACGGGCGTCTATGAAGAAACGGCCGTTGCGATCCTGGCGGACATAATCTTCCCACGGCTGACTGACGCTGCCGGGGATGCGCCCGTAGCGGGTATTGGCCGGATATTTTCCCTTACCTGCAAAATAAGCGGCAGGACGTCCGTCAACAACAGTGTAATTGCCGTGAATGGCGTAAAGCTCGTCGGTATTGATGGCAAGTGCCGGCAAGGTGTGGGCAACGAAGGTTCCCGGCTTTACTGTCGCGGAAGCGTCCTCGACTTCCCCCCCGTCCGCCAACCACCCCGACCAGCCACGTTCGAGCATCGCCACATTCGTGTGACCGAGATACGTGAACAGCCAGTCTAAATAGTATGCCCCCAAAATCTCATTGATATCGTCACCCTTGTAGTAGATGACCACACGGTCGCTTTCGTTCACGCCCAGGGCGCGGATATTACGCGCCAGCATCTTCGGCGGCAGGTGCACGAGGGCACCGTCAATGGCTTGCTCACGCCAGAATGATTTTTCCGTAAACACGGCCCCCGGAATATGGCCGTCGAAATTATATGACGACACATTGGACATTTCGATAATGGACAGGTTCTTGTCGTGCAGATGCTTCGCCAGCCATTGATCGGTAACGACCGGGGCCATGGCATTGGCCAGAAGTGGGAAAGAAACCATCATCATAAAAAGAACGGCGGCCCTGAATATCAGAGTCTTCATGTCCCGGCACCCTTTACAAAAAGTCCCCTCGCCCAAAGAGCGTCCGCTTAGTCCTCTTTCACCGCGTTCAAGAACGTATCCACCTGAGCCCGCAACGTCACGGAAAGCTCCGCCAAGGTCTTCGAGGTCATCAGCACTGCGTTTGACGCTTCGCCGGTTTCCGCCGCCACCTTATTGACCTCATTGATGTGTGAGGAAACTTCATCGGTCCCCATGGAGGCCTGATCGACGTTGTTTGCAATTTCGCGGGTTGCGGCGCCTTGCTCCTCCACCGCGGCGGCAATGGTCGCCGTGATCTCGTTCATCTGATCGATGGTCGCACCGATACCGCGAATGGCCTGAACCGCGCTTTCGGTAGCGCCTTGGATGCCGGAAATCTGGCCGGCGATTTCTTCCGTCGCCTTGGACGTCTGCATGGCCAAATTCTTCACTTCACTGGCGACCACGGCGAAGCCCTTGCCCGCATCACCGGCACGCGCCGCTTCGATGGTTGCGTTCAACGCCAACAGGTTGGTCTGTTCGGCAATGTCCGTGATAATGGACACCACTTCACCGATTTTGTTAGCGGCCTGCGCCAATCCCTCGATTTCCTGGTTGGTCCGTTCCGCCTCGTGCACAGCACTACTCGCCGTTTCGGTCGATTTTGCCACTTGAGCACCAATTTCAACAATGGATTTGGACAATTCGTCCGCCGCCGCCGCCACAGTTTGCACATTTTGCGATGCATTCTGTGCGGCGTTGGCGGCATTGCCCGACTGCTCACTGGTTTGCTCGACGTTGTGGGACATGGTGTTCGCCGCCAGTTCCAGGTCTTTCGTCGCATCGGAAACAGCCTGCAACATCTGCGAGACTTGTTCGTCGAAGGTACTTGTTTCCTTGTCGCGCCGCATCATACGCGCTTCACGGGCCTGTTGCTCGAAGCTCTGCTCCTCCGTCAGGCGCTGGGTTTCAACCATGTTGTCCTTGAATACCTGAACGGAAGCGGCCATCTCTCCCAGTTCATCGTGGCGCTCCGTCTCCGGAATCTTGGTCGCCAGATCGCCTTGCGATAGGGCGTTCATGGCCGTCGTCATTTTACGCAAAGGACACACCAGCAAACGACGCAGCAAAAGGATAAGAACCCCCAAAGTCACAACAAACGCCGTCAATTCAGTGAGGGCACTGATCCAACTCACCCGGCCACGTGTTTTATCAAGCATCACCTGCGCATTTTCCATTTTCTTGCTGTATTCTTGAAACCGTTTCTTCTCCTGCGTGCGCAAAGCTGCGTTTCTGTCTTCAAGGCTGTTCAGTTCCTTCTTCTGACGCATCGTCAGCATGGAGATTTCCTGGTCCGCCTTGTCTTTGACCTTGATCAGGTCCGCACGTGAAACCGCCAATTCAATGACGCCGCGCGGGACCTTGGTCTGGCCATGGCAGGCCTGACATTCTTCTTCGTTTTGCAGCACAAAATAGGAGAAATTCACCGGTACCGTACCCTTGACGCCTTTAACCTCGCCTTGAATGACAATGTCGTCTCTTCCCGTTTTGACGGCCCGGGCCAGCGCTGCCGCTCGTTCGCCTTCGATGCGCACGGCGGGTTCGGATTTGCGCCGCGCAAAGGACGCACCGGTGCGCGCATTGACGTCATCAAGGGTCTGGTTATCAAGGAAGGCCAGTTCGCCGGTGGAGCGCCATAGTTTGACCGAAGCGATACCTTCTTCCTCGGTCAGAGTCTCAATCATGTTCTGCACGGTTTCGGCATCACCGGCCAGCATGGCGGCCTTGACCAGTGCCGCCACCGTGGTGCTGATGCCTTGGCGCGTACCTTCCAGGATATTGATCTCGCGATTGATATTCGCCGTCATTTTCTGCATGCTGAACTTGTGAGCAAGATTGATTTTATCTTCCTCAAGCTTCAACCTTTCGGTCTGATTCTTAAGCAAATCATTTTTCTGCATGTCACTGGAAGCGCGCATGCTTTCGATCATGTTGTCAGACGCTTTTTTCAACGTCGCGTTGGTCGAACTGCTCATAAAGAAATTAACGGCGAAAGCGATTGCCACAACGAAGCTCACGGCACCGGTTATTTTGGCACCTAAGGATTGCATGCTGCGCATAAGAGAGTCCTCAATTCAAACATGACCGTTTTGGAGCCCTTGTGGCTTTCCAACCAAACGAGACCCAGCCCTGATTCACTTTGCGAAATCCAAACGGACCGCCTTATTTAGGATAAGCTAAATCCCATCCTATTTCCAAAGCTTAAATACGCCAATATCACGTTAAATAGTACGGCCTGATGACAAAACTTCGGGGCGCACTACTTTCCGAGGCGCAAGCGCAAGGCGTTAAGCTTGATAAACCCTTGTGCGTCGCGCTGATCGTAAACGCTGTCTTCCTCGAACGTGACCATAGCCTCATCGTAAAGGCTGTCAGGGGATTTGCGTCCGGTGATGATGACGTTTCCCTTGTACAGCTTCAAGCGCACGGTTCCATTGACACGTCTTGAAGCCGTGTCGATGGCGGCTTGCAGCATTTCGCGCTCCGGTGCGAACCAGAACCCGTTGTAGATCAACTCCGCATAGCGCGGCATCAGTTCGTCTTTAGTATGCATTGCGCCGCGATCCAGGGTCAGGCTTTCCATGGCACGGCGCGCATGGAACAGAACGGTACCCCCCGGCGTTTCGTAAACACCACGCGATTTCATGCCGATAAAGCGATTTTCCACGATGTCCAAGGCCCCGATACCGTTGGCTCCACCCAAAGCGTTCAACTTGGCCAGCAGCGTCGCAGGCGACAGGGTCTCACCATTGACGGCCACGGGATCGCCGTGTTCGAAATCAATGGTGATCTCGGTGGGTTTGTCAGGCGCGGCCATCGGCGTGACCATCCGGCTCAAAATCAGATCATAGTCCGGCTCTTTCCACGGATCTTCGAGGATTTTACCTTCCGACGAGATATGCAGTAAATTGGCGTCCTGGCTGAAAGGCGCTTCGCCGCGTTTGTCCTTGGGAACCTGGATTTGATGTTTTTGAGCGTACTCGATCAACTTGGTACGGCTGTTCAAATCCCATTCTCGCCACGGCGCAATGATCTTGATGGCCGGGTTGCAGGCGTAGTATCCCAACTCGAAACGAACTTGATCATTCCCCTTCCCGGTCGCCCCGTGAGATACGGCATCCGCACCGACCTCACGCGCGATTTCGACCTGACGCTTGGCGATCAGGGGGCGGGCGATGGAGGTGCCCAGCAGGTACGTGCCTTCATACAAAGCATTGGCGCGAAACATGGGAAAGACATAATCGCGAACGAATTCCTCACGAAGGTCCTCAATGAAGATGTCCTTGATGCCCATCATTTCGGCTTTTACGCGGGCGGGTTCCAATTCCTCACCCTGCCCAAGATCAGCGGTAAAGGTCACGACTTCACAGCCGTAGGTTTCCTGCAGCCAGCGCAAAATGACGGAGGTATCCAGACCACCGCTGTACGCCAAAACAACTTTCTTGATTTCGCCCGCCATAATGGGGTGTCCTTGTGTGGCCCGTGCGATGGCATCGGGAGGTGGAAAAGCGCGCGCAGTATAGGCGAAAAATTGACGCATTCAACTGCTCAGACAGAGTTTCGGCGTTTGCAAAACATCCCTGAAACGACGAAAAGCCCCGGTTTGCCGAGGCTTTTCGATGGTGGGCGCGCCTGCGAACGCTTTGCGTTCGCTTGGTTTTTGTATGGTGGGCGCGACAGGGATTGAACCTGTGACCCCTGCCGTGTGAATGGGCCAAATAGAGTAAATACATAGTAAAATCAATGCGTTGTTCGGGTGCTGTTGTGCCTTTATACCGAATAGCGGGGATTAAGAGGGATTTAAACGGGATATGGCTGGGCGAGGTCTGGGCGCAACTCAGACTAAGCCGATCAAATTGCTTACTCTTCGACTTCCGGGATACATTAAACCTTTAGAACATCGTATGTAGTTCTCAAAATGCCCCGCGCTTGCGCAATAATTTTCTCTTCAATTTCTTTGGATTGAGCTGGTCCCACATGTTGGACAGTCTGGCAACGAATCTTCTGAACAAACGGATTGCCGCAGGTTAGAAGAGTTCGTCAGATTTTAGGTCGTTTATGGTATGATATTGTTGACTTCATACCCTAAAAGCTATTCGTATAGGCAATTATGCGATACCATATAATACATGAACAACTAAAAATGATGATGCAAAAGCTATGAAACCGCTTCGCCAAAAGAATTTGCCAGAGAATATCCGGCGCGAGATCAAGAGCGCCCGGCTTGCGCGCGGCTGGAGCCAGCTTGAGCTCGGCGAAAAGACCGGCCTCGCTCAACGCCATATCTCCGGTATTGAGACCGGCAAGATCGCGCCGCGATATGACACGCTGATTGAAATCCTGCGCGTGCTTGAGCGCGACCTCGTTCTTGTTCCCAGAGAGTTGCTGTCGGCGGCGCAAGCCCTTATCAGGGACTATCGCAATCAAACGGCACATGGTCTCACCGGCGAGCGATCGCTTTATGCCGCCGATGATAATGATGATGACGATGAAGAAGAGCACCAGCCGGAGCTGGACAATGAATGAGCGCCGTAAAAACGAGCCATCGGCATTGGCTGTCCACCTTAATGGTCGGCGGATCGGCATCATCACGCGCCTTGTCGGTGAACGGAACCTCTTTGCCTTCGACGAAGATTATGTCGAAGACCCCAAGCGTCCGACCCTGAGCCTGTCTTTCAAGGCGGCCTCAGGCGGACTGGTGACGGATATACGGCCCGTCAACACACGCGTCCCGCCATTTTTCTCCAACCTGCTACCGGAAGGCCACCTCAGGGAATACCTCGCGACCCGTGCAGGCGTGAAGCCGGGGCGAGAGTTCTCCCTCCTCAATGTTCTTGGCGCCGATCTTGCGGGTGCGGTAACGCTTAGGCCAACCGATGGCGAAACCGCCCATGACGACCATGGTCATGCCGATGATGATCATGGCCATGATAATAGTGGTGCACTCCGGTTTTCACTAGCGGGTGTCCAATTGAAGTTCTCCGCCATCATGGAGGCCTCTGGCGGTCTCACAATTCCCGCAAACGGTATCGGCGGGAACTGGATTGTGAAGCTCCCATCGGCACGGTTTTCGGCTGTACCGGAAAACGAATTTGTCATTATGGAGCTTGCCCGCCGTATCGGCATCTCCGTGCCGAAGCTTAAGCTCGTGCCTGTTCAGGAGATCGCCGGATTGCCGACAGACGTAGGTGAAATGGGTGGCAATGCCTTGGCTGTCGAGCGCTTTGACCGCCTACCCGATGGCCGTCGCGTCCATATGGAGGACTTTGCCCAAGTCTTTGGACTGTTTCCTGAACGCAAGTATGAACGGCGCAGCTACGCCAACATCGCCGCTGTTCTTTGGGCTGAATCAGGCGAAGAGAGTGTTCACGACTTCATGCGTCGTCTGGTCTTTTCCGTGCTGGTCGGTAACGCCGACATGCACCTGAAAAACTGGTCGTTGATTTACCCGGACGGCCAAGTTCCTGCGTTGTCACCCGCCTACGATTTTGTGGCGACGATCCCCTATCTGCCGAATGACCGTCTCGCGCTTACCTTCGGCGGCAGCAAGGATATCAACGAAATCACCCAGGCACAGGTTCGCCGTCTTGCCGATAAGGCGGGACTGGCCGTCAGCCCGCTGTGGCGCATTGTCGAGGAAACGATAGAGCTAAGCGTTGAAGCGTGGCGCGACCACGACGCAAAGGAAAGGCTTCCCGACAAAATTCGAGCAGCAATCGACCGCCATTTGGCGCAAGTTGCCGCCCGCACGCTGTCCGTCAATGCGCAGTTGGGATAGCCATGGCGACGAGCACCACGTTGGTCGGTCGCCTTGCCAGCATTGCTTCTAACCACACAGATCGCTTTTTCTTGTCACGGCGAGACCATCGCAACACCGCGCGTGCGCCATGCACCAACAGGCGCCGAAGATAGGGGATGAAGACGGAGACGGCCACCGTTCATACGTTACCGCCCCGGCGTTACCTCACACGTGAGGAAGCCGCCGGATGGTTGGGCGTATGCGTGGATACGTTTGCGGGTTTCGACATCCCTTATGTGAACCTTGGCCCGCGCTGCAAGCGGTGGGACGTGGTTGATATTCAGACCTACGCAGAGCAGAATAAATCCGGCAACAGCGCCCGAACTTCTGCACAGCAGAGGAGAAGGCAAACATGCGACTTTTCAAGAATCCCAATTCACCAAACTGGTGGGTTGATTGGCGGGACCCAATTGGAGGCCGCCACCGTAAAAGCACTGGGACTAAAAACAAGAAACTCGCCCAGGCCCTTGCTGCCAAATGGGAGCAAGACAACTTCATGACCCGTCACTTCGGAGCCATTCCCGAAGTCCCGTTTCGTGATGCACTTGTCCGGTACGGGCAAGAACGCCAGCGGGAGAACCCGCCAACTTATGAGGACAACGTGCGCTTTCGACTGCAATTGCTATTGGATCATTTTGATGACCTGAATGTTGGGGAGATTACCTTCCAACGCATTCAGGCCTTCACCGATATGCGGTTTCAAAAGGTCAAAAACGGCACGGTTCAGAAAGAACTGGCCACGCTGAAAGCGATCCTCAACAAAGCTTGTCGGGAAGGATATCTGGCAAAGGTGCCACCGTTCCCTAAGCTAAAGCCCGTCAAGGGCCGAACCCGTTGGTTAACGTTGGAAGAGGAGCGGCGGCTACTCGAATTTGCAAGACCCCGCCCTCATCTGCACAGCATCATTCAGTTCGCGCTGGATACGGGCGGGCGGCGTTCCGAAATTCTTGGGCTTAATTGGCGCAATGTCGATCTTAAGCGGGGCTTCGTGACGTTCACCAAGACCAAGAATGGTGAAGACCGCGCGGTCCGTCTCACAAAGCGCGCACAGCGCGTATTGAAGGAACAAGGGTCGGAAACCATCCGGCCCGGTGTTCACGTTTCATGGCAAGGAAATGCGGTCCGTACAGACCTCATTCACCGTCGCCGTGCGGAAGGCGGGTCTGGAAGATTTTCGTTTCCATGACTTGCGGCACACGTTTGCGTCCCGTTTGGTGCAACAAGGGGTGTCCTTGTACGAAGTCATGCACCTGACCGGGCACAAAAGCTTCCAAATGGTGCAACGATACGCGCACCTGGCACCGGAGTTTCAAGAACGCGCAATTGCCGCCCTTGAAGCCTATGGCAAGGAAGAGAAAGACGGGGTTGATCCCTGCCCTGAGAACGCTCAGGGAACAAACGGGCACAATCTGGACACAGTGACCCGTAATCCGGTCTTGGAGAAGCTATCCCTGGAACGACGAAAAGCCCCGGTTTCCCGAGGCTTTTCGATGGTGGGCGCGCCTGCGAACGCTTTGCGTTCGCTTGATTTTTGTATGGTCTCGCCACAAGAAAAAGCCCAGCCTTTAGGGCTGGACTTCTTATGGTGGGCGCGACAGGGATTGAACCTGTGACCCCTGCCGTGTGAAGGCAGTGCTCTCCCGCTGAGCTACGCGCCCGATATTGTGCAACTTTAACCCGGGTCGTATACGGCCCCCGCTTAATCCTGTCAAGTTCAGAAGGTGACGTTGAGCACCTTGAAACGCCCAACCCTTTGGGTTAGTCTCCGCGCGCCTCGACCTGCGGAAGTAATATACGGAGAGATGCCGGAGTGGTCGAACGGGGCGGTCTCGAAAACCGTTGTGCTCTTTGAGTACCTAGGGTTCGAATCCCTATCTCTCCGCCAATATTCTATCGGCAACTGTCTCTCTGCGAGACGGTTGCCGCCAGAAACCCCAGCTTCTGCGCCCCTTCAAGAATGAAGCTGTGAGCTTGAGGTGCCCCTAGATTTGTAGACGCCTTGCTTGGTAATTTTGGAAGCAAGGAGATTTATCATGTCAGGACGTATTCGCTTTAGTGACGATTTCAAGAAAGACGCTGTTCTGCAAGTTTTGGACCGTGGTTATATTCGGACCCATGAGGGCTGGATATATCTGGCCGTCGTCATTGATCTATTCTCGCGGCGCGTCGTCGGCTGGTCAATGCAATCGCGGATGACGAATGGCGAAGGTCGGTGGAACACCACCATTTTCTATTGCCATACAAAGCATCATCACCCCCGAATAAGTGTTGCATTATTAGGCAAACAAGGCTTTTCCCGCTCAAATGATTAAAAAATGGCCATTTCCCCCTTGCGCACAGCAAGAACACAGGGCAACATCCAATCATAATGGAGGCTAGGGTTCCGGTTTACGCCACACGAAAGGCGTAAATGTCTGGTCCGAGAGCCACCGCCCTGCAGGATGCATCCGCGGGGTACACGGAGGGGAAAAAACCCGGGAGACCTTGCAGGTGTGGCTTTGTGCCGCCGACAGGCTCCGCCGTGACCGTCAAAACCCCGCAAGGTTCATGGGACTGAACCATTGGAGTTTTGACATGAAAAAGCGTTTTACCAAAATTATTGCCGTCTTTGCCATTGTGGCTTTTGTCATCGGCGCTTTGGCTCCCCAAGCTGAGGCTGTCGAAAAAAAGCAGTTCAAACTGGCTTGGTCCATCTATGTGGGCTGGATGCCTTGGGGTTGGGCTGCCGATCAGGGAATCGTCAAAAAATGGGCTGACAAGTACGGCATCAAGATTGATGTGGTCCAGTTCAACGACTATATCGAATCCATCAACCAGTACACGATCGGTGCCTTTGACGCCGTCACCGCCACCCAGATGGATACTCTGGCCATTCCGTCCGCCGGCGGCGTAGACACGACCGCTCTGCTGATCGGGGACTTTTCCAACGGCAACGACGCCCTGATCCTGAAAAAAGGGACCAAGGTCAAAGACGTTCTAGGCCAGAAAGTGAATCTGGTGGCACTGTCCGTTTCTCATTATCTTCTGGACCGCGCCCTTGAAAGCGTCGGAAAGACGGAAAGGGACGTGACCGTGGTCAACACCTCCGATGCGGACATGATTGCCGCTTATCAGACCAGTGATGTAACCTCAGTCGTAACTTGGAACCCGCTGGTGGCGGAAATCCTCGCCATGCCCAACGCCAATAAAGTCTTTGATTCCTCCAACATCCCTGGGGAAATCATGGACCTGACCGTGGTCAACACCAAGACCTTGAAAGACAACCCGGCCTTCGGCAAGGCTCTGGCCGGCGCTTGGTATGAAACCATGGCCATCTTGAGGTCCGACACAGCCGAAGGCAAAGCCGCCCGGGCCGCCATGGGCAAAGCCTCCGGCACGAACCTGGCTGGCTACAACATGCAATTGGCGAGCACCAAGATGTTCTTCACGGCCAAGAATGCCGCTGCTTTCGGGCGCTCAGCCAACCTGGTGAGAACCATGGATTCGGTGCGTGGCTTCCTATTCGACCATGGTCTTCTGGGTGACGGCGCCCCGAGCGCAGATGTGGTCGGTATCGAGTTCGTCGATGGCTCCATCCTGGGTGATAAGAAGAATGTGAAATTCCGCTTTGACAACACCTACATGGACATGGCCGCCGCAGGGGCACTGTAAGACAAAAGACGATTCGGCGGGAAGGGCCATTCTCCCCGCCGTTTCCTCCCTCATTTTCGACCAGGACGAACAATGACCCGATTGATAAACAAGCATCCAGACCGGGCGAGCGGCTTCTTCTTAGCCGCTCTGCCTTTCGTAATCCTGATCGTCGTCTACGTAATCAATTCAGAAATCCGCCTTGCGGAAAATCCCCTCGACAAACTGCTGCCGTCCTTTTCCACCATCGCCGACGGCATCCAGCGCATGGCTTTCCTGCCCGACAAACGCACCGGAGATTACCTGCTGTGGAAGGACACCGCAGCCAGCCTACAGCGCCTTTTTGGCGGCGTCCTCCTGGCCTCTGTCTTTGGCACGATCGTGGGCGTCCCCATTGGCCTTCTGCCGGTTGTGCGGCGTACACTTGGTAACTTCATGTCCGCCATCGCCATGATTCCGCCCCTGGCCATTCTCCCCATTCTCTTCATTATTTTCGGCTTGGGCGAACTCTCAAAGGTCATCCTTGTCTTTTCCGGCGTCGCCCCCTTCATCGCCCGGGATATCTCGCTCCGGGTCGGGGAACTGCCTGCCGAGCAGATCATCAAGGCGCAGACCTTGGGGGCTTCAACGTGGCAGATTTGCACGCGAGTGGTCCTGCCCCAGATGTGGCCCCGCTTGATCGATTCTGTCCGACTGTCCTTAGGAGCTGCCTGGCTGTTTCTGATCGCGGCGGAAGCCGTGGCATCCCAAAGCGGATTGGGCTATCGCATCTTCCTGGTGCGCCGCTATTTGGCCATGGACGTCATCTTGCCCTACGTGATCTGGATCACCATTTTGGCCTTCACTTTCGACTGGTGCCTGCGCCGGCTACAGACCCGCCTTTTCCCCTGGTTCAGCGGGGATGGAAAATAGACCATGACGACGCTCCAGGTTAAAAACCTTTGGAAAGAATATGGGGACCAAATGGTGTTGGAAAACATCAGCATGGATATCGCCCCCCATTCCTTCGTCTCTCTGGTCGGGCCTTCCGGCTGCGGCAAGTCCACCTTCCTGCGCATTCTGCTCAGCCAGGAAAAGGCCACCCGAGGACAAATCCTTATGGACGGGAAACCCCTGCCCGAAGAACCCCAACCGGACAGGGGCGTGGTCTTTCAAAAGTACTCCGTCTACCCCCACCTGAGTGCGGTGGAAAACGTCGCCCTGGGACTGGAATTAGAACAAGCTCCCCTCACGGGCCGCTTGTTCGGGGCCGCTCGTCGCAAGGTTCTGGCCGAAGCGGAGGAGATGCTTAACGGCGTGGGCTTAAGCGCCGCCCGCGATAAATATCCCAGTCAATTGTCGGGCGGCATGCAACAGCGTCTCGCCGTGGCTCAGGCCCTGGCCAAAAAGCCGCGCATCTTGCTGCTGGACGAACCTTTCGGAGCCCTGGACCCCGGCATACGTTCTGACATTCACGACCTGATGCTCGACCTGTGGTGGGATACCAAGATGACCGTTTTCATGGTCAGCCACGACCTGCGGGAGGCCTTTTACCTGGGTACGCGGATTATTGCTTTTGATAAAACGCACGACAGTACCGAAGAGCCGGAGCGCTATGGGGCGCGAATCACCTTCGACCTCATGCTCGATCCTTCAAGCCCCATCAAGGAACGCATCAGGGAAACGGAAGGCGAAGCCCTGATTCCAGAACTGAGAGAGGAGTTAAACACCACAACGAACAGACCCGGCCAGGACGACCTGAGCGCGAAAAGGGATGCAAAAAGGGACGGCCCAAACACAAACCATGAAGAGGCACCATGACAGACGAACCATCATCCCTTCTTTATGAGGGCAACCTTCCTGGCGGCACCCACTGGTCCTTCACCGCGCGTCAAGGCGTGACCCTACGGCTCATCGACAAGGAAGGCGGGGGCAACGTAGGCATGTTGTTCCACAACCCGACCAATCTTCTGGAACGCTACAACGCACCCGATACCCTGAAGTGCCAGCACACCTTCAAGCTGACCAGGGGCAACTGCCTCTTTTCGGACATGGGCCGCATCTTCTGTTCCATAACCGAAGACAAAGTGGGCTGGCACGACACGGTGGGAGGCAACCTCACTGCGGCCATGGTGCAAGAGCGCTGGGGCGAAAAGTCTTACCAGCAGGCCCGCAACGACTGGACCCTGAATGGTCGCGATAGCTTCCTCATAGAAGGTGCCAAGTACGGGCTAAGCCGTCGCGACATCGCCGCCAACGTCAACTTCTTCTCCAAGGTTGCAACCGATGCCGAAGGCAACATGTCCTTCGATCCGGACAACTCACAGGCTGGAGATTATGTGGACCTTCGCTTTGAAATGGATACGTTGGTGCTCTTCCACACCTGCCCCCATCCCATGGACCCGGCCAAAACCTATCCCCGCAAGCCGCTTGTCTACCAATTCCATAAAACCGCAGCCCCATCGCAGGACGACTATTGCCGCACCTTCTGCCCCGCAAACGCGCACGGGTTCACCAATACCGAACTCTACAACACCTGCGCACCGCTTGGCCGGCACCAAAGAGGGGCCGGACAATGATCAAAGAAAGTACGCTCAAAGTCGAAAACGCCGTCCTGCGCGAAACGGTTGGCGCCGGGGACTATTGGATGAAGGTGGTCAAAAAAAGCCAAACCATCCGCATTCTCGACACGCAAGGCAACCAGGCCGCCGATACCCTGTTCTACAACGCCGACGACCCGGCAGAACATTACAGCGCCATGGACACCCTCCGCGAACAGGGCAACGTCTATCTATCCGCAGGCAGCAAGCTCTTATCCGATGCGGGCAATGTGATGTTGAGCATCACCGCAGACACCTGTGGACGTCACGATACCTTGGGCGGGGCCTGCGCCACCGAGTCCAACACCGTGCGGTACGCCTTGGAAAAAAGGCATATGCACGCCTGCCGGGACAGTTGGCTCAAGGCCGTCGTGGAACACCCGGAATTCGGCCTGGACAAACGCGACATCACCCACAACATCAACTTCTTTATGAATGTCCCCATTACCCCAGAGGGCGGCTTAACCTTCGAGGACGGGATCAGCGACGCGGGAAAGTACGTGGAAATGCGGGCCGAAATAAACGTGATCGTCCTGATCTCCAACTGCCCACAGCTCAACAACCCCTGCAACGCTTACAACCCCACCCCGGTTGACCTTCTCATTTGGGATTGAGCTGATGTTTAGAACCGTCCTCGTTGCCAACCGCGGCGAAATCGCGCGCCGCATTATCCGCACCCTCAAAGGATTGGGCGTGACTTCGGTCGCCGTCTATTCCGATGCGGACCGCCACGCCCCCCATGTGCGTGAAGCCGACAAAGCCGTTCGCCTCGGCCCACCTCCCGTGGGCGACAGCTACCTCAATGTTGAGACTGTCATCGCCGCCTGCAAGGAAAGCGGGGCCGAGGCCGTACATCCCGGCTACGGCTTTTTAAGCGAGAACGTCACCTTTGCCAAAAGATTGGCCGAAGAAGGCATCCGTTTTATTGGTCCACGCCCGGAACACCTCAAACGCTTTGGCCTGAAACACGAGGCACGCGACACCGCCAAGACGGCGGGTGTGCCCCTCTTGCCCGGCACGGACCTTGTGGCCGATCTGGAAAGCGCCAAGACCGCTGCCGGGGAAATCGGCTATCCGGTGATGCTAAAAAGCACGGCTGGCGGCGGCGGCATCGGGTTGCGCCTCTGCCAGAGCGAAGAAGACCTGAACGCTGAATTCGAGGTCGTCCGACGCCTCGGTGCGGGCAACTTCGGGAACGATGGGGTCTTCTTGGAAAAGTTCGTTCAAACAGCCCGCCATCTTGAAGTGCAAATTTTCGGGGACGGCAAGGGCAGCGTCATAGCGCTGGGTGAACGGGACTGTTCCTTGCAGCGCCGCAATCAGAAAATCGTGGAAGAAGCCCCGGCTCCCAACCTGCCCGAAACTGTGCGCAAGTCCCTGCAAGAAGCCGCTTTGGCCCTGGGCAGGGCGGTATCTTACGAATCTGCCGGGACCATAGAATTCATCTACGATGCTGAGAATGAAGCCTTCTACTTCCTGGAGGTCAATACCCGTCTACAGGTAGAACACGGCGTCACCGAAGAGATTTTCGGCATCGACCTCGTGGCCTGGATGATCAAGCAAGCGGCCGGGGACATGCCGCCCCTTGAAACCCTGAAGCTGAAGCAACGCGGCGTCGCCATGGAGGTGCGCATCAATGCTGAAGACCCGGTGCGGGACTACCGCCCCAGCACAGGCACACTCACGAATGTCACCTTCCCCGAAGATGTGCGCCTGGACGGCTGGATTGAAACCGGTTCGCAAATCACGGCCTATTACGACAATTTGCTGGCCAAACTCATCGTCACAGCCCCAACGCGAGAGCGGGCCTGCGCGGCCATGAAAAAAGCCCTCAAATCTTCGCGCATTGACGGGCTGGAAACCAATCTTGACTACCTGGGCCAAATCATGGCCGCGCCCTGGTTCGCCAAGGGCGAATTCGCCACAAAGACCCTGGCCTCCTTCCCCGTCCGGGGGCGCATCCTTGAAGTTTTAGCACCGGGGGCCCAGACTACCGTCCAAGACTGGCCGGGCCGAGTCGGCTATTGGGACGTGGGCGTGCCGCCCAGCGGCCCCATGGATTCTCTATCCTTCCGCCTCACCAACAGACTTTTAGGCAATCCGGAAGGGGCACCGGGCCTGGAATGCACCGTCACCGGCCCAACCCTAAAATTCCATTGCGACGCCATTATCGCCCTGGGGGGGGCGCCCATGAGCGCTCATCTGGACGGCAAACCCGTACCTCTGTGGAAGGCCGTGACGGTTTCCAAGGGCCAGACCCTCACCTTGGACACGATCGAAGGCCCCGGCAACCGGACCTATCTCGCCGTACGCGGAGGCCTGGACGTTTCTCGTTATCTGGGCAGCGGGTCCGCCTTCACCTTGGGTGGCTTCGGCGGCCATGCGACAGGCATGCTGGCCGCCGGCGACGCCTTGCGTATCAAGATGGAGCCCCCGAATTCCCCTTGCGGCAACACCTTGCCGCAAGGGCTTGCCCCAGACCTGAGCCATGAATGGGAAATCGGCGTCCTTTACGGACCCCACGGCGCACCGGACTTCTTTACCGAGGACGATATCAAGGTCCTGTTCGAAACCGCTTACGAAGTCCACTTCAACAGCGCCCGCACCGGCGTCCGCCTCATTGGTCCCAAGCCCCAATGGGCGCGCAGCGACGGCGGGGAAGCCGGTCTACACCCCTCCAACATTCACGATAATGCCTACGCCATTGGGGCCATCGACTTCACCGGAGACATGCCAATCATCCTCGGGCCGGATGGACCAAGCCTGGGCGGTTTTGTTTGTCCTGCGACCATCGTTCAAGCAGAATTGTGGAAGATGGGGCAACTCAAAGCGGGCGACAAGGTGCGTTTCAAAGCTCTGAGCGAAAGCGAAGCCAAAACGCTGCGCATAACTCAGGACACAGCCCTGATCTCTTTCGCCGCACCCAAAACAGTTAACCTGGCTCCTCCCGCTCCACCCACCGGAGCCATACTGGGAGAAGGGATAAGCAACGGCACCCGCGTGGTCTACCGCAGGGCCGGAGACAATTACATGCTGGTGGAGTTCGGCCCCTTGCAGTTGGACCTCACCTTGCGGTTCCAAGCCCACACCTTGATGCAGTGGCTCCAAAACAACCGCATTCGCGGCATTATCGACCTCACGCCAGGCATCCGGTCCCTGCAAATCCACTACGACGGCGCTGAACTTTCCAATGTAAGGCTGCTCGACATCTTGCAGACGGCGGAACACGAACTCCCCGGTGTGGACGACATCGTCGTGCCATCGCGCACTGTGTACCTGCCCTTGAGTTGGGACGATGAAAGCACACAAGAAGCCATCCGCAAGTACCAGAATTTGGTGCGCCCGGACGCCCCTTGGTGCCCATCCAATATCGAATTCATCCAACGCATCAACGGCCTGAATGACGAGCAGGCCGTGAAGGATATCGTCTTTAATGCCGACTACATGGTCTTGGGCCTGGGCGATGTGTACCTAGGCGCGCCCGTGGCCACGCCTGTGGACCCACGCCACCGCCTGGTCACCACCAAGTACAACCCGGCCCGCACCTGGACACCGGAAAATGCCGTCGGCATCGGCGGGGCCTATATGTGCATATACGGCATGGAAGGCCCTGGCGGTTATCAGTTTGTCGGGCGGACCGTGCAGATGTGGAACAAGTGGCGCAACGCGGGAGCCTTTAAAGAGGACAAGCCCTGGCTGCTGCGATTCTTCGACCGGGTCAAGTTCTTCCCCGTGGAAGCCAAGGAACTGACCGAGGCCCGTGAGGGTTTCCCCCATGGGGCCTATCCCATCCGCATCGAGGACGATACCTTCAATCTGGCCGACTATCGTGCCTTCCTGGCGGAAAATCAGGAAAGCACCACAGCCTTCCAGGATAGGCGCCAGACGGCTTTCGACGAGGAACGCCAACGCTGGGAAGACTTAGGCCTGGCCACCATTGCCCAAGAAGATCCCGCCCTCATAGCCGTGGAGGCCGAGGTTTCCATGCCCCCCAACGGCTTTACTGCCGACGTCAACATTCCCGGCTCCCTCTGGATGCTGCTGGTGGACCCTGGCGACCACGTGGAAGCGGGGCAGGATATTGCGGTCCTGGAGACCATGAAATTAGAATTCACGATCACCAGTCCCCAGGCCGGGCAGGTCCATGAGATTCTGGTTCAGCCGGGGCAAGCCGTTCGCAAGGGACAACCTTTGATGATTTTGACACGGGAGTAGCTCTTCCATGACCACATCCATGGACCTTGGCGTTCTCGCCTTACTCAAGGCCTACTCAGCGGGCACCCTGACACCAGAGCAAGTGATTCACGAGGTCTATGATCGTATCGAAGACTATGAAGATCCAGCTGTCTGGATTTCCCTCACCCCTCGCTACGATGCCCTGGCCCGCGCCCAGAAAGTCTCCCCTGACTTACCCTTAAACGGCATCCCCTTCGCGCTAAAAGACAACATTGACGCCCTCGGCCACGATACGACAGCAGCCTGCCCGGACTATGCCTACCGTCCGGATGAAGACGCCTTTGTGGTGAAGAGACTGATCGAAGCCGGCGCTATCCTTATTGGCAAGACCAACATGGATCAGTTTGCCACAGGCCTTGTCGGCACTCGTTCTCCTCATGGTGCGGCGCGTTGCGTCTTTGACAAGGATTACATCTCCGGCGGGTCGAGTAGCGGCTCCGCCGTCGCCGTAGCTGCGGGATTGGTTTCCTTCTCCCTGGGCACGGACACCGCCGGATCGGGTCGGGTCCCGGCAGCCTTTAACAACATCGTCGGCATCAAGCCTTCCCGCGGATTGCTAAGCACCCGAGGCGTTGTTCCCGCCTGTCGGTCCCTGGATTGCGTGACGGTATTTGCCGGCAGTTGCGCAGATGGAGACGCCGTGCGCCGGGTGGCTGAAGACTTTGATGCCCAGGATTCCTGGTCACGCCCCATGACGCCCCGTGCCTTGGCGGACCAACCGACGCTCGGCATCCTCGCCCCCGAAGACCGGGACTTCTGTGGCGACAATGAAGCCGCGCAGCTTTATGCGCAGGCCATTGAGCGCGCCAAATCCCTCGGCTGGACTATCCGTGAATTTACCTACAAACCCTTTAAAGAAGTCGCCCTTTTGCTGTATTGCGGCCCCTGGGTGGCGGAGCGCAAGTCCGCCATCGGGGCCTTCATTGAAGCCAACCCGTCTGCCTGCGACCCAACGGTCGCGAAGATCGTCACCGGCGGGGTCGACCTGGACGCCGTAGCCGCCTTCGAGGGCCTATACAAGCTGAAGGACCTGACCCGAACCTGCGAACGCGAATGGGCCCTTGTAGACGCCCTGTTGCTGCCCACGGCCCCGACCCAGTACAAGGTGGAAGACGTCAACACCGACCCCATCGCCCTCAATGCCAACCTCGGACTCTATACCAACTTCGTGAACCTCCTGGACTTGGCCGCCGTAGCGGTTCCCGCAGGCTTCCGCAACAGCAACGCTCTCCCCTTTGGCGTTACCCTCATTGCCCCAGCCTTCACCGATAGTGCCCTGGCGGAATTGGGGGATGCCCTCCACCGGGCCTTGGGAAGCAATGTGGGAAAGACGCATCATCGCGTTCCCCCCGCTCCCCCCATTGCGAGAAACGCAGAAGAGGGCCTTGTCGATCTTGCCGTCGTGGGTGCGCACCTGACGGGCATGCCCCTCAACCACCAGCTGACCAGCCTTGGCGCGAAACTGATCCGAACCACAAGGACCGCCAAGGACTACCGTCTCTACGCTCTCAAAGGCACCACGCCCCCCAAACCGGGGTTATCGCGCGATCCTGGATTTGAAGGTAAGGGCCTGGAAGTAGAAGTCTGGCGACTGACCCGAGAGGCCTTCGGCACTTTCACCCAAAATGTGCCTCCTCCCCTAGCAATCGGAAGCCTGGAACTCAAGAACGGTTCCTGGGCCAAAGGCTTCGTCTGCGAAGGCTACGCCATCACGCAAGGAGAAGACATCACATCCCTCGGCGGTTGGCGGAATTACATTAAACATGACGTTCCCCCTAAATGTTGATCCATTTTGAGGTTAG
>VAPL010024871.1_pt1 | contig 23216 bp, 25 predicted proteins | sample 3395061 | NCBI WGS metagenome assembly VAPL01 (sample SAMN08290444, study PRJNA428436) | hydrothermal vent metagenome | isolation source: Deep-sea hydrothermal vent chimney 2 | place: Pacific Ocean: Juan De Fuca Ridge | depth 2182 m m | reverse complement strand
GCATTGTCATCCATCATCAGGTTCATGGCGGCCACCACATTATTAAAGTTAAGTAACGGCTCACCCATGCCCATCATCACCACGTTACTAATAACACGTTGATTACGCGGCATCACCTTCATGGCCTGATTAGCAGCCCAGACCTGGCCAATAATTTCGGCGGTACTTAAGTTACGATTAAAACCCTGCTGTGCCGTTGAACAAAAACTGCATTCTAAAGCACAACCAATTTGTGATGACACACATAAGGTACCACGATCATTTTCTGGAATAAAAACGGTTTCTATCGCATTGCCATTTTCTAAACTAAAGAGCCATTTAATGGTGCCATCATCTGATTCTTGCTGTTCTATAATATCGGGCACGCTTATCTTGGCAATAGAACTTAACTTTTCGCGCATGGCTTTACTTAAGTTTGTCATCTCATCAAAGTCGCTCACACCAAACTGATAAATCCACTTAAGCATTTGGGTGGCACGAAATGGTTTCTCACCTAGCTCGACAAAAAAATCTGTCATCGCTTGGCGATCAAAATTTAATAGATTAATAACTTGTTCTGACAAACTAATTCACGCCTCAAATCGTACCATTATATAACATGCCTGGAATAGAACCTTAAAAACCACGTCCGTTCAACAAAACGAATGGTTTTTTCGCTTATACGTAGCAATAAATATTTACGCACTTTTCATTGCTCAATTCCAGGCACCAGAAGCAATTAGAGCAAAGAAGCTACAGCGATGTAAGGATGGTTCAAATCCACACAAAACGGCGCCAATTTTAACCTTTTAGGCAGGATCTAGCCAACTAAACCGTTGTTTTATTAGCTAAACAGGCAGGAATTTAGTCTTTTTCGTCTATCCAGGCCATTTGAATTGCTTCGAGGATTTTTTCGCCAGAACGCTCAGGATCGTCCTTAAAATTATCTAAAGCAAGCACCCATTCGTGTAAATCAGTAAAACGAATCACTTTGGGGTCAATATCGGGGTGTTTCTCGTCGAGTTCAATGGCTATATCGAGTGTATCAGTCCATTTTAGGGGCATTATCCTGTCTCACTGTCAGTTTGTAATTTAGACTGATTATAGCATTACTTTCAAACAGTTACAGAATGTTATATGCGGTCCTTAAGCTCCAGTAAAAAGGCAAAAAAAACCGCTATCAATGAAAATTAACAGCGGTTTTTAGTGGAAGATAAAACTTAACTCTTTTGTTTTGCAAACCCCAATAAACTCAATAAGCCGAAAGCTAGTAGGAAAATAGAAGCAGACTCTGGTACAGAAGAAACAGCATCACGAACCAGGAATGTTCCGTTATAAGTGCTTTGTGTGGTGTCCTGGCTATAATTACCTACGTCAAGCTGACCTATAATTTGCGTAAGAGAAGGGGTAATAGATACACCAGCATTACCCACCGGGTATGGAAAGCTTTGGCTCTCTGAGAGATACCAGCCCCAAGAATAAGTAGCCTGATTAAAAACAGTGGTAATCCCAAAGTCACTTTGGAACTCTTGAACTGTCGCAGTAATCAATGCATCACTGCCACTATAGTAATTAAATTGGTTAAAGGGTACAGTTGAAAAATAGTCATTAAATAATCTAGTCATGTCAGCATAGGTTGCATAGCGCCAACCCGTCCGACCTGTTAACGCATCGTTAAAAGCCAGACCTCTTGTTTCCGTCAACGCAAGCCACTCCAGACCACCGGCACTGTTGTCTGTAATAATGGTTCCCGTCGAATTCACGGTATAAACAGCATTGGCACTAAAAACAACACCAAAAAACAGAAGACCAACTAATAAACTTCTCATTTAACACTCCTAAAAAATTAATACTCGTTATGTAGGGATAACTATAACTGGTTACTTCTTATACAACCATCACCCAAACGGGTTAACCCATTTCTGCTCATTAGGCAATTTTCACACGCCAAGGTAATCAATCAACCTATTGATTTTAAAAGATTATTATTAGATAAAAAGATTTTAAGGCCAAATTGCACAAGTTCAGCAGATTGAAAGTCCTCCAGACCTTAAATTTAAACAATAAAGCCTTGCCACGCTTTAATATATCTACAACCCTGTTTTGAAGACTAAATCTAAATACATCCTGTTCGTTATTATGTATATTTCAGTTATGAATTGTATAGGGCATGTTAGTTATGGATTTTGAATGGGTTGCGATAGCCCTTGGTGATGTAACCTGGATTACTCTGGCTTTTATACTTGGCTTTCTCGCAAGACTTATTAGTTTGCCACCACTGGTTGGTTTTCTCGCAGCCGGTTTTCTGCTTAATTATCTAGGTGTGGCAAGTGGCGAAACTTTGCAGAAACTTTCCGACCTGGGTATTACCTTGCTGCTCTTTACGGTTGGCCTCAAGCTAAACCTGAAGGTACTGATAAGGCCTCAGGTCTGGTCAGTTATGGTATTACATAGCTCGATCATTGTTATCGTTTTCGGTGCACTCATTTTTGGCTTAGCCTTACTAAGTGCGCCACTGTTCTCAGAATTAGACCTTAAAATGTCTCTAGCCCTGGCTTTTGCATTAAGCTTTTCCAGTACTGTATTTGTGGTAAAAACTCTGGAAGACAAGGGTGAGATAAATTCGCTACACGGCCGCATTGCTATTGGTATTTTAGTCATGCAGGATCTGGCGGCGGTTATTTTTCTAGCCGTATCTGCTGGCAAAGTACCGTCAATGTGGGCGCTGCTGTTATTTTTACTTATTCCATTACGCCCCTTACTCCATCGCCTGTTACAAAAAACGGGGCACGGTGAACTATTAATTTTATATGGCCTAGTGCTAGCATTAGGTGGCGCAGAATTATTTGAAATGGTTGGCGTAAAGGATGACTTAGGCGCTCTTGTCATGGGTGTTTTAATTTCAACCCATTCCAAATCAACAGAAATGGCCAAATCGATGTTGGGCCTTAAAGATTTATTCCTGGTGGGCTTTTTCCTTAGTATTGGCATGTCCGGGCAGCTATCACCCGAAGTATTTATTATTGGAATTCTGCTTGTACTCTTTATCTTTTTTAAAGGTGCATTATTCTTTATCCTGATGACTCTATTCAAATTACGCTCAAGAACATCATTACTCGCTAGCTTAAATCTCACCAACTATAGTGAGTTTGGTTTAATCGTTGCCGCTATCAGTGTTACCAATGGCTGGATGGGAACGGAATGGCTAGTCGTTATTGCAATTGCCCTTTCATTTTCGTTTATTATTGCCGCGCCGTTTAATAATATTGATGACAAACTTTATAGCCAATTTAGAGAATTCTGGATTAAATTTCAACGCAAAGAAAGACTACCTGATGACATGTTGTTAGACACGCTCGGTTCAACCATTGCCATCTTTGGTATGGGACGAGTCGGCAGTGGCGCTTATGACAAAATGCGAGAACGACATGGTGAAACCGTCGTTGGAATTGATTTTGATTCCTATCGAGTTAAGATACACCAACAGAAAGGTCGCCAGGTTTTGCATGGAGACCCAAGTGATGCCGACTTTTGGGAAAAGATTGAAAAAGATCACAGCATTAAGCTTGTTATGTTAGCGTTACCAAACATACAAGCAAATTTAGCTGCGCTGCAACAACTAAATAGAATATCATTCACAGGTTGTATTGTGGCCACGGCAAGATTTCAAGATGAAGTCACACAATTAGAGAATGCCGGTGCAACAGCTGTATATAATATTTACACTGAAGCCGGTGTTGGATTTGCAAACCATGTCGAAACAAATAATGAAATAACGTTAGAGAAAAACCAGTGATTATGAAAACCAAGAAAGAATATATTGCCCCCTGGGAAAAAGCATTTGATAAAGTATTAACACCACTCGAAGATTTTATTCATCGTCAAACTACCAGTGGTATTTTACTGATGCTATGTGCCGTTATAGCACTCTACATTGCCAACAGCCAGTGGAGCGAAGTTTATTATGAAATATTAAAATTAAAATTCACTATTGGTGTACCCGGCTTTGAATTATCCAAATCAATCCATCACTGGATCAACGATGGCTTAATGGCAATGTTCTTTTTTGTTATCGGCCTGGAACTTAAACGAGAAATTCTTGTTGGTGAACTGGCTGATCCCAAACAGGCAATTTTACCTATCGTTGCCGCAGTGGGTGGAATGCTAGTCCCTGTTCTTATTTACCTTGGTTTTAATCCTGAGGGAGATACCTTTAATGGCTGGGGTATTCCAATGGCAACTGATATTGCATTTGCGCTAGGTACTTTAGCCTTGCTTGGCAATCGTATCCCTAAAAACCTTCTTACTTTTTTAGTCGCTCTTGCGATTGTCGATGACTTAGGCGCCGTTCTGGTTATAGCTATATTTTATACGGAAACAATCAACATACCGGCTTTGGCAACTGCCGCTGCGATGTTAATACTTTTAGTTTCATTAAATATGGGCGGAATTCGCCGCCCTTTACCATATGTATTATTAGGCATCATACTGTGGATAGCGATGTTAAAAAGTGGTGTGCATGCAACGCTCGCCGGCATCTTTCTGGCTTTTACTATTCCCATGCGGCCTAAATACAACCCCGCACACTTCCTGGAACATATCAATGACATGGTTGAAAAAATTAAACTCAGTTACCAGAAAGAAGAAAACATTGTTAAAAATGATGAACTACGTTCGCGAGTTCGCGCATTAGAGGAAGGCGTGCACCTTGTTCAAGCACCGGCACAAGTAATAGAACGTACCATGCACCTGCCTTCGGCTTATATTATTATTCCTGTTTTTTCTTTGGCTAATGCAGGCATTCCTATCGACTGGAATTCTTTTAGCAGTATTGTTACCCACCCAGTATCAATGGGTATTGCCGCGGGTCTGGTTTTTGGTAAGCTCATCGGCATCGCCGGTTTTTCCTGGCTTGCTATACAATTTGGCTTAACCTCATACCCCAAAGGCGTGAACTTTAAACACATTATAGGCGTTGCCCTTATGGGTGGCATTGGCTTTACTATGTCTATCTTTATTGCTGAATTAGGTTTTGCACATTCTGCAGAGGATTTACTGATGGCTAAAACAGGTATTTTACTTGCTTCGGTTATTGCGGGAGTATCAGGTTTTGTATGGCTTTATTTTACAGCTAGTAAAGCTAGTAAAGAATGACTTTACTGCTACCCCATTCACAATTTAATATATAAATATTAAGAATTCATTAACTCAAGGACAAAAAAAATCCCGCTTAAAGAGCGGGATTTTTTTTGTCTATATAATTACAATTAGTCAAAGATTAAGTCTTTCGCCTGGCCACAGTAAGCAAGCCTAAAAGTCCAAAAGCTAACAAGTAGAGTGAAGCCGATTCAGAAACGGGTGTCGATCCAGAAACAGGTACTGTTGTTCGAACCATATACGTACCCGCAACGCTATTCGGAGTAGTCAGGTTGGCGGTCAGATCGTTAAAAAAGTTAGTCCCATACACAATTTCATTTGAATTCGAGGAGGTAGCACCGAGCATCCGAAGTATATTACTCTCATCAAGATAAAACCCATACGATACGTATGTTCCTGTCAGCCCTGAAAAACCAAAAAGCGATTGAAAAGTAGCAACTTCATCGATAATAGTTGCGTACGTATATGAATATCCATAAGAATTTTCAGAAGCGTAACCCGGAAATAGTGTTGTAAACATAGTAGTTACTTCAGAATTCGTTGCATAGCGCCAGCCGGTATAAAGCGATTCTGCATTATTGTAGATTTGATTTCGTGTTTCAGATAATGCCAGCCAATCCAGCCCCGTTGCATCATCGGTCGCAAAATTATTGCCTGCAATACGTGTAAATGCTGCGTTCGCATTAAAAATAAAACTCACTAAAACTAAACCTGCTAACAAACTTTTCATAACCCACCTCTTATTTTTATTCTATCCGGGATAATAGTACCCCATGCAAAATATATCAGCATCACCCAAACGGGTTAATAATTAACTCAATGGGTTAACCTTCTTTACGTTTGGAAAGAAAATGCCTCAATTTATCGGGAAATTTATAAATGACATAAAAAAATCCCGCACAACGGCGGGATTTAATATTATTATATTCTATTGAATACTAAATTTTTCTTCTTGCTACTCCGAATAAGCCTAATAAGCCGAAAGCAAGAAGAGATATTGATGACATTTCGGGTACTGCCGAGCCTGGTGGCATCGCTGTACGCTCATTTAGACTCCATCCAACAAGGTTACCATTCGGGGTTTCGTTCAAGTACTGTGTGCTCGGCATTATATATGCGCTGGCATTCACTTGGGTACCGGTAATACCTAAATTGAACATACCCGCTCCAACATCGAAATAAAAATTCATAGAATTACCGCTGAACAATGCAGTACATGGTGAAGGACAATAGGCACCCGTCAATGTTCCATAGTTGGCAACCCAAGGGGCGTAGTAACCATTTGAATATTTGTGATATTAGATACTATATCACCGCTTGCTGTTCCTTCAAATGACCCATAAAGTTTTGCACCTGAGGTTGTCCCAAACACATATGACCAATCATATACCGCAGCATTTACACCTGTAACTAAACATAATAAAAAAAGTCCCGCCAATAAACGTTTCATCACCACTCCTGAAATCAATATATAAGTTAAGTAGGTAAATTATATATGGTTATTTTATAATCAACTATCACCTAAACTGGTTAACCTATTTTCAAATATAAAAAACCCTACTCAAAAGCAGGATTTTTTATGCATAAAACATTATAAATCATTAAGTTAGTGATTTTCAGAAACCATATTGATAGTGTATTTTGGTATTTCAATCACCAAATCGGTATCACCTACCACAGCCTGACAACTTAAACGTGAGTCGGGATCTAAACCCCATGCTTTATCGAGTAGGTCATCTTCTAATTCGGTTGATTCTTCCAATGCATTAAAGCCTTCACGAATATAAACATGGCAGGTAGTACAAGCGCAGGACTTTTCACAGGCATGTTCTATTTCAATTCCGTTCGCTAATGCTGCATCGCAAATAGTGATACCGGGTTCAACATCAAACATGGCGCCTTCGGGACACATTTCTTCATGGGGTAAAAAAATTAACTTTGTCATTTTTAATCCTGAGTATAATCTATTAATATTTATCAAATACAAAAACCAGATTGCTTCGCTATAGCTCGCAACGACGTAGGGAGTCGTTAAGCTTCAAATTCATCTACATTATGCCCTGCCATGGCTTTTTTAATATTTGAATCCATTCGTCTTGATACAAATACTTCGGCTACTTTATCGAGTGCTTGCATTGCGTTTTTAATCGCACGCTCGTCTGTACCGGTTACCACTTCAATTAATTTTTTGGCAGCAAGATCGATGGCTTTGCGTTCATCAGCCGATAAAATATTACCATCATCTTCCAATGCTGAGGCAAGTGCTTCTATTACTCTGTTTGCTTCAACTTGTTGCTCATGCAACATTCTCGCAGCAACATCTTCTTCTGCATGTTCCATTGAGTCTAGTAACATTTTTTCAATTTCATTGTCACTTAAACCATAGGATGGTTTTACTTCTATGCCACTTTCTATTCCGGTTGTTTCTTCTCTGGCTGATACATGTAGTAAACCATCGGCATCTACTTCAAACGTTACTCGGATACGCGCAGAGCCTGCCACTAACGGTGGAATACCTTTTAACGAAAACTTAGCTAACGAACGACAATCTGAAACCAGTTCACGTTCACCTTGCACTACGTGCATCGACATAGCCGTTTGGCCATCTTTATAGGTTGTAAATTCCTGTGCGCGTGTAACCGGAATAGTAGTATTGCGTGGGATAATTTTTTCGACTAGGTCGCCCATAGTTTCTAAACCAAGCGATAAAGGCACTACGTCGAGCAATAATAAATCTTCACCCGGTTTATTGCCCACCAGTACGTCGGCTTGTATGGCGGCACCAATAGCCACAACCGTATCGGGATTGATATCCACCATGGGGGTTTGCTGAAAGTGTTCGCCGACTTTGTCGCGCACACGTAATACACGGGTTGAACCACCGACCATTACAACGGCGTTTATTTCTTCTAATTCCACATCGGCATCACGCAAGGCTCGCCGACAAGGCATAAGTGTTTTCTTTATTAGTGGATCAATTAAAGTATTTAATTGTTCCCGGCTTAATTCTATAGATAAAGCCGTGCCATTATTATCAAGTTCAATCGTAGTGGTTTGCTCTTTCGTTAAGGTTTGTTTTGCAACACAAGCCGCATGAAGCACCTGATTTGTAAATGATTTATCGGCATTGCTTGTTAAATCTAATTCTTCCAAAACCCACTCAGCGATAGCATGGTCAAAATCATCACCACCTAAAGCGGTATCACCTGCCGTTGCTAATACTTCAAACACTCCTTTGGTAACTCTTAGAATAGAGATATCGAAAGTACCGCCGCCTAAATCATAAACAGCAATAACACCATCAGAAGCTTTATCTAAACCATAGGCAACTGCAGCGGCGGTTGGCTCATTTAATAAACGTAAAATATTTAAGCCTGCAAGTTTAGCGGCATCTTTTGTGGCCTGACGTTGTGCGTCATCAAAATAAGCAGGTACGGTAATAACAGCACCAATTAACTTGTCTCCCAAGGTTAATTCGGCTCGTACTTTTAAGGTTTTCAAAATTTCAGCAGAAACTTCAATGGCACTTACCGCAACCGATTCTGTTTGTATAAGCGGAACTGATGAATCTGATTTGGCAAAATGATAATGCAGTTGAGTTTCTTTAGACTTAATATCGTCCAGACTACGTCCCATGTAACGTTTAACCGAGCTAATGGTATTAAGGGGTTCGCTGATTTTAAATGCTTTTGCATCTGCACCAACCTTTACACCGCCATCTTGCGCGTAGTGCACAATAGATGGCAGCAAGTCTTCACCATTGCTATCGGCTAAAATAGCAGCCTGGCCGCTTCTTACCGATGCAACTAAGGAATTAGTTGTGCCAAGATCGATGCCGACTGCGAGCTTACGCTCATGCGGTTTTGTTGCTTGCCCTGGTTCGCTTATTTGTATTAGTGCCATAAGAAATAGTATTTACACATTAAAATGAGAAAATAAAAATCGTGACCATTGTGAACCTATAGCTGCACGGGAATCCTGAAAGAACTTACTACACATCAAGAAGATTGCCACGCTACGCTCGCAATGACGTAAAAGGATATTTTACTACAAACTATCCATTAACTCTTCTTCAATAACTTCCGATTCAGACTGTAATTTATCTAAAAACTGTAATTCGTGCATTAATTGGCTGGCTTTTTCCAGGTTAGCATTTTCAGGGCTATTTAATTGTTCTGCCAGACCAAGCAAAATATTCGCTTTACCCAACTTTAACTCTGTGAGTATCTTTTCAAGTGCTGCTTCCGGGTCTTGTTTTGACTTAACATCGGCCAACGCTTCACGTAATTCCATTTGCTGCATTAAAAACATAGGCGCCATAATCGGGTTGGCCTGGTCATCAAAAACAATACCTTGAAGTTCGATGATGTAACGTGCGCGTCGCTGTGGAGATTTTAATACTTGATACGCTTCATTGATTAAAGAAGCTTTTTGCACAGAAAATCTTTTTTCCTGATCGGAGGCATTAGCAAAACGATCAGGATGAACAACTTGTTGTAAATTACGGAATTTTTCAGAGAGTGATTTTAAATCAATATCAAATGAAACAGGTATAGAAAACAGCTGGAAATAATTTTGGGTTAAGCTTACGCTTTCCATTGAATTACCGATGGAAGATACCATTTTAAACCTTTAGTGTTAATTTAGAAAAGATTACTTTGCAGTTTGCCGCGTTTTACTCGTAACTAAATACTTGCAAGAATAAGCTAAACAGTAAAGCTTTCTCCACAACCACAACTGTCTTTTACATTTGGGTTGTTAAACTGGAAACCTTCATTTAAACCTTCTTTGGCATAATCAAGTTCTGTTCCGGCAAGATAGATTAAACTCTTTTTATCAACAATAACCTTCACGCCATTCGATTCAAAAACTTCATCACTATCTTCAATGGAATCGGCAAATTCCATAACATAGGCCATACCCGAACAACCCGTGGTTTTTACACCTAAACGTAAAGCAACACCTTTACCCCGATTTTTAATAAAAGCTTTGACATGCTCAGCAGCTTTTTCAGTTAAAGTTACACTCATGGCGAAGTCTTCTAATTAGTTTGTTTCGATTTGTAATCTTCTACAGCGGCTTTAATCGCATCTTCAGCAAGTACTGAGCAATGTACTTTAACAGGTGGTAATTCAAGTTCTTCGGCAATTTCTGAATTTTTAATTTGCGCAGCTTCTTCCAGGGTTTTGCCTTTAACCCATTCAGTTAATAATGAGCTTGATGCAATTGCAGAACCACAGCCGTATGTTTTAAATTTAGCATCTTCAATAACGCCGTCTGAACCAACTTTAATTTGTAAACGCATCACATCACCACATGCAGGTGCACCGACCATACCCGTACCAACATCACTTTCATCTTTGTCCATAACGCCAACGTTACGTGGATTTTCGTAATGATCTATAACTTTTTCGCCGTATGCCATGATAATCTCTCCTGCAGAATTCTTTAAAGTATAACTACGTTTGCTTAATTAATGGGCAGCCCATTTAATCGCGCTGATATCAATACCATCTTTATACATTTCCCATAAAGGTGATAGCTCGCGTAATTTAGTAATGTTTTCGATTATTTTTTCAATCGCAAAATCAATTTCTTCTTCCGTCGTAAAACGACCAAGCGTAAAACGAATTGAGCTATGTGCCAGTTCATCATTTCGACCAATTGCACGTAACACGTAGGACGGTTCTAAACTTGATGATGTACAGGCTGAGCCAGACGAAACGGCCAAATCTTTTAACGCCATCATTAATGACTCGCCTTCGACATAATTAAAACTAATGTTTACATTATGCGGTACACGCTGTTCTTTGTCTCCATTAACGTAAGTTTCTTCTATACCTTTTAAACCTTCGAATAAACGATTGCGCAAGGCGGCAATACGTTCGTTATCTTGTTGCATTTCTGCTTTAGCGATACGGAAAGCTTCACCCATACCCACTAATTGATGTGTCGCTAATGTCCCAGAACGCATACCACGTTCATGCCCACCACCATGCATTTGCGCTTCAACGCGAATACGCGGTTTACGACGTACATATAAAGCACCCACCCCTTTCGGGCCGTAAATTTTATGTGCTGACATCGACATCAAATCAACTTTCATTGTGTCCATATCAATTTCAACTTTGCCACAACTTTGTGCCGCATCAACATGAAAAATAATGCCGCGTTCACGGGTCATTTCACCAATCGCGGTAATATCGTTGATAACACCAATTTCGTTGTTAACATGCATAATGGAAATAAGAATTGTATCGTCACGTATCGCAGCTTTTAGTTGATCCATATCAACTAAACCATTTGTTTGAGGATCTAGATAAGTCACCTCATAACCTTCGCGCTCCAACTGACGGCAGGTATCTAAAACCGCCTTATGCTCAGTTTTCATTGTAATGATGTGCTTGCCTTTCTTATGGTAGAAATGCGCCACACCTTTTATCGCTAGGTTATCTGATTCGGTCGCGCCCGACGTCCAGACAATTTCTTTTGGATTAGCATTGATTAATGCAGCCACATCTTTACGTGCTTGCTCAACTGCTTCGTCAGCAGCCCAACCAAATGGATGTGAACGAGATGCCGGGTTACCAAAGTTACCATCTAATGTTAAACAGTCACACATTGCTTTTGCAACACGTTTGTCGACAGGTGTTGTTGCAGAATAGTCAAAATAAATGGGGGTTTTCATATATTGCCAGACCTTATTATTTAATTCGAAGCCGAAACAATTTCAGCGACTGTCGTCTTTTGTTGCTCACTAGCATCACTATCAGGCTTGTTTTCCAGTGCTAAAGCCACTTCCTGCACCGTCTGGCGTTCAACTAGTTGGCCAAGACTAATGCCCATTAAGAAGCCATAAATTTGCGCGCTTAACTCGGTCCAGAGTTCATGTGTTAAACAAGGATGGCCATCATGACAATTTGAAAGACCACCACAACGGGTTGATTCTACTTTTTCGTCAACCGCTGTTATAACTTGAGCCACTGCTATTTCGTGTGCATCACGGCTTAAACGGTAACCACCACCTGGTCCACGTGTACTGTCCACTAATTCGTTTTTACGCAGCTTGGAAAAAAGTTGTTCCAGATAAGAAAGGGATATTCCCTGACGTTTTGAGATATCAGCAAGGGTAATCGGGCCGTTATCATAGTGAAGAGCTAAATCGAGCATTGCAGTTACAGCGTAACGGCCTTTTGTTGTTAATCGCATGGAATACCTACCTTGTCCTACGCCGGAAATCGGCGTATCATTAGTGCTTTCTGATATACGAAGTGTACAAGACCCAGTAATTTAGTCAAGTATTTTTTTAACTTTCTCCCCTTAGCAAGACCCTCTTCCTAACCATAGCATAAGTACTCTCTAATATTATCCCGAATTCAGGTTATTTACTCACTACCTTTTTTGGAAATCTCTGTTTCACCATTCTTCTCACCATCTGACTGCCCGACATTGCATGGGCCTAAATCAGGTAGCTCGGCATAATCAATTTCTGCGCCTAATGTCTTGATTGCAGTACACATTTGCTGCATATGGTTATCCATAGCCTGTATATGATCAAGCATGGCATCAATGGCATTTACCACAGGGTCGGGCATATCATTGTGCATTCCGTAAGCATCAAAGCCAATTTTTTGCGCAAACTTTTTACGTTCGCAATCTTCTTCTTTTGGTTCCGATGCCTGCGCAACGATTCGCCCGGGAATGCCAACAACCGTTAAATTATTTGCCACATCTTTAACAACCACCGCGTTTGAGCCAACCCTCACCCCATCGCCAAGCTCAATCGGCCCAAGCACTTTGGCACCCGCGCCCACCACTACATTATCGCCCAGTGTCGGGTGGCGCTTACCTTTTTTCCAGGATGTGCCACCAAGGGTCACGCCATGGTACAAAGTACAATCGTTTCCAATCACGGCCGTTTCACCAATTACCACACCCATACCATGGTCAATAAAAAATCGTTCACCAATTTCGGCCGCAGGATGAATTTCGACACCCGTTAACCAACGTGCCAAGTGGGCAAAAAAACGTGCAGGCCATTTTAAGCCAAAAAGCCAGAGCTGGTGATTTATTCGGTGAAATATCATCGCATGAACGCCCGAATAAGAAGTAATCACCTCAAATATATTACGTGCAGCCGGGTCACGTTCAAATACACATTGGATATCTTTTTTTATTAAAGTAAACATTCTTGTTAGTCGCTTTTAGTCAAACTACGGGAAACTGCTGTTAATATACCACGCAAAATATTAACTTCAATTTTATCCAGGCCACTACGGTTAAATAATTTTCTTAAACGTCGCATTAGTTGCATTGGGTTTGACGGGTTTAGGAAATTTATTTGAACCAGAGTATCTTCTAAATGTTGATAAAAATATTCAATTTCCTGAGACGTTGCCATGGGGTGATCATTTTCCGCTTTTGCAATGGTTCCCTGGTTCAATAAGGCTGTCATATAGACTTCATAGCAAAGCACTTGTACTGCAGCGGCAATATTAAGCGAAGTGTAATCAGCATTGGCCGGAATATGCACCAGAAACTGACATAAGTCCATTTCATCATTATCTAAGCCGGCATCTTCACGTCCAAAAACAATTGCTGCCTTCTTGAATACAGGCACTTCGCCAGCACTTTTCTTTTGGGTATTATCATTAGACACCGATTCAACCGAAAAAATTTTCTCCGCCATTTCACGCGGATTAAGCTCAGGCCAGGTAACGGCACGTAGACGGGCGCTAGCACCTATCACCAAATCACAATCGGCAATGGATTCAGCCAGACTATTATATATAGTCGCAGCATAAAGCACATCGGTTGCACCCGAAGCACGCGCATAGGCTTTGCCCTGGCCTTTAATCTCTGGATAATTTTTAGGTGAGACCAACGCCAAATCTGAAAACGTCATGTTCTTCATTGCTCTGGCCGTTGCACCAATGTTACCTGGGTGGCTCGTTTCCACCAGCACGATGCGTACATTATCAATTTTTACAGTCATAAACTTAAATCAGGTTTTTAAAAATGCATTATACCCCAGAACGCTGTTGAGCCATAAGCCTACCTATAATAACCATATCTATAAAAAACTCACTTTTGAAAAAACAATGTTATAATGTGTTTCTGTTAGGGAATTTCTTTTATTTTCCAAAACTCTCTTTTTCATTCAGCCCTCGTTCTATTTCATTTGGCCGAGGAACACGTTTACGTCATTTATTTGAAGGTTTTACTATGCAGCACCCTATGCTAAATACCGCCATTAAAGCCGCTCGCAATGCTGGCGATATTATTGCTCGTTCAGTTGATCGAATTGACCGGCTTAAAATTCAAACTAAAAAAGAGAATGACTTTGTTTCGGAAATAGATTTACAAGCTGAAGAAGAAATTATTAATACCATTAAAAAAGCTTACCCAGATCATAGCTTTCTTGCAGAAGAAAGCGGCAAACAGGTGGGCAATGACTACCAGTGGATTATTGACCCGCTCGATGGCACTACCAACTTTCTCTATGGTATACCTCAATTTGCTGTTTCCATTGCGCTACGCATTAAAGGCCGTTTAGAGGTAGGCGTAGTATACGACCCGCTCAGCCAGGAACTTTATACCGCTGCGCGAGGCAATGGCGCACAGTTAAATGGTAAACGTATCCGCGTAACGGCAAGAAAAAATCTTGATGGTGCCCTGCTCGGTACCGGTATTCCCTACACTCGTGACCAGTACCAATACATCGATAACTATTTCGGCATGATGAAAGATCTTATTCCTGGCACAGCCGGTATCCGCCGCGCAGGCTCTGCTGCACTTGACCTGGCTTATGTCGCAGCCGGGCGACTCGATGGCTTTTGGGAATTTGACCTAAATATCTGGGACATTGCCGCAGGCGTTATATTAATCGAAGAAGCTGGTGGCATGGTCAGTGGACTCCGTGGCGAGCCCAATTTTTTAGAAAACGGCAGCATTGTTACAGGCAACCCGAAAGTCCTTAAATTGATGCTACAAAAAATTAAAAAACACGTCCCAGAAAACCTGTAAATACACTTTTAAAATAACATAACTTATTGTTTTAAAAGATAATTATACAGGGATTTTTCCTTCTAAATTTATCCAATAAAGTTAATTCCTACCCTTCAGAATCCAGCATTGCGTACGCTAATAGGCTTGAAACGAAGAGCAATTACCAAGCTCTTTTTAGCCTGAGCAAAGATGGATAATTGAAGTTAGGTACTATGCGGAAAAATAAATTAACGGTTAAACGCGGCTCAAAGTCACTGGAAATAGCTATGCGTGACGTACTGGACGGCCTGGAAGACGTTTCAAACGCCTCGCAGTATCAGTGTGCCTCCGAAACAGTGAAAATACTGTCCATAGAAACGCCTGAATCAAGTAGCCATAACCTGAACAAGCAAATAACCAATATTTATTCCATTAGCAATCCACCTATTCTGCATCGTAGTAAAGATGTCGTCAGCTTTTTACTTGAGCGTGAACAACGCCAGGAACAAACTTTAATCGCTTGATTTAAAAAGAATTAATTTATTCTATACACGTTTTCTTATAACCTCATTAAATTTTCAGTCTGAGTGCTTGTTGACCTTATATAATAAGCATGATAACTATAGCATTACAAAAATGAGATTTTAGGGGAAAGCATGCAACGAAAATTATTAGCTCTAATCACACCACCTCTCGCGGTATGCCGTTATGGATGCGCAAGTTGTTGTGTCGCTCCTATCTTTGTTTTCTGGTTAGCCAGTATTGGCAGCGTCATTTTTGCTTTTTTAGGTGGCCCCTCCGGGATGGATAGCTTCAGCTGGGGTACCTTAGCTTTAGGCATTATCCTCTGGGCAATTGCCGTAACCTGGGCAGAAACCGTTATAAAAAGTGTCAACGAAGATTTAGAAAACTCGCAATGCAATGGCAAAACCAGAACCTTATGCAGTATTGTTTCATCCAACTCAAACGATGTAGACCCACTGGATGAAGTTAACAAATATTTGTAATTTAAAACTTTTACCTTTCATAAAAAAGGCGCTGTTTATTTCAAACAGCGCCTTTTTTAATTGAATAATTTGTTAAGACTAAATTCCAGATAATTCCAAGTGAGAAAAGTTGTGTAACTCCCTCGGAAAGGGAGAGGCCGGAGTACAAGGCGCAAAGCAAAAATACAAGCGGAGCTTACACAGAGTAAGTGAGCATTATATTTTTGCTTTGCAACGCCGTAATCCGGCCTCTCGCTATTCGTAAAGTTATTCGAAGCTTTGTTGATCCGCTCCTTCTTTCTCAACCTGAATTAAGTCCGCATGCGAAACATTCAAACTCAAAATAGCGGAGCTAGCAACATAAATGGAGGAATAAGTACCAACCACTATACCGATTAACAAGGCGATTGAAAAAGCATGGATCATTTCACCGCCCACCAGATACATAGCCAGCACAACTAATAATGTGGTCACCGATGTCACCATTGTACGAGAAAGCGTTTGGTTAAGGGAAATGTTAACCACCTGAGTAGGCGTATCTTTACGTAACTTACGAAAATTTTCACGGATGCGATCAAACACGACAATCGTATCATTCAGTGAATAACCAATAATGGCCAGTACTGCTGCCAGTACGGTTAAATCGAAATTAAGCTGAAAAATAGAAAAGATGCCTAAGGTAATGACGACATCATGAATTAAGGCCATAATAGAGCCAAACGCAAAACGCCATTGAAAGCGCAACATTACATAAATTAAAATTGCGCCTAATGCATAAATCATAGCCAGTCCACCATCATCACGCAGCTCATCACCAACTTGTGGGCCAACAAATTCCTGGCGTCGCATTTCAACATTACTATCCACTTTCTTTAATGCTTCTAAAGCGGTATCAGCAATAGATGCTGTGCTAACACTCCTTGAGTCTGTTTGATTAGCATCGGTAGCCTTCTTTTTAGGGGGTGCAATTCTAATTTGCACATCACGGCTACTGCCATAATGCAGAACCGTTGCGTTAGGGTAACCGGCTTTTTCCAGGGCAGTACGCACACCATCTAAATCGACAGCCTGAGGATAATTCACTTCTAATAAAGCACCACCGGTAAAATCCAGACCGAAATTTAAGCCTTTATCAATTAATGATACGAATGAACCAATAACTAAAAGGGATGAAAAAATTATCGCTAGCTTACGCTTTGCCATAAAATCAAATTTTGTAGCCTTTTTAAAAATTTGCATTATATTTTTTTAAACCCTTGTTAAATTTGCAGTAGAATTTTTTAAATTGAAAGTGTTTTAATTGTTTTGCCACTAACAAATAAATTTATAATGGAACGTGTTCCCATAATGGCGGTAAACATCGAGGTTAAAATACCTATTGATAAGGTAATTGCAAAACCTTTGATTGCACCCGTACCAAAAACAAATAACACAATGGCGGCGATAAGTGTGGTGATGTTTGCATCGGCAATGGTTGATAATGCTTTTTCGTAACCTGCATGAATGCTCATTTGAGGTGAATTACCTAAGCGCAGCTCTTCACGTATCCGCTCGAAAATTAGCACGTTGGCATCAACCGCCATACCCACGGTTAATACAATGCCGGCAATACCAGGCAAGGTAAGCGTTGCTTGCAGTAAGGATAAAATAGCGATAATTAAAATTAAGTTGGCTGACAATGCAATATTGGCAACTAAACCAAAACCTTTATACCAGACCAGCATAAAGACAATAACCAGCACCAGACCAATAACAACCGACAGGGTTCCTTTGCTGATGTTATCCTGTCCCAGGCTTGGGCCAATGGTACGTTCTTCGATAATCCGAATAGGCGCGACTAAGGCACCTGCACGAATCAACAATGCCAGCTCATGAGCTTCCTGAGGTGAGTCGAGGCCGGTAATTTGAAAACGCTTACTTAATACGTCCTGAATGGTTGCTACGTTTATAACATCTTCGGTTTTCTTATAGGTAACAACTTCTTTGCCATTCACTTCACGCACAACGGGTTTTTGCTCGATAAAAACAACCGCCATGGGTTTGCCTATATTTTTTCTGGTGACATTCGCCAGCCGCTTGGAGCCTACCCCGTTAGTATTAATAAATACCGCCGGTGTTGCCGATTCCTGATCCATACCCGATGCCGCACTGCCAATATGCTGGCCATTGATAATAACGCGTTTTTTTAACAGGTAAGGCTGACCTTGACGGTCGGTGTAAAGACGCGAGCCAATCGGCACATGACCTTTTAATGCATCTTCGACGCTGTTCTTTCTATCGACTAATCTGAACTCCAGTGACGCGACCGCGCTTAAGGTTTTCTTTACACAGGAACTACATTGTACGCCAGGTAATTGCAAAACAATTCTGTCTTCACCTTGTTGCTGAATAACAGGTTCTGAAACACCAAATTCATTTACACGATTACGTAAGGTTGTAATATTCTTTTTCAGTGCCGATTTTTTACGTTCAACCAGCGCCACGTTATTCATGCGTAATGTTAAATAGTAAGCACCATCACGTTCATTGGTATCGATTGCCAGTTCATCAAGATTTTTTCTAATCGGTGCTTCAGCTTTATCTCGCGTTTCGCTATCGCGAAATTTCACTTCGATGCTATTTTTAAGTTGTTTAATCGAAGCGTAGCGAATTTTATCCTGTCTTAAAACACGTCGCACATCGCCGGTGAATGTTTCATAGGCCTGATTTAAAACAGTGTCCATGTCCACTTCCATCAAAAAGTGCAAACCACCACGTAAATCGAGACCAAGATACATAGGCATGGCATGAATATTTAACAGCCATTGCGGTGAAGCGGTAATTAGATTTTGTGCAACTGAATAAGAATCACCTAAAAAATCCCGCAATACGTCACTTGCCTTTAATTGATCTTCAATATTGGTAAAGCGAATAACCAGAATATCATCATCAATTTTTAAGCTAGTATAATTAACCGTAGAAGTTTTTAATTTGCCCGTAACCCTTGCCAGCAAATCGGCATTAACAACACCGGTTCGGGTTGCGGTTATTTGAACGGCGGGGTCGCTGCCATAAATATTCGGCAAAGCATACAGCGCACCAATCAGTATCACTAATAAGATTAAAACATTCTTCCAGAGCGCATATTTATTTATCATAGTGTGACTTACTTAAGGCATATCAGCATGCTTAAGTTTTTTCCTTATAAAAAATGATTCTTGAATTTAGATGCTAACAAATAGTTATTAATCTTTTTTTGCAGCTTTTATTGAACCTTTAGGTAAAACGGTTCCAACGGCATGCACCTGAAGTCTAATTTCAACATTCTCGGCAATTTCCAGTGTTAAATATTGCTCACCCACGTTGGTAATCTTCCCTAATACGCCGCCATTGGTAATCACTTCATCACCCTTACCAATTTCAGCCACCATTTTTTTGTGTTCTTTGGCGCGTTTTTGTTGTGGACGAATCAATATAAAGTAAAACAATACCACCATACCGATTAATAAAATAAACTGTTCACCACCCGGTTGAGAGGCGGCTTGAGACCCTTCTGCTAAAGCTTCTGAAATAAAAAAACTCATGGTTTCCCCTTAAATTTAATGTGTTGTATGTTGCGCACTTATGTAAGACCTACTTTAAAGTAACAACAAGAAAATAATGCGCTGCATTATGCCACAGACGGCACCGGTTTTTGTCGTTTTGCGTAAAATTCTGCAAGAAAATCTTTAAATGAGCCATTTTCCAACGCAGCACGCATTGTTGCCATAAGCTGCACGTAATAATGCAGGTTGTGGATGGTATTAAGCCTGGCACCGAGGATTTCACCTGTTTTATCGAGATGACGAAGATAAGAACGGCTATAGTTCTGACAGGTATAGCAGCCACACTCAGAATCCAGTGGTTGAGTATCCATTTGATATTGACCATTGCGAATTCTCACCATGCCCGTACTGGTGAATAAATAGCCATTTCGGGCATTTCGGGTTGGCATTACACAATCGAACATATCTACCCCGCGGCGAACCGATTCGACTAAATCTTCCGGGGTGCCAACGCCCATTAAGTAACGCGGCGCATCCTCAGGCATCAACGAGGTTAGATTATCGAGAGTATGCATCATTTCATCTTTTGGCTCGCCCACCGACAAACCACCAATGGCATAACCATCGAAACCAATTTTTTTAAGCCCTTCAACCGAATGCTGACGCAAATGAGGGTACATTCCACCCTGTACAATACCAAATAAGGCTTCGTTACGTGTTGAACCAGAGGCGGAATCCGCTGCCTTTAATTTATCAAACTCGACTTTACTGCGCTCTGCCCAGCGCAGGGATAACTCCATTGATTGCTGCGCCTGCTCAACCGTTGCCGGATACGGCGTACATTCGTCAAAAATCATAACAATATCGGCCCCCAGCGAATGCTGAATTTGCATGGATTCTTCCGGCCCCATAAAAATCTTGCTACCGTTTACCGGCGACTGAAAATGCACCCCCTGCTCGGTTATTTTGGCCGGTTTCATTTTACTTTTCGGCGCTTTAGATTGACTGCCTTGTGCCGCGCGCTTTTCACTGCCCGCGCCGAGGCTCCAAACCTGAAAACCACCTGAATCGGTCAAAATGGGTTTATCCCAATTCATAAAGCCATGTAAGTCACCATGTGCTTCAATCACATCGGTTCCAGGGCGCAACATTAAATGAAAGGTATTACCTAATATAATTTCGGCACCGATGGATTTAAGTTCATCCGGGGTCATTGCCTTGACCGCGCCATAAGTACCCACCGGCATAAAAACGGGGGTTTCGATAGTGCCACGCTTAAATTGTAATTGCGCCCGGCGGGCTGCACCATCGGTGTTGAGTAGATTAAATTTCAATGTTAGGGACTCGTTTTGAAAAGGGTATTATAAACTAAAAACAAATTAACCTCGAAGGACACAAAGGACACAACGAAAAGAATTTTTAAAAAATACGAATACGGTAAAAAAATCAATTATTGTTGGTTACAAACATCGCATCACCATAGCTAAAAAATCGATAGCGCTGCTCTATCGCATGTTGATAAGCCGCCATGGTAGTTTCATAACCGGCAAAGGCGCTCACCAGCATAATTAAAGTGGATTCAGACAAATGAAAATTTGTCAGCAAGGCATCGACGACCTTAAATTTAAAACCCGGCGTGATAAAAATATCTGTTTCACCTGTATACGCTTTAAGCTCACCATGATGGGCAAAGGCCGATTCCAGGCAGCGTACCGAGGTGGTTCCCACGGCAACCACTCGGCCAGCCTTCTTTTTCGTTTCGTTAATTTGCTCTACAACAGATTTATCAATGCTTATCCATTCAGAATGCATTTTATGTTCGTTTAAATTATCTACACGCACTGGTTGGAACGTACCAGCACCGACATGCAAGGTGACATTCGCAATTGTAATACCCTTTACTGAAAGTTTTTGTAAAATATCATGGGTAAAATGCAAACCCGCCGTGGGTGCTGCGGCCGCGCCGGGGGTTTTGGCATAAACTGTTTGATAACGTTCACGATCTTCAATATTATCCTGGCGCTCTATATAAGGTGGTAACGGGATATGGCCAAATTTGTCCAGCGCCTCTAAAACCGTTTCATTTTCCGATAAATTAAATGTCAGTAAAAATAAATCACCTTCTCGCCCCATCACCGTTGCGCTTAAAGACTCTTCCAGAAAAAGTTGTGCACCCGCTTTAGGTGATTTACTTGAACGCACGTGCGCCAGCACAGTTTTATTGTCCCGTACACGCTCAACCAATACCTCAACCTTACCACCAGTGTCTTTACAGCCAAGTAAGCGTGCCGGTATTACCCGCGTGTCATTCATAATTAATAAATCATCGGGGTTTAAGTAATCAATAAAATCAGTAAAAAGCTTATCTGCAAAACTTTTCTCAGCCGGCGAAACAACCAGTAAACGGCTTGATTGCCGTTCAGCCGCCGGTTGTTGGGCAATTAGGGCCGCAGGCAGTTCAAAAGTAAAATCACTGCGCTGCCAAAGCCTGTTCGACGTGTTTTGTTTATTATTTATAGGTTGTTTAGACATAAACGCGAATATTACAGAATTTACTTTTACAAAGCATGCAAAGATTACATATAATGCTCAGCTTGTTGGCTCGGTGGCGGAACTGGTAGACGCGCCGGATTCAAAAATGCTCGCGCCTACATATCCAATTGATTTTATTATACTTAATAGCTGTCATACTGGATAAAGTTGAATAAAGTTTTATGTTTTTGCTTAACTTAAGCACAACAAGTAAGATGCAATTGTTTTATGCCTGTGTGGTGAAATTGGTATACACGATGGATTCAAAATCCATTGCTAGTGATAGCGTGGCGGTTCGAGTCCGCCCACAGGTACCATCTTAAAACTACTTTTCTTCTAAGCACTAATCCCTACAAAAAATATTACATTTATGCGACTATGAGATAGTGTAGGGTAATTTCATACTTACTTACTCAAATTTAATATTCTAGATAATTAAAGTGTATACGTTACTGTATTAAAATAAATGAAAAGAAATATCACAAATAGTAACCGCGCGATAAGAAAAAGAGAAATTGAACATCAAGCTGTTGCAGTGACCGGTTGAATCCAAGCCTGTTATTTTTCGGGGGGATTACAGGTTCACCTTTGTCTTGCGCTCAGGAAGGCTTTGGATAAAAAATCATTCTCCAATGCTAACTCGCCAATTTTGGCATGTAGATCTTTTAAGTGAGCTTCATCCGATGTCTTTTGCTCCTGGCTACATCCAAACACGGTGTCAGCCTGATCCAGTAACTGGTTTTTCCATGTCTGGATTTGATTCTGGTGCACATCAAATTGTTCGGCAAGTTCTGCGAGTGTTTTATCTCCTCTGATTGCCGCCAGTGCTACTTTGGCTTTAAACCCGGGTAAATGATTACGTCTTTTTCGTTTCATGATTCTCTCCTGTGGTGTATAAATTACCCCAGGTTTATCACTTATGCTACTGTGTCATTTTTGGGGTCCACTTCTCCTTGAGCACGCATGTAAAGTCTTCACTGGTAAATTGGCAGCCTTGATCGCTGTTGAAGATTTCAGGCTTACCATAAGTCCCAATGGCTTCTTCCAATGC
>VAPL010578606.1_pt1 | contig 23229 bp, 22 predicted proteins | sample 3395061 | NCBI WGS metagenome assembly VAPL01 (sample SAMN08290444, study PRJNA428436) | hydrothermal vent metagenome | isolation source: Deep-sea hydrothermal vent chimney 2 | place: Pacific Ocean: Juan De Fuca Ridge | depth 2182 m m | reverse complement strand
GCAACATCCCATTGCTCGTTCTTTCTATTAAAACCTTTGCTGGTGATTTTAATACTGCCATCTTTTTCTAGCTCGTAGTGTGTTGTTACGTTATCTAAGCCACGCTCAAAAGGGTGATCTAATCGTGCAATTTCATACCAAGTGCCAAGGTATTGATCAGCATCGATACCATCAATAAGGGTTATATTTTCAAGCGCATCTGTACAGCTGGAGAGTAACAATAAAGCGAATAATCCTAATTTTTTCATCTTTATATTTCCTTATGCCTTTTGCTGTTGTGCTAAAAAGCGATCTAGCTGTGCTGCAAAGGCTTTTCTATCGGCTGCATTAAACGCATTAGGGCCAGCAGTATCAACACCACTAGCCCGTAATTCTTCCATAAAATTACGCATACTTAAACGTTCTTTGATATTTTCTGTTGAATAAAATTCGCCACGAGGGTTTAAAGCATGTGCCTTGTTGGCAATTACTTCTGCGGCGAGGGGGATGTCTGCAGTGATGACTAAATCGCCTACATTTAACGCTTCGACAATTTTATTGTCCGCAACATCAAAGCCAGCAGCAACTTGTATTGCATTGATGTAGGGGGAGGGTGGAACACGCAGCAGTGTATTGGCCACCAGCGTTGTGCTGGTTTTAGTCCGTTCTGCCGCGCGGTATAAAATCTCTTTTATTACCACTGGGCATGCATCTGCATCTACCCAGACTTTCATCGCCTAACCTTTGCCATTAGCTATTGGTTGCCATTACCGCGATTGCCACCGCCTCTGTTTCCGTTGCTGCGGCTTCCGCTATTGCGATTGCTACTGCCTTGACTGCCATTGCTTCGATGCCCGCTGCTTTGATTGCCGCGATGGCGGTTTTGTGATTTGGGTGAAAAGATTGGCTTTTGTGCCATGGCCTGATGTTTTGCTGCCTCTGACATGTTTTGATTGTCATGGGTTTGATTATTTTGCACTTGACCATTTTGCGCTTGGTTGCTTTCACCAGTATTGTTGCTGTTGCTTTGTGAGGGTCTATTTTTGTTATTACGGCGTTTGTTGTTGTTTTTATTTTGGCCATTGCCGTGTTTCTGTAGTTCGCTTTCTTTGTGATGGCTACCTAAGTGCTCAGTATTGTTTCGAGTATTACGGTTACTATTTGTTGGCTTTTTGCGACTGTTATTCGATTGCTTTTTACGGCCGCCATTCTCTTGTCTTTGGCCTTGGCTGCGATTAGGTTGCTGACCGCGGAATAACCTTGGTGGCTCTGGTTCAATCTTGCTTGGTGCTACAAAACCTTCTACCTTAACCTTAGGAATCTCACGCTTGATGAGTTTTTCGATGTCTTTTAAATATTTACTTTCTTCTCTGTCGACCAAAGAAATGGCAGCGCCAGTGCTACCAGCTCGCCCGGTGCGGCCAATACGATGTACATAGTCTTCAGGTATGTTTGGTAACTCAAAGTTAACCACTTGCGGCAGTTGGTCGATATCTAAACCACGTGCGGCAATATCAGTTGCTACTAATACGCGGGTTTCGCCAGCTTTAAATTCTGCCAGCGCTCTGGTGCGCGCACCTTGGCTTTTGTTGCCATGAATGGCCGATGCGCTGATATCGCTCTTAACCAATTTTTCAGTCAGTCGATTTGCACCATGTTTAGTACGGGTAAAAATAAGCACTTGTTGCCAATCATTTTCTTTAATTAAATGTGCTACCAAATCGCGCTTGTGGGCTTGCGGCACCATGTGTACAGTTTGCTCCACCATCTCTGATGCTGTGTTACGTCTTGCTACTTCGATAAAACCTGGTTTATTGAGCAAGCCATCGGCTAGTTTTTTAATTTCATCTGAAAAGGTGGCAGAAAATAATAAGTTTTGGCGTTTTTGCGGTAATAATTTCAATATTTTCTTAATATCACGAATAAAACCCATATCCAACATGCGATCGGCTTCGTCTAATACTAAAATTTCTATACCTGATAAATCAACTTTTTTCTGATTAGCTAAATCAAGCAAGCGTCCTGGGGTGGCGACTAAAATATCAATATAGCGCCCTAAGCGATTAATTTGTGGGTTAATGCTAACGCCACCAAACACCACCATCGATTTTAAATCTAAATGTTTACCATAAGTCTTGACTGAATCTTCTATCTGCGCGGCTAATTCACGCGTAGGCGTAATCATCAAGCAACGCGGCCTGCCTTTAGCTGGGTTACTAGCAGGTTTTTGATTGAGCAAATGTAAAATCGGCAGCGTAAAGCCTGCTGTTTTTCCTGTGCCTGTTTGCGCGCCAGCGAGCAAATCACCACCGTTTAATACCAGTGGAATCGCCTTAGCTTGAATAGGGGTTGGTATGGTGTAACCTGCGTCATCAATCGCACGCATAATGGGTTCTGCAAGACCTAAATCTTGAAATGTGCCTAAATTACTATTAGGGCTTGTTGCTTCTGAATTCATGTTTTTGTTTTTTCCTACGACGGCCAATTGCTTTTTAGCAATACCAATCGAGGCAGACGAATAAGAGTCATTGTGTGAGCTTAAATATTAAGCTATTTAATGCCGCTACGCTGATTGGGTTGGCGTAGGGTAGGTGCATTATACTGATTTAAATCAGATTAGCGAGTTTTTACCTTACTAATAGCTGTTTCAAATGCTGCATTCGTTGTTTTTTATTAATTTTACACATGACTTTCTGGATTTGCCTTGTTATGTTTTGTTTTCCCGTAAATCCAAGTGATGCATGCTTTCTGGAATACAGGCCAGAATTTTCCCCATAAGTTCAGTTCCTATTTGAATCCAAGTTTCATGTAACTCCTGAGATATCTTTTCTTCAAAGACCGTCAGTAACGTATTACTCTGACCACGAGTAAAACCACAGAGATGAACAAGATAGTAGTTCATAAACTCAACGTGAGCACAAAGTAGCGAGGTGGCATCTTCCTTATTCCATCTTCTAATATCGTTGGATAGGTTGAATGCTTTTTTGTGTCCAAACTTAAACCTTCCATGCTCCTCCTCGTACTCGCCCATTTCCACTTTGGGATGTACATAGTCATTCCTAATTGCTACTAGCTGCTTGAGGTTCGAATATTCGTTAATGGATCGATCGATGACTCTCCCTGATTTAGCGTGCGAAAAGTAATCGAATTTCCAGACAACACTCAATTTTTCAATGTGATCATGTAACTCTTTAGGAAGTTCCATACTATGGATGCATATATTCGCAGCACACTCAACAGCCAAGACGTTTGAAATTATAGAAGCTCTATAGAATCGGCTACTTTTTAGTTCATCTAAGCCTTCGGCTTCACTAATAAACTCTACTGAATCAATAAAGAGGGACAGGTACTTTTTATTTAATCCTGCAGATATTTCCATTGCGCTCTCCAAAAACATAACTTAAAGTAGGTCCTAAAGGCGACCCTAAAACTTTATTAGGACAGAGGCCTAACTTATTTTAAATTATATTATCATCATTAAATTAATAGGAAGTGATTTTATATGGCGCCAAATTTTTGGAAACTGTAAAAGCAAACACACCTACTAATTTGCTTGATTCTGTTTATTTAAAGCCATCATGTCATCCTCATTTAACCATCGCCATTCACCCGCTTTTAAATCATCAGGTAGTAACAACTGGCCAATCTGAATCCGCTTTAAGCTTTCAACACGATTGCTGATTGCCGCAACCATGCGTTTGACTTGATGATATTTACCTTCGGCTAATGTCATGTGTATCACATTGTCTGAAATGCGGGTGCAACTTAGCGCAGCAATGGGTGCATCTTCATCAACCAGCTGTACACCACTGAGAATATGGTTGATTTGTTCGTCACTGACGGGGTGTTTGCAGGTAACTTCATACACTTTAGGTACTTTGTGTTTGGGTGAACTCATTTTATGTATGAATTGGCCGTCGTCTGAAATGAGTATAAGGCCTGTGGTGTCTTCATCTAGTCTGCCGATGCACTGCACGCCACGTTCTACCAGTGGGTGGGGCAGTAGACTAAAAATAGTGGGATGGTGTTGGGTTTTATGTGAGCATTCATAGTTGCTAGGCTTATGCATCATGAGGTAAGACTTTTCATGGTATTGCCATGCTTCACCTTTAACTGTGTAATGTAAGTTTTCTAGAGCAAACGTTGCATTAGGGTTATCACACACCTCATCATTGACGGTGACTTCTTTATTCATAATCATGATGCGGCAAAGCTTGCGTGAGCCAAAGCCTTGCTTGCACAAAATGCGTTCTAAGCTGTTTTTTTTAGCTGATTTGGCCACTGTTTATAGGTGAGATTGTTAATGTGGGTTATGTATGTAGAAGTGTATAGACAAATGGCAGCACAATGGCGCTTAACACGCCATTTAAGCCCATGGCCATACTGGCGAAGGTGCCAGCTTCTTCATTCACACTAAAGGCCCGTGTAATGCCTAAGCCATGTGCGCCGACACCAATGGCTGTGCCTCTTATCCACCACGGCTGTAACTTAAGTGCATCTAAAATGTAGGGTGCCAAAATAGCACCTAAAATACCCGTGATGACGGTAAATACCGCAGTGAGCGTAGGCGATACCTGGATGCGCTCAGCAATGCCCATCGCGATAGGAGCGGTGACGGATTTTGTATACATGCTACCGACAATATTGTCGCCTGCGCCCATGGCTTTTGAGATGAGAACAGCACTAGCAATAGAGGTAGCACTGCCTGCTACCAAGGCGATAAAAATAGGGGTGATTTTGCCTTTTAACTTTTTAAAGCCACGGTAAATGGGGATGGCTAATGCTACGGTTGCTGTACCCAATAAAAAGTGTACAAACTGTGCGCCTTCGAAATATTTTTCATAAGACATATCGAGCAATGAGATGCTGGTCGCAATTAATAGTATGGCGATAGCGGGTGGGTTAAAGATTGGGTTGCGGTTGGTTTTTACATATAGCGTATAGCCAATTTGATAAGCCGCTAGGGTAAGCACAAGCGCAAACAGTGGGTCGCCCGATAGGTAAACCCAAATTTCTGAGATAGGTAAGCGGTTATTCATCTTTATCGCCCTGGCCTAAAACACCCTTGTCTAGTGTTGCTTTGCTGAGTTTAGGTGTTTTATCGAAAAGTTTTAGCACGATACCCGTGACTGCAATAGCAAGAATGACACTGACAACTAGCGCTGTTGTAATGGCGAGGGCATTTTCTTTTAATTCAGGTAAAAATATAACGACACCGACTGAAGCGGGCACAAACAACAAGCCTAAGTGTTGGCGAAAACTGTCGGCAACCATACCTAAAGAAGGGTTCACTTCACCCTTAATGGCCAAGTATGCAACCAGCAACATGAGGCCAATGACGGGGCCTGGTAGGTTGGGTAATAGAAACTTAGAAACTAGCTCACCTAATGCTTGCCAGAGAAAAATTTGTACTAAACCGTCAATCAACGTTGTTTACCAATCATATTTGTGTATTTTCTTTCTTATCATTTTATAGATAACGATATTGTAAGGCTCACAGCTTATTTGCGTTTAAATATTTATGTTCACAATGCACATCAGTTAAAATACGGGCTAACTTTTTTAGAATTTACACCATGGCCTTTAAACATCTTACTTCACGTGACAATATTGTCTTTAAGCAGTTAAAAAAGCTGGCAGATAGTACACGTGAGCGGCATCGTGAAGGTAAAACTTTGTTGGATGGTGTGCATCTGATTGAAGGATATATTCAGGCGTTTGGTGAACCGGAATTATTGATTATTCCTGAAGGTAAAAGCACGGTTGAAGCAACGCATTTAATGCAGCAGTTAGCTGACGTTAATACGCTTATGTTTCCAACGTTGATGTTTGCTGAGCTAACACCCGTTGTAAAAAGTACAGGGATTCTTGCATTAGTGAAAACACCCTCTACGCAACTACCAGAAGAGATTCGGCTTGCATTGATGCTAGAAGATATTCAAGACCCAGGCAATTTAGGGAGCATGATGCGTACGGCGCTAGGGGCTGGTGTTGATGCGGTATATTTATCTAAAGGTTGCACAGATGCATGGTCGCCAAAATGTTTGCGAGGTGGGCAGGGTGCGCAGTTTCACTTGCCTATCGTAGAAGGTGTGGACATTGTAGAAGCACTTGCTGCATTTTCTGGTGAGAGCTTTGCAACAACCTTAGCAGGCGAGTCACTTTATAAACAAGACCTAACGCAGCCGACTGCTTTTGTGATTGGTAATGAAGGTGCAGGCTTAAGTAAAGAGGTGATTCAAGCAGCATCGCAACAGATCAATATTCCAATGAATGCGCAATTAGAATCACTCAATGCGGCCGCTGCAACCGCGGTTTGTTTATTTGAGTACAAACGTCAAACACTCGTTAAATAATAGCTGAACTACTGAAAAAATAAAAAAGAATGTTTAGAGAACTGTTTGACTAATATGTGGACTAAGTTAAATAATAAGAGAGCTACTTGCATCATTATTACGCTTGGCAATACACCGTTAAAAATTGGCTCAAAATGCTCATTTACTAAAAGTAAACTCTGCTTTTTCGCCAATTTATGCCTCGTCTTGCCTTTGCTCATCACATGATGCAAGCACCTCTAAGAACAGTTACACTAGTTTGTGGATAACGATTAAACTACACTCGATGAAAAATCTCCCTGCCTATATTGTGTTGGCATTGTTCGTTTCGGCTTGCACAGTCGGCCCTGACTTTGTTAAACCAAGTACACCTGCCGATAGTTCTGCTGGTTTTATTAATGATTTGCATAAAGAGGGCGGTAATCAAAGTGCTACGAATCAAGGCAGTATTAACCGCTGGTGGGAGCGCATCGATGATGCTTTGCTTAGTGGTTATGTTGAACAGTTGTTGCAACAGAATTTGGCGTTACAAGAGGCTGGGGAGCGTGTGGTTCAAGCGCGTGAGCGTACTAATATTGAGCGGGGTAATAACAAACCTAGCTTGAGCGTAGATGGCACGGCGTCACGCTCTTTTTCGCCAAGCAATACATCTTTAATACCGGGGGCAAGTCGCCGAATATATACAACAGCTTATGGTGCTGAGTTGAATGCCGCCTGGCAAATTGATTTGTTTGGAAAGATTCGTCGCGCAGTCGAGGCTTCTGAAGCTAACTTTAAAGCAAGCGTTTATGATCGCCAAGCTCTGACACACTCATTAATAGCAGAGCTTCTTAATCGCCGTATTGCCGCTGCCATTAATAAGAACTTGCTAACGCTAGCACAAAAAAATGCTAAAAACCGTGCAGATATTTCTAAGTTAGTGAAACGCCGTTATAACTTAGGTGTACGTAAAACCGCACTAGCAGACGTTTATCTTGCTGAAGAAAATGCAACCAATGTGCTAGCGGATACACATCAGTTTGAAAGGCTATTGGCTGATCAAGTCTATCGATTGGATGTTTTGTTGGGTCAAGTGCCAGGCACGACTCATCCAGATAGTGCCCATTTTCCTATGTTGGCACCGCCGCTAGATGTGCCTTTATGTTTGCCAGCCGATTTGTTGGATCGCAGGCCTGACCTCAAGGCTTCTGAATTAAGATTGAAAGCAGCCAATGCCAATATTGGTGTGGCGATTGCTGATTTATATCCTTCCCTTAGTTTAGGCGCGAGCCTTGGTTTCAGTAGTAATAAAACAAGCAGGTTATTTACTTCAGACCAGCTCGCTGGGTCTATTCTTGTCAGTTTGACAACACGTTTATTTGAAGGGGGTAAGTTACGTGCCAATATACGTATTCAAGAGGCGGAATTACGTGCGCTAGTGGCAGCTTATTCACAAGACATTCTTAACGCAATGCGTGAGGTGGAAACGGCACTAAAATCTGAGCAGGAATTAGATTTGGAGTTAGAAAATACGCAACAATCAGTGGCGGCTTTGCGTAAAGCCGAGCAGCTATCACAAGAACGTTATATTCGCGGTATATTAACGTTAAAAGAATATTTGGATATTCAACAGCGGCGTTATGTTGCTGAACAAGGCTTGTTAAACATACAACAGCTAAAATGGAATGCACGCGTATCTTTGTATATGGCGCTTGGTGGCGATTGGCTCCAAGATGAGGCAAATGCAGAGGCAAAATTAACGAATAATTGTGAAACAGAGGTAGTACTTTGACGGATGAAAAAAAAGGATATATACAACTTATTTTTGTCGTGGCTTTTATTGTGGCATCGTTTGTAATTTCTGGGCTGTTACAAACCAACAGAACGCCAACAGGTAAAAACTCAGCTAGTGAACGTGCACTTTTTGTTGAAACACGTGAGATTAAACCAGGGCCATACAGAATTACATTTGAAACAACTGGCGTGATTGAGGCGAGGGCTAACGTGAAAATAGTGCCTGAAGTCAGTGGGCGAGTGGTTAGTATTAATGATCAATTCTTTGAAGGTGGTGTGTTTAAAGCAGGCCGTACATTATTTCAAATTGAACCACGCGATTTGCAACTAGAAATACAACGATTAAAAGCAAAAATTGCACAAGCTTCTACTAGTTACAGTTTAGAAAAAGCAGAAAGTGCGGCAGCAGATGAAGAGTGGAAGCAGCTTAATGGGGACATGGATATGCCAAACCTTGTCGCACGCAAGCCGCAGATAGCAGAGGCATTAGCTAACCTTAAAGCGGCAGAGGCTGAACTTGGGAAAGCCAAGTTAGATTTAAGGCGAACTAGATTCACATTGCCATTTAATGGACGCGTGTTATCTGCAAATCTAGAAAAAGGACAGTTTGTGGCAGCTGGGCAAAGTTATGGAGAAGCCTTTGATGTCAGTGCTTTGGAGGTGAATGCGTCTCTTGAAGACAAACAATTAGAATGGTTGTTGAGTGTAAACAACCCTGATGTCAAGATTAGCGCAACTTACTTGGGTAAGCATAAGGTTTACAAAGGAATTTTAAAAAGAAACCCAGCGTCTTTTGATGCAAAGACTCGGTTTGCGACTGTGCGCTTTGGTTTTGGAAAGGCCATTACAGATTTACTACCTGGCGTGTTTGTTACGCTTAAAATTCAAGGCCCTGAACTGCAGAACATAGCGCTTTTACCGGGGCAGTGTCTGCAAAAAGATGGCTTTATTTGGACGATTGATGCAGATGGGAAGCTGAGGTCAATGAAGCCCGATGTTGCCTATTCTGATGGGAAACAAATAGCGATTAGCAACATAACAGAAGCGATGACAGTCGTAACAAGCCGCTTGTCTGGTGCGACTGAAGGTGCAGCTGTACTGTCTAATGTTAAAGGCGCTGTTAGTGAGTAACGAAGAAGGTCAGCATGTTCGGCAAGGGTTGATTGGCTGGTTTACGCATAACCATGTTGCTGCCAATATTTTGATGGCACTTTTTCTTGTTGGTGGCTTTTTAAGTGTTTCAACGATGCGCACAGAAACCTTTCCTTCAATTGACCCTAAATTGATTACGGTTTCTGTGGCCTACCCAGGTGCAACACCCTATGAAATTGCTGATTCAGTGACTAATCGTATTGAAGAGGCATTAGTCGGTATTCAAGGTGTGAAGCGTGTTACATCGACTGCTTCAGAAAGTGGTGGCGTCGTTAATGTAGAGCTTGAAGATTCGGTTAATGCAGATGATGTTTATAACGATGTTGAAACAAATGTTAATGGTTTAACTGATTTTCCGCCAGAGGATGCAGAAAGGCCCATTATTACAAAAATTAGGCTGACGCCTAATGTTATCAGTCTGGCAATATATGGTGATGTGCCAGAAAGCACGATTAAGTTCTGGGCAGAATCGATAGAAGATGACTTGCGACAATTACCTGGTGTTGCTAAAACAACATTAAAAGGGATACGGGATTATCAAATCTCTGTTGAGGTGCCAGAGGCTTCGTTAAGGCAGTATGACCTTAGTTTGCAGAATATAGGCGATGCTATTAAGCGCTTTTCTACGGATATTCCAGCTGGCACAATTGAATCAGACCAAGGTGATGTGCTGCTACGCGTGCAACAGAAAAAATATACAGGTGATGAATTTGAAAAAATTGTTATGCGTACGTTACCTGATGGGTCTTTGTTGAAGTTAGGTGACATTGGAAAAGTGATCGACGGGTTTGAGGATGTCAATCTCATCAGTAAATTTAATGGTGAGCCTGCTGCTTTTATCGATGTTTCTCGCAGCGACACGGGCGATACGCTTTCTACTGCAAAGCATGTCAAAGATTACTTAAAGACAGTTTCGTTACCTAAAAACCTTAAGTTATCTTTACAAAAAGATGAAACAGTCGTTCTTAACGACCGGATTAATTTAATGCTACGTAATGGCGTTTTAGGCTTTATGTTGGTGTTTTTAATCTTGCTATTATTTCTCGATTTAAAGCTGGCCTTTTGGACGAGTCTTGCTATTCCAGTTTCATTTTTAGGTGGCCTAATGGTCATTCATTTTATGGGGTATAGCCTCAACATGGTCTCCATATTTGCGCTTATTGTCGTGCTGGGTGTCGTGGTTGACGATGCCATTATTGTTGGAGAAAGTATTTTTGAAATGCAAGAACAAAGCAACGGTAACCCTAATGCTGTTTTACAAGGCGTGCGTTCTGTTGTTGCGCCAGTAACCATTGGTGTGGCAACTACCATGGCTGCATTTGCACCTTTAATTTTTAGTACAGGTACGCTCGGGCAAATTATCAAGGTTATTCCTATCGTTGTTATCCCGATATTGGCCATATCATTATTAGAAGCCTATTTTATTTTGCCTGCCCACCTTTCTAGCCCAAGTCGTTGGAGCAAGGGTGTCGTACGTCATATGCGTGAAAAAGTGACCAGCACATTACATCAGTTTATAAATAAAGCGTTAATGCCATTTGCGCGTTTTTGTATGGCTTGGCGTTTTGCTGTATTGGCTGCTTTTTTTGGGTTTGCTATTGTGACTGGGGCTATGGTGAAATCAGGTACCATTCGCTTCATTTTCTTTCCGCAAGTTGAAAGTGATCGCGTCACAATCGATGTCAATATGGCGGTTGGCACCCCGTTCAAAATTACAGAGCAAACAATGCTGAATATTGAAAAAGAAATTGAAGCGGTAAGAGAGGATTTCGGATCTGATAGTAGTGCTGTTTTTGAAAGTATATCGATTAGCATAGGTGAAAGCTCTACTGAAGGTAGTCCAGCCAGTTCATCGAGGAACGCTGGAAATGGCAATCATATTGGTCAGGTTAAGATTCAGCTGGTGCCTTCAGGCCTTCGTACGCAGTCCGCTGCTGAAATTGAATCGTTGATAAGAAAGAAAATAGAATCTTTTCCTAATATTGAAACGTTGGCATTTAAGAGTTCTTTGGTGGGAGAAGAGCCTGATATTGAGATTGAATTGACGCACCCAGAAGAGAGTGAGCTCAATAAGGCTTCTGGTGAATTGAAAGCGCTTATTTCTAAAATAAATGGTACAAAAGAGGTTTCTGATAGCTATGAGGCAGGGAAAACTGAGTTCATTTTTGAACTGACTGATGAGGGCTTGGCGATTGGGTTGTCTCCATCTGAGCTGGGCCGACAGTTGCGCTCTTCATTTTTCGGGTTAGAAGTGCAGCGGTTTCAGCGAGGAAGGTCGGAAGTGATTGTTTATGCACGTTATCCAAAAGATGAACGTGAAGATTTAGCTGCACTTAGCCAAATGCGCATTCGCATGCCGGATGGTTCACAAGTCCCTTTAAGTACAGTCGCTACAATCAAAGAGCAAATTGGGTTTTCTCAGATTAAAACAGTCAATGGACGTTTAGTTGTGAGCGTGACAAGTGATGTTGACTATACAGTCACTACACCAAATGATGTTATCAATATGTTGCAAAAAGAGACCTTGCCTGATTTGCAAACACGCTATCAAGGGCTTTCGTATAGCTTCGAAGGAGAAAGTCGTGAGCAAGCGGAAGACCTTGCCAGTTTAGGCAAGAACATGCTGATTGCATTGATGCTGATTTATGTTTTGTTAGGTTCGCAATTGAGAAGTTATATTCAGCCCGTCGTGATTATGACAGCGATTCCTTTTGGGGTTGTCGGTGCAACATGGGGGCACTTTCTTTTAGGGCATGATCTTACTTTTATTTCTCTGTTTGGTATTGTTGCCTTGTCAGGCGTGGTCATTAACGATAGCGTTGTATTGGTTGATTATTACAATAAGCAGAAAAACAAAGGTGGTAGTACTTACGATAATCTTTTGTTAGCAATACAGCGACGTTTCCGCCCAATTTTTCTCACGACACTGACAACGAGCCTTGGTTTGTTACCGATATTGTTAGAAACCAGTAGACAGGCACAATTTCTTATTCCCATGGTGATCTCTTTAGCAACAGGGATAGTTTTTTCCTCTGTTGTTATTCTTATCCTTGTGCCAATATTGATACTGATTATTGATGATGTAAAAAGTTTATTTAGCAAACTTTTTTATGGGATTGAGCAGCTGTAGAGTAGCGTGTTTGCTTTGTTAATGCGCTAGTTTGCTAGTCTTTTGCGTGGCGTCATTATTAAATATCATCGCCATATCAACTGCGTCAAATTGATATTGTAAGTTGCAATAGTCGCAATTAACCTCAATGTTTGTTTGTTCTTGTAGAATGTTTTCTATTTCATTATGCCCTAGCATGTGTAACATGTTACTCACACTTTGACGGCTACATCGACAATGAAATTTTGTTGGTTTTGCATCAAATAAACGTATATCTTCTTGATTAAATAATTTAGTTAATAGTTGCGCTACAGCTTGTGTGCGTAATTCATTATTTGTGATTGTATCGGCTAATATACTAATACGATTCCAAGCATCGGCATCTTGTTCAGGTAGATCAGGTAGCTTTTGTAGCAACATACCTGTAGCATTTTCTTCGCTACAATTTAGCACTAACTTAGTCTCTATTTGTTGTGAGCGCAGCATATAGTTTTCTAGCATTTCTGATATCGATTCACCTTCGATTGGTACGATGCCTTGATATGATCCGCCGTCTTTAGGGTCTAGTGTAATGACACACTGCCCATCTTTAATTAAGTTTATAAATGTAGTGTTGTTTGAGATTTCACCGTCCCATTTAGCGGTGGCACGCATGTTCAAATCAGAAGAGCACTCTACTACCAATAGTTTCAATAGTCCTTTGCTTTGTATTTGTAGTACAAGTGCACCATTCATTTTAAGTGTTGTGGCAAGCAGGGCGCTGGCAGCCAAGAGCTCACCTAACGCTTCTTTAATTACTTTTGGTAGTGTTTGATGTTGCAGAACATCAGTATAGGTTTTATTTAATCGAACTAGGTTGCCACGTATGGGTGTTTTTTCAAAGAGGAAGTGGTGTAGAACGTCTTTTTGCATATGATAATTGTAACATTCGTATTATATATATTTATTGACATTCTAAATAAGAATCATTATCATTACTATTATTGTTAATTTGGATGTGAAGGATGTACTGATGAAGATGAAGCCACTGTGTTTAGCTATGTTCATGCTGGCAAACTCGAGTAATGTATTGGCAGTATCAATAGAAGATAAGATTGATTTGCTGCAAGAAGAAATTTCACAGCTTAAGCTACGAGCAGACCAAGCTGAAAAAAGCAGCTCTGGTGGTGTTCAAGGCTTTGTCGATAGGACGACAATCGGTGGTTACGGCGAGCTACATTACAACAACTATAGGGGTGATACACCTGCAGGGGTGAAGCAAAAAAATGATGAAATTGATTTTCATCGTTTCGTCCTATTTTTTGGGCATAAATTTAATGATTGGATTAGCTTTAAATCTGAAATTGAATTAGAGCATGCGATTGCTGGTGATGGTAAAACAGGTGAAATTGAGCTAGAACAAGCTTATTTGGACTTTGCACTTAATAAACATTACAACGTGAAAGCTGGTGTGTTTTTAATCCCAATGGGGCTCCTAAATGAAACACACGAACCACCAACTTTCTATGGCGTAGAGCGTAATGAAGTAGAAAAACGCATTATTCCTTCTACATGGTGGGAGGCTGGCGCAGGTTTGTATGGTGAGGTAACCGAAGGGCTTAATTATCAAGTCAATGTAACATCTAGCTTAAATGCTAATAAATTTAAAACCGGTTTTGCTGACGGTGTGCGTGGTGGTCGTCAGAAAGTGGGTAAGGCTAACGCAGAAAACCTAGCTGTTTCAGGGGCTTTGAATTATAACGGCATTCCAGGCGTGACGTTTGGCGGTGCCTTCTTTACTGGAGAAACTGGTCAAAATGTTAATAACGGCGTGGATGCAAGATTAATCCTTTGGGATGTGCATGGACGTTATCAAAAAGATAGATTAGATATGCGCGCTGTATATGCAAGAGGCCATTTAAGTGATGCTGAAGAACTTAAGGATGCAACTGGTATTAATGCTGCTGAAGACTTCTACGGTTGGTATGCTGAAGCTGCGTACCATCTATGGAAAAGTGGAGAGCAAACTTTTGCGCCATTTGTACGCTATGAAAAATGGGATACACATGCGAACGTGCCCAATAATGTAGCACGCAACAAAAATAATAAAAATGATATTTGGACAGTTGGTGCTAATTATTGGCCACATTCGCAAGTTGTGATTAAAGGCGATTATCAACAATTTGATGAGCCAGATGGCAACAAGGGTGATAAACGCCTGAACCTCGGTTTGGGCTATATGTTTTAATATAAGTTTTTTGTATAAAGCGATAGTGTATCCGCCATCGCTTTTATACGTTGATAAAGATGGATTGGTGACAATGATTAAAAATGTAAAATTAATAGATAAAGTAATGATGTTTAGCATCATTGTATTTTTATTTTTTATGACACTTTCAATGAAAGTATTTGCCGATACACAATACTTAACTACCGAGCAGTTTTTAGCAGAAAATTTTGCATCAGACATACCTAAAGCTTCTGTACTATGGTTAGTAAAAGAGCGTGCAAAAAAAGCAGAAAAGATATTGAGTCATGCGCCATATCAGCTAAGGCAAAGGTACTGGCAGCAAGGCAATAAAACTGCTTGGATACTAGAAGAAATAGGAAAAGTAGAGTTGATTACTGCCGGCTTCGTTGTGGAAGATGGAAAAATTTCTCAAGTACGCGTGCTGACTTATCGTGAAAGCCGCGGGGCAGAAGTGCGCTATTCAGCTTTTCTTAAGCAGTATTTTGGTGTGGCATTACAAAAAGATTTTTTTTTAAATCGACATATAGACGGTATTTCTGGTGCTACACTTTCGGTACACGCAATGAGCCGTATGGCAAGGTTGGCTTTGTATTTTGATCAGTTAAGTAAATCGGAGAAAAATTGAGCACGCTTACTCGCATTATTCGTTTTGTAAGGCATTGGCATGCGCGTATAGGTGTACTTGGTGCTCTTTTCTTTTTAATGTTATCAGCAACGGGCATCGCACTAAATCACACAGGGCAATTAGGTTTAGATAGTTTGCATATTAACCAAACATTGTTAATGCGTTGGTATGGTTTGCAAGTGGATGTGCCGACTAAAGGTTTTATATTTGATCTTGGCTATGTTGCAGCAAATGAAGATCAATGGGTTTTAAATAATTTTACGTTAGATGTTAGAGGTAAGAAGCCATTAGGTTTTGTCATATGGGAGGGTATCAGCGTTATTGCAAGTGCTGATACTCTCTATCTGTATAGCTGGGATGGCCGCCTAGTAGAGAAAATAGATCGCGTAGGATTGCCAGGTAAAGAGATACTAAAATTAGGCGTGTTGAATGATCAGCTTGTATTGAAGGTAGCGCAAGGCCAGTTTTATACTAAAGATGCTATCAGTTGGGAACCGCTTGTTTCGGACAAAATTGCTTGGTCTCAGTTACAGATATTACCTGTGAAAATAACAAAAAACCTACAAAAATCACTTTCACCCTCCTTATCGTTAGAGCGCATAGTGCTAGATGTACATAGTGGCCGAATTTTTGGTCGGTATGGTTCTGTTTTTATGGATGGCATTGCAATCTTGTTGGCAATGTTGTCATTAACAGGCTTGTGGATGTATATACGCAGTATTCGAATTCAAGCAAAAAGAACTAGATTATAATCGTGCGTTTTTTTTGTATTTTGACGGATGACCAATGGGCAATTGCCCATTTCCAAAACGTATTTAAGTTTTCCGTTTTTAATGTCATTGGTGGTTTCTGATTGAGGTGCTCTAGCGCCAGCCAAAGCTGAGCAACAGGTTGATGTTTATCTAAGCTAGTAGCTAGCGTCTGTTTGCTAAGCTTCTCCCCGGCCTTATTTGTAGCGATAGGTATGTGTGCATAACGAGGTGTGGGGAAGTTTAGAACACGTTGAATATAAATTTGGCGTACAGTTGATTCTAATAAGTCAGCACCACGCACCACATGTGTGATGCCTTGCATGGCATCGTCAACGACTATAGCCAGTTGGTAGGCAAATAGACCATCAGCACGCTTAATAATAAAGTCACCCGTATCTTGACTTAGGTTTTGTGAAAAGTCGCCTTGTATAGCATCATTGAAGCGAATGGTTTCATCAATTGTTTTGATGCGCCATGCACTTGGTTTGTTAGGTTTAATAGGGCTTGTTAAGCAGGTTTTTGGGTAAATTGCATGCTTTGCACTCAAGTGGCTTGTCGAGTCTAGCACTTCTTTACGGGAGCAAGTGCAAGGATAAGTAAGGTCTTTAGCTTTTAACTGCTGCAAAATGGTTAAATAAGTCTCTTCGCGTTGGCTTTGATACAGTACGTTACTATCCCATTTAAAACCAAACGTCTCTAAGGTATTCAATATGTCGCTGGATGCACCAGCAACTTCTCTTGGTTTGTCTAAATCTTCCATCCTTACCAACCATTTACCTTTTTGTGACTTTGCATCACAGTAACTAGCGACGGCGGCAACTAAAGAACCAAAATGTAGCGGGCCCGTTGGTGATGGAGCAAATCGACCTACGTAATCCATATTTAGTGAACGGTTTGTAAGTAGGGAGGAATATCCCAAGATTGCAATTGCTTGCCGAGCAGCTGTAAGTGACAACCGAGGCGGCTCTCACTATCTGCACTCACCTCAAATTGGTATAGGCGCGCAATTTGAACGCGTCCTAGACTATTGCGAGCAAGCCAAATTTTATTGCAAGCAACCGTTTCATCGAGTAATTGTAAATCACAGCGTTTAGCCAATTCTTTTCCTACTGTGATAGCAATTTCACGTTTAGCAATAGAATCTAACCAAAACCAAGAAATTAATATGAGGATAATGAGTAAAAGTGTTTCAAACATGATGAATTATTTTTCTAAAATTAGTTAGATTATAACTTTTATAATCAAAAGTGATAGTTTTCAATACATTATGAAGTAGAATTAAAGCATCTTATAAGTAACTATTCTTATGAAAATACAAGAACGCGAACAAAAAGCACTTGAAGTGTATATCAAACTGCTTAAAAGCAAAGGGTTTGGGCCTGAAACTTTTGAACAGCGTACCGAGTTTTTAAACAACTTAATGCCTCTGCTTGCTGGCGTAGAGCGAAATGGTAACGTATATCGTGACCATGTAGAGGCTTTAATGGACTCAATGTCTGAAGCTAATTGGCCAGAAAGCCTATTAATTGCACGCGAGTACTACCCATTCTGGGCAAATGATATTAAATTGATTGCGGGCTTAAGCCGAGGCGTTACTGAAGACACGCTGCCTCTAAGCTGGCAACCGGTAGAAACAAAACTTAAAACACTGTGGCATTCTGTCGACAAAGAAAAATTCGGCAGAACAGATAGTTGGGCACTTAAAGCTTATACAAAAGCATTGCGTTTTGAAAATGCAGAACAAAAGTTGATCGATACGCGCCTTAAACTAGCTAAAATTTTATTGGTGCAATTAAGAGACGCGCCTGATAGAGATAACAAGGCCTATCGTATAACATTAGATGCAACCTTGCCTTTGTTTGAAGTGAAAAAGAATCGTCGTTTGTTTTTAGTGGTTGTACGTGAGTTTTATCATTTTTGGGCAGGCAATCCTGACGCCAAGGAATACGTTCTTAAAAATGATATGGCTAGCATATTGTAAAAAAAGCCAACCAATCAGAGTCTTTCTTGGTGCAATGCACGTGCGACCGCGCTGTTTTGGTGCAAATTACTTTCATATTATATAAATTCCATTTAGAATCAATACCCATATAAATAGTGTTGCATCGGTTGTTTTGCATGCGGCTAACATAATAAAGTTGAGGGGAGATGTAATGGAACAATTGGCCGTAGCTAATGACACCTTATTTGTATTGCTAGGGGCGATTATGGTGCTAGCAATGCATGCGGGATTTGCATTTTTAGAGCTGGGAACAGTTCGCCATAAAAATCAAGTTAATGCTTTAGTTAAAATTATGGTGGATTTCTCTGTCTCTACCATTGCCTATTTCTTTATCGGCTACGGCATAGCCTATGGTATTGATTTTTATAGCGGTGCTGAAGTATTGGCGGAGAAAAATGGTTACGACTTAGTTAAATTTTTCTTTCTATTAACTTTTGCTGCGGCTATTCCTGCCATTGTTTCTGGTGGTATAGCAGAGCGTGCAAGGTTTAACCCGCAGCTAGCGGCTACATTTTTAGTTGTCGGTTTTATTTACCCATTTTTTGAGGGTATTGCTTGGAACGGCCATTATGGATTTCAAGGCTTATTAGAAGCACAATTCGGTTTTGCATTTCACGATTTTGCAGGTTCTGTTGTTGTGCATGCCATGGGTGGTTGGCTAGGGTTGGTGGCGGTCGTTTTATTAGGCGCACGTGCTGGCCGCTATAGTAAGGATGGTCGTTTGCATGCTTACCCACCTTCTAATATTCCCTTTTTAGCATTGGGTGCTTGGATGCTAACGGTTGGTTGGTTTGGTTTTAACGTGATGTCTGCACAAGCAATAGAGGGTATATCTGGTTTGGTTGCTATTAATTCATTGATGGCAATGGTTGGCGGTACATTAGCAGCATTGGTTGTAGGTAAGAATGATCCGGGCTTTGTTCACAACGGCCCATTAGCGGGCTTAGTAGCTGTCTGTGCTGGTTCTGATATTATGCATCCGCTTGGCGCATTAGCAACAGGTGTTGTTGCCGGTGGTTTGTTTGTTTGGGCTTTTACGGTAACGCAAAATCGTTTAAAAATTGATGACGTGTTAGGTGTATGGCCATTACATGGGTTGTGTGGTGCATGGGGTGGTATAGCTGCTGGTATTTTTGGTGCAAAAGCATTGGGGGGTATGGGCGGTGTTAGTTTTATGTCTCAACTGCTCGGTACTAGTTTCGCCATATTGGTTGCAGTTGTTGGCGGTTTGATTGTATACGGAACATTGAAAAAACTAGTCGGTATCCGCTTAAATGCTGAAGAAGAGTTTGAAGGTGCTGATTTAAGTATCCATAAAATCGGATCTACAGCCGAAGATTGAGTCAACGTTTAATTGAAGGATCAGTTGCGTGATCCTTCAATAAGAGGTCAGTTTTTAACATTAGGTCTGTCTTCAATTACGAGTGCTTCACCCGTTAACTACACAATCAACTTTTGCCATGAGATTCTCTTATTAGTTGCTTAAAATATGTAGCGGCAGTTAGTTTAAGTGGTCCATGCTAGAATGACATTGATGGCATTATTTCATGTAATTATCCCCGCAGCAGGCATTGGCCACCGCATGGCAAATGTATTACCAAAGCAGTATTTAACGCTTGCTGGAAAACCAATCATTTCACATGTTATTCAAGTTTTTTTTAACAATCCACTGATTGCTGGTATTCACCTGGCATTAAGTCCTGAAGATAACTTTTGGCGCAGCTTAACGGTGAACCCTGATAGCCGGTTACATTTGCATTACACAGGGGGGGCTAATCGTTCTGAAACCGTATTAAATACAATGCAGGCGATGGAAGTTAATAAGAAAGACTGGATTTTGGTGCATGATGCTGCGCGGCCAGGCTTAAGTGCTAAGTTGCTGGATACATTGCTAAGCACGCTAGATTCAGATGAGGTAGGTGGGCTATTGGCAATGCCTGTTGCAGATACTGTTAAAAAATCTGATGAAACGAATCAAGTAGAAAGCACAATTTCTCGTCAAAATTTATGGCAAGCACAGACGCCACAGATGTTTCGTTACGATACACTTAAACAAGCTTTAAGTAGTTTTGAGGGTATGCCAACAGACGAGGCAGAGGCTATCGAGGCGTTAGGGCTTAAACCAAAATTAGTACAAGGTGAGCTAGCGAATTTAAAAGTGACATACCCTGAAGATTTAGCATTGCTAGAGATGGTTTTTGATAAAAAAAAGGAAAATGATTAATGCGAATCGGACATGGCTTTGATGTTCACCGTTTAGTAGAAGGCCGTCAATGTATTATTGGCGGTGTTGAGATAGCGCATGATAAAGGTCTTGATGGTCATTCAGATGCAGATGTTTTGCTGCACGCGATATGCGATGCTTTACTGGGGGCTGCTGCATTGGGCGATATTGGTAAACATTTTCCGCCAACAGATAACCGTTATAAGGGTATTGATTCACGCACATTGCTACGTCATGTGGTCGCTTTGTTAGTCGATAAAGGCTATGTTGTTGGTAATGTTGACGCGACTGTGATTTGTGAGGCGCCTCGTTTAGCCGCACATACTGAAAAAATGTGCGCTAACATTGCGCAAGACTGCACTGTTGACATGACACAAATTAACATTAAAGCGACCACTACAGAAAAGCTAGGCTTTACAGGTCGTGGTGAAGGTATTGCTGCTGAAGCCGTTTGTTGTATTGAGCTACGTTAAACTAAAGTTAATCTTGGTAAAGTATGTTTCGTTGGTTTGAACAATTAATTAATCCATTCCCCAAGCATGAGGTGCAAGCAGCGCCAAAAAGCTTCTGGGCATTTGCATGGTCTTGCACAGAAGGCATGCGTCCACTTTTGCTAGGTATGACGACGCTAACGGCAATGATAGGCGTGTTTGAAGCGTTGCTGTTTGCTATGATGGGTAAAGTGGTCGATTGGTTGAGTAACACTTCGCCTGAATTGTTTTGGGGCTTAGAAAAACACACCTTACTTATTCTGGCGGTTATTTTAGTTTCAAGTACGCTGCTACTTGGCTTGCAAACCTTATTAAAACACCAGTCACTCGCAGGCAATTTTCCCATGCGTATGCGTTGGAATTTCCATCGACTCATGCTTAATCAGAGCATGAGTTTTTATCAGGATGAGTTTGCAGGCCGTGTGTCAGCAAAAGTGATGCAAACGGCATTAGCTGTACGTGATGTATGGTTTATTGTGGCTGACATCATGGTGTTTGTTGTGATTTATTTTACGACGATGGTGATCGTTGTTGGTACGTTTAACCCGTTAATAATGGTTCCTTTTTTAGGATGGCTTTCATTGTATTCACTGGCGCTGTTATATTTTGTGCCAAAATTAAGCCGCGTATCGCAAAAGCAAGCAGATGCACGTTCGCTCATGACGGGGCGTATTACGGATGCCTATACCAATATTAGTACTGTTAAGTTGTTTTCACATGCGGGTAGAGAGGCCGATTATGCACAAAGTGCAATGGGCGAATTTTTAGATACTGTGCATGCTCAAATGCGGCTAGTGAGTAGTGTTGAAACGATTAATCACTTGCTCAATATGTTACTGATTATTACAAGTGGTGGCCTTGGGCTTTGGTTGTGGACAAAAGGACAAGTGAGCGTGGGTGGCGTTGCTGCTATTACGGCAATGTCACTACGTTTAAATGGTATTTCCCACTGGGTGATGTGGGAGATGACCTCACTTTATGAACAAGTCGGCACTGTGCAGGATGGTATTAACACTTTATCGATGCAGCATAGTATTGTGGATGCGCCTAACGCTAAGCCGCTGCAAGTTAAAAAGGGGTTTGTACAATTTAATCGGCTTGAGTTTGCTTACCCAGATCAAAAGCAGATATTAGAAAACTTTCAGTTATCAATTAAACCAGGAGAAAAAGTCGGATTAGTAGGGCGTTCTGGTGCTGGAAAATCGACGGTTGTTAATTTGCTTTTACGTTTTTATGAAGTACAAGTAGGTGAAATTTTAATTGATGGGCAAGATGTAAAAGAGGTTACACAAAATAGCTTGCGCGCTCAAATCGGCATGGTGACACAAGATACGTCTTTATTACATCGTAGCGTACGCGATAATATTTTATACGGCCGTCCTGATGCGACAGAAGCAGATATGATTGCAGCGGCAAAGTTGGCAGAAGCACATGATTTTATTCTAAGCTTACGCGATGCAAAAGGACGTGTTGGTTACGATGCCCATGTTGGTGAGCGCGGTGTTAAGCTCTCTGGGGGTCAACGCCAACGTATTGCGATTGCTAGAGTCATGCTTAAAGATGCGCCTATATTATTGCTAGATGAAGCCACAAGCGCATTAGATAGTGAAGTGGAAGCAGTGATTCAAGAAAGTCTATATAAACTCATGCAAGGTAAAACCGTTGTTGCCATCGCGCATAGGTTATCGACCATTGCTGCTATGGACAGATTAATCGTGCTGGATGAGGGCAAAATAGTCGAAGAAGGTAGCCATAAAGACTTACTTAAGAATAAAGGACTTTATGCTAGCTTTTGGGCACGGCAAAGTGGCGGTTTTTTAGCGGGGGAATAGTTTTGTTTGTGTCTTTTGTATGTTATTTTGTGTATTTGGCATATTCCCAATATTCATAGTCAGGATACAGATTGCCATTAGGTGTTTTTTCACCCACCCAGCCTTTAGAAATAAGCGCTTTTGATATGAAGCGATTAACAACGCCATGACCAATTAATAATACTGAGTCGTATTTTTCTGCTGATTTAATTAATTGTTCAGCTGCACTAGAAACACGCTGTTTGAATGCTGCTAATGGCTCTATATCAGTTGAAACACCTATAAACCAAAGCCCTCTAAAAACCATGCTCCATTGATGCGGTGTTAGCCTGATAAAGGGGATTTGGATTGTCGGAAGTTCTGCCTCACGGAAAACCGCATCGACTAAATGGGGTGATTGATAACCGATAATTTTTGCCGAATGTATCGAACGTTTAAGGTCGCTGCAAACTATAAATCGATGACTTGAATTTTTAATCATTTCCAGGACGGGTGGGCTGACGCTGTCTTTTACGCCAGCAGCATTGTAAGCATCGATCCATTCTGGCATTTTTGAAGTATGTATCTTTCCCCATTCGGGTAAGTCGGGTATTCCATGCCGTAAAATTGTTATTTTAATGCTAAGCCTCGTTCCCTATAAACTTAATATGATGAGTTGTATATTATCGTGTAGCAGAGATTCATTAGGCACTGGGGTGCCAAACAAGTGGCTTGTTAGGTTCTTTAACCCAATTATTTAATGTTGT
>VAPL010648961.1_pt1 | contig 23239 bp, 16 predicted proteins | sample 3395061 | NCBI WGS metagenome assembly VAPL01 (sample SAMN08290444, study PRJNA428436) | hydrothermal vent metagenome | isolation source: Deep-sea hydrothermal vent chimney 2 | place: Pacific Ocean: Juan De Fuca Ridge | depth 2182 m m | reverse complement strand
TCCAAGACCGAAATCATTGCCTGTCCTTCTTGTGGACGCTCTCTTTTCAATATTGAAAATGAACTTGAAATGGTGAAAAAGAGGCTGGGAAATTTCAAAGGTTTGAAAATAGCCGTCATGGGTTGTTTGGTAAACGGTCCCGGTGAAATGGCCGGTGCCGATTATGGTTTTGTGGGGGCTGCTCCTGGAAAAGTCAACCTTTATAAAGGTGAAACTATCCTTTTCAGAAACCTTTCCGAAGAAGAGGCTTTGGATAAACTGGAGAAACTTATCCGGGCAAAATAGCTACTTTTCTGTCAAAAAGACTTCAGCGATTCTTTTGATGCTCTCTTCCATGGGTAAAAAATGCATTCCTGTAGCTTTGATAAACTTTTCGTTGCTGTAGCGGTAAACACTGTTGGCAGTTCGGGCGGTTTGCCGGGTAATCAACGGTCTTTTACCTGTCAGCCAAAACCTGATTTTCAATAAACGCCAGGTGAGCTCACTTACAAACTTGCCGGCTTTGTATTTTGGTGACTCCACGCCCAGCGAAAGAGCCATCGTTTCAAAAAGATTTTTGTAACTCAGATTTTCACTACTCAGAATAAACCGTTCTCCCGAAATGTCACTCTCCATGAGTAAAATCATGGCTTTGGCTACATCATTTACATCCACGTAACCATTCATCCCTTTGGTGTAAACTTTCAAACCGTGATAAACTGTTTGAAACATTCTGGAGCTACCCATGTTAAAATTTCCGGCACCAAAAATAATAGCCGGGTTTACAATGACAGCCTTCAGACCTTCGGCCATTCCACGCCAAATTTCCCGCTCTGCTTCATATTTGCTAAGAGAATAGGGTGAAATTTTCCGGTCGTTTTTCCATTCGCTTTTTTCGGTAGTAATTCCGCTATTTCCTGCTCGCCCCACCGCCGCTATAGAACTCACATAACACAGCTTTTTTACTTTTTTCTCCAGGCAGGCATTTACCACATTGGCGGTTCCGGTAACGTTGGTTTCCATTATTTCAGCCTTATCTTTGGGGTCGAAAGAAACCATGGCCGCGGTATGATAAACCTTTTCCACGTTTTCCATAGCCAACAAAAGCGTATCAACATCAAGGATATCTCCCTCCACCCATTCTATTTTCGAAAAGAACTTTTCCGGTTGGGAAGTATAATAAGAGAATATTTTTCGAGTCTGACCAATAGAAGAGGAAGAGCGTTTCAATGCCCGCACTCTTTCTTCTTTTTGCAAAAGCTGAAAAAGCAAATGCGCACCTACAAGTCCTGTTCCGCCGGTCACTAAAATCATGGGGCTAAATTAATTTATTTTAACAATGAAAAGTATGCTTTACTACCGGATAAATTTGCGGATAAAAATCAATACCGCTCAGCTTAGGAATGGGCTTTGCCAGGAATATTCAGGGTTAAAGGCCTGTTGCGTGAATATTTCCGGGGTTTGACTTTGTTGTGCCGAAGAATAAAGACCTGAGGAAATAAAAAGAAGTAGAAGTAATTTTCGTAACATTTGTTGTGGTTTTACCATCCAAAAGTAGTGAAAAAAGAAATATAATATTTTCCCCTTTGGCAGTAACCTTAACCGGAATAAGCTGTATAACATGAAATTTTAGCCCCCGGGCAGTATTTCGGATAAGTATTATGGATAAAACGGATAATTACCAGCTTAACGTTGATTCCAAGGTTATTTGGCACGTTGAGCAATATATAGAACGTTTGTTTCGCCAATGGACGATTAATGAAATTTACCTGGCGAATATTGTTACCGCCTTTGCGAACCTTCTTCATCTAATTTTAGTACAGTCCGAAAATATGGCGGTTAGCATTACCTCTCATCTAAAAGATGAAGTAATTTCATTCGAATTTACCGGAGTCGATGCAACAGTTCTCAAGCTTTTTTTAAAAGAACATCACCTGCAGGACATTAAGGATAATTCCACACAATCTGTTTTTCTAATCCAAAAGATTGCTGATGAAATCGCTGTGGAAGGTAGAAATTTAATTTTAAGGTTTAATACCGGCGCCTTGCCAGAAGCCTACTTTGCCAACCGGAAACAATCTCTGGAAGATTACTACGAGAACACGCCTCAAAAAGCCGCAAATGATTGATTATCAACTAAATAATGTTTCTACTATCATCGTCAACCCTACTAATTACTTTCTCTGGATAAAACAAGCCATTCAAGAAGAAAAGCGAGAGACCGGAGATATCTTTTATCACTTTTGTAGTGACGACTTCTTGCTGAAAATAAACAGGGATTATCTACAGCACGATTACCTCACAGACATTATTACCTTTCCGTTATCCACCCGGCCGGATATCATTTCGGGAGAAATATTTATCAGCATCGATCGTGTTCGCGAAAACGCTTCCATCTTACAAGCGGGCTTTGAGCGAGAATTTGCACGCGTACTGATTCACGGCATTCTGCATTTGCTAGGCTATGATGACCATACTGACGAAGAAAAATTGCAAATGCGTGCAAAAGAGGATTATTACCTATCTTTGCTGCCGCAAAAATAGTTGTGTTTCACGTGGAACATTATGGAAATATTTGAAAAATATGACGTCATAGTTGTGGGTGCAGGTCATGCCGGATCGGAGGCAGCTGCAGCAGCAGCTAATCTAGGTTCAAAAGTTCTGCTCATAACCATGAACCTGAATGCCATTGCTCAAATGTCGTGTAACCCGGCTATGGGAGGAATTGCCAAGGGACAAATTGTACGTGAGATAGATGCCCTCGGCGGCTATTCGGGACTGGTAACAGACGAATCGATGATTCAGTTTCGTATGTTGAACAAATCGAAGGGGCCAGCTATGTGGAGCCCGCGGGCGCAAAGTGACCGGATGCTTTTCTCAGCTACATGGCGGAGGATACTTGAGGAAACATCCAACATCGACTTCTGGCAGGATACTGTTACCGAGCTTCTTGTCAAAGGAGATTACGCTTATGGTGTGAAAACAGCCATGGGTTTGGAAATATTAGCCAAAACTATCATTCTAACCAACGGGACCTTCCTCAACGGGAAAATTCATATCGGAACCAAACAGTTTCCAGGTGGCCGCATGGGAGATCCGGCCAGCTACGGACTAAGCGACCAAATGAAAGCCCTCGGATTTGAAACGGCTCGCCTGAAAACAGGAACTCCGGTTCGGGTAGATGGTCGTACCATTGACTTTTCAAAGTTGGAAGAACAAAAAGGAGATGAAAATCCTGAAACTTTTTCTTTTCTTAATAAAACCAGGCTTCCGCGGCAACGCAGTTGCTGGATCACCTATACTTCTCCAAAAGTTCACGATACATTAAAACTCGGGTTTGCTGATTCCCCCATGTTTGCAGGAAGGATTCAAGGCGTAGGCCCACGATATTGTCCTTCAATAGAGGATAAAATTGAACGATTCTCCGACAAGACAAGACATCAGCTTTTCGTGGAGCCTGAAGGCTGGGATACAGTGGAATACTATCTCAACGGGTTTTCCTCCTCCCTCCCCGATTACATTCAGGTGAAAGCACTCAGAGAGATTGTAGGTTTTGAAAATGCCAAGATTTTCCGGCCGGGTTACGCCATTGAATATGACTATTTTCCGCCTACACAATTAAATTATAATCTCGAAACCAAAGCCATTAGAAATCTGTTTTTCGCAGGACAAATTAATGGTACAACTGGTTATGAGGAGGCTGCTGCCCAGGGGCTTATGGCGGGAATTAATGCACATTTATGTCATAATGAAAAAGATACTTTTGTACTAAAGCGTTCAGAAGCATACATTGGGGTATTAATAGATGACCTGATTACGAAAGGAGTGGACGAACCTTACCGAATGTTCACTTCACGCGCCGAACACCGGATTTTGTTGCGGCAGGACAATGCCGACAAGCGACTCACCGGGAAAGGATACAAACTTGGTCTTGCATCGGAAGAACGTTACCAGAGATACAGGCAAAAGGAAGAGAAAGTTGAGAAACTCACGCGATTTATTTACGAAGAGAGTATCCGACCGGAAGAGATTAACTCAATATTATTGAAGAATAACACAACTCCTTTAAAACAAAAAGTAAAACTGGCATCGGTGTTGTTGCGTCCCCAGATAAATCTAAACAGCCTTATCTCTGTCCACCCAACAATGCAAAAACTTGTTAATGAAAACAAAATAGACAGCGAAATTATTGCATCTGCTGAAATTCAAATCAAATATGCAGGCTACATCAAAAAGGAGGAAGAGATTGCAAAGAAACTGAATAAGTTTGAAAATATGATCCTTAGAAACGACTTCAACTATAACGCACTCTCCTCTATTTCGTATGAAGCCCGGGAAAAGCTGACCCGGATAAAACCAAAAACCATCGGTCAGGCATCAAGAATTAGTGGCGTATCACCATCCGACATCAACGTTTTATTAGTTTATATGGGTAGGTAAAAAGAAATGTTCCACGTGAAACAATACGCATGAAAAAAGCATCGTCCTGTCCGGTTTGCCAATCAAAAAACATTTTTAAAACACTAGACGTAAAAGATTATTTTCTGACACAGGAGAATTTCTCTATCTGGCGCTGCAAAGATTGCGGCCTCTCTTTTACGAATCCCAGGCCGAAGGATGAAAATTTAGGGAAATATTATGAATCGCCCGAATATCTTTCACACGGAACAAAAAACAGTGGAATCATTGGAAAACTCTATCAGCTCTTACGAAATATCAATATTAAACGAAAATATAATATTGTAAGTGAACAGATGGGTACAGGAAAAATTCTGGATATCGGTTGTGGAACCGGTGAACTACTAAACTATTTTCAAAAGCAGAAATGGGAGTGCCTAGGAGTTGAACCCAATGCGACCGCAAGAAATTTTGCCAAAACACAGTATCATTTAAAAGTAGAAGAGGAGCAAAGCCTGCAAAAATTACCAACAGAATCTTTTGATATAATCAGTATGTGGCATGTACTGGAACATGTTTCCGATATTAACAAAAGAATGTATGAGGTGAAACGGCTTCTCAAAAGAGGGGGTAAAATAATTATTGCCCTACCAAACTCATTATCTTGGGATGCAGTATTTTATAAAGCTTATTGGGCAGGTCTTGACGTACCGAGGCATCTCTATCACTTTTCACCAGAAGCATTTTCAAGTCTGGCAAAGAGGCATGATCTACAAATAATCAATACTTTGCCGTTAAAGCTTGATGCCTTTTATGTGTCGTTGTTGAGTGAACGTTACAAGAAAACCCGTTTGCCAATTTTCCTAGCTCTTATAAATGGAGCTAAATCTAATCGGACTGCAGCCAAAACAGGAAATTATTCCAGCCTGATTTATATATTGAAAAAAAATAAATCAGGAACGAAAAACAAAATACCAGAATAAATAGTATCTACCCTTCTATTATAAACAGGTCAGCCGATTTTTATTACTTTTACCTCATCCCATTTCGGAAGAAAAGCAATGAAAAAAATCGACAGACATAGAGCAATCATAAAATATCCACTTTATACGGTCGGGTTTTTCCTCATACTCCTCGCATTCTATGGCCTAAGATACATAGCAGAAAGAAATTACCGGCCGGAAACATTAGTAAAAAAGACGCAAAACATTATCTATCGTCTTGGTAACCAGGGCGTTACAACTCAGAATAAGGTGTTCGATTTTCTCCATCAGAAAAAAGGGGATACATGGATACGCTTAAGCACCTATCTTTCTAATATACAGGGCGATATAATAGTAAAGCGAAGCGACTCCATAATCTATTGGAATAATAACCAAATTCCGGCAGATCAGTTGTCGACCATGAGCAACAAGAAAATGAAAATTATATTTTCAGGGAATAAACCCTACGTTGGTCTAAAGTTGGTACAACAGAATTATACCATCGGCATCTTCTTCCCACTAACAAAAAAAATTCTTCCCTACGGTGTTAAAATTGAAAATCATCTAACAACAGGAAAAAATGAATATCCACTTAAATATTTAAAGATAACACTGAAGATATCGTCCGGAGAGATGCCTCCACCCCTGCGGACTCTTTTATTCTTCATATACACGGCAATCATCTTTTACCTCGCAATTATTCTGGCTCTTATATACAAAGAACTTGAAAACCGAATTGCTGTACGTTATTCATATTTAATGCTGTTCTCATTTTTCACCGACTTAATCATCCTTAGGGGAATTCAATATTACTTCGGATTCCCTGAGATTTTTAAAAACTCATTCTGGCTTTCCGGGCAAATAACCAGCCTACCCGGATTCAGATCACCTGGAGATTTAGTGCTGAATCTGATATTATTTTGCGTTGGATTATATATGCTGTTACGCTATTTCAAGAAACAACAAAGCCTTTGGGGAAAGCATGCCTGGTTAAAGCTACTTCCTATCCAGCTTATCCTGTTTTCATTACCAGTAGTCTTATATATTATCCTCGAAGGAATTCTGCAAAACGGCGGATTGATTATATTCCCCGAAAATGTATATTTCAGTACAACCGGCGTTGCGCGCCTCTTCCTATTGCTACTGGTCAACCTATTAATGTACTTATGGATAGATGGGTTTTTGAGTTATTTCAAAAGAAAGGGAACCTCCTTTTGGCAAATTATAGCCACATTGACCCTGGTAGCCAGCCTGTTTCCGTTGTTCCTGGGGGTAGAAAAAGCAATCATACTCCTGGCATATATTCTATGTGTGATGTTAATGGTAATTATCTGGTTTCTGGAGCGTAGTAAAAAACCGTACTTCCACAGTATATTGACAATTCTCATACTATCGTTGTCAGCAGCATACTTACTCAACGTTAACGAACAGGAAAATCGTAACGCACACCAAAGATTTACGGCAAATATGCTTACACAAAAGCAAGACCCATACCTACAATATCTGCTTAAATCCCAGTCGAAAGAAATACTAAATGATACGAACATTATCAAAATAATAATGTCGGAAAAGGAAGGTAAAGAACACCGGATAACCCATTACCTGAACAAAAAATATTTTCACGGAATGTTATCTTCTTACAGCAGACAAGTCACGCTGTGCGAACCAGGACAACAACTGGAAATACAACCCGACAATAAAGTTGTCGGATGTAATGCTTTTTTCAAACAGCTACAGGGCAAAATTGTGGATACCAGTACAAACTTTAAATTATCATTGGTAAACAATACCAGCGAAAGCATTTATTACCTGGCCCAATTTCACTATCCTGACCTGGTGAGGGGCAAAGGAGGGGTCAACCTTTATATCGAATTTTATACCAATATCATTCCGAAAGGACTTGGCTATCCGGAGCTTCTACAGGCAGCCGGAGCAGGAGAATTACATTTGTCAGGTTATTCATTCGCCTTTTACGAACAGGGTAAACTTGAATATAAATTTGGAGATTTCCTGTATCCAATTGATATCTCTGATTTAAAAAATGCACCATTGAGGCAATTTTTCAGAAAGGATGGTTACACACATTATATGCTTCCGGTCAATAAAAAGGAGGTGCTTCTTGTGAGTAGACTCAGGCAAACAATTTCGGGATGGCTATTACCTTTTTCGCTACTTTTTATCCTGTCCGGATTTTTTCTTTTGCTATATATTACAATCAAATTCGGAAAACAAATCCTTGAAACATTCAATTATTCCTTTAGCACAAGATTACAGCTCACGTTGTTTTCCTCCCTGCTAATTATTTTCTTCGCACTAACGGCCATCATCCTCTATTATTTTAATATAAACAACCAACAAACCATAAGCAACAATCTAAAAGAAAAAACACATTCGGTGCTCATAGAATTACAACACAAATTATCACCTTTCGGGAGTGCAGCGCTGCAAAACAAACAGGAAATTCAATCGTATTTGCAAAAATTTTCCATGGTATTCTTTTCGGACATAAATATCTATGACAATTCCGGAAAGCTGGTGGTTTCATCGCGACCGGAGATTTTCAGCCGGGGACTACAATCAAGGCTCATCAACCCGGAAGCCTATACCGAAATAGAAAAAAACCATAAGCTATTTTATCTCAGTAAAGAGCAAATACAAAATGTGGAATTCTATTCTTCCTATGCGCCTTTTATCCTAAGCAATGGCGTAGAAACCGGAATAATAAACCTTCCCTATTTTGCACGACAATCGGAATTACAACACACCTATTACCAGATGCTGGCAAATTTGATAAACCTGTTTGTTATCACCGGCATGTTGGGTATGCTCCTAATGGTCTATTTGTCGAGATTACTGACACGGCCGCTCAATATTTTACAACGCAAAATCACTACCGTAAGTATCGAAAGACAAAATGAAAAAATAGAATGGAACCGAAAAGATGAAATAGGAAAACTCATTGAAGCTTATAACCAAATGGTTGAAAAGCTGGAAGAAAGTGCGCGGCTGATAAAATATTCAGCACGCGAAAAAGCCTGGCACGAGATGGCCCGCCAGATAGCACATGAAATAAGAAATCCACTTACACCCATGAAACTCAACGTGCAATATCTACAGAAAGTCTATTCAGCCAAAGACCCATCTTTCGATGAAAAGTTTAAGTCGGTGAGTCGTTCACTTATCAATCAAATTGATACGATGGATGAAGTAGCCGGAATGTTTTCTGATTTTTCCAAAATTAAAATTCCCATCGATGAAAAAGCAAACCTAATGGAGGCTATAACTTCAACGGCAATACTATTCAGAAAATCCTACGAGATAAAGATTATTATTGATTCGGAATCTGACAACCTGGAAGTCCCAACATCTATGCAGGACTTACTGCGGATTTTCAACAACTTGTTAAAAAATGCAGTACAATCCATGGAAAACAGGTCCGATAAAAATATTCGAATCCAGCTTTTACAACGGCAAAAATACGTAGAAGTCCGCGTGACCGATAACGGCAAGGGGATAAACGAAGCAGACAAAGAACATATTTTCCAACCTTATTTTACAACAAAAACGAAAGGAACGGGGCTGGGGCTGGCCATTGTGAAAAACCTTATGACTGAAATGGGGGGCGAAATAATTTTTGTATCCGACAAAGGGATGGGAACAACCTTTATTCTTAAATTTCCACTAGCCAAGGAGTAATACCAACAACGACGAATAATCCAGACATAAACCGTTCAACTTCTCACTGGACCATCTAACCATCAGCGTGATAGCTATCCCATTTGGCAGGGGCATAACCAACTAATAACCTGAGTTTGGTATAGGATCTATCTCACAGAAAGCCAATAAAAAACGGATAAAACAGGAATAGAATATTCCAATAATTTAAGTGTCGATTTTTTTTTCAGAATAAAATGCCCTTTCAAAAAATAAACTTTAAATTTGTGCGCACAAAGCCTATGAGCAACTTAAGCGCCATAAAGAAACCCATTGCAGAAGAAATAAAAGCCTATCACAAGGTTTTTCGTACAACCATACGCTCAAAAGTACCGCTACTAGACATCATAATGAAGTATATCCTGAAAACCAAAGGTAAAGAAATCAGACCGATTATTGTGATGTACTCTGCTAAAATGATGGGCGAAATCAGTGAAACAACTTATTATGCTGCTACGCTAATAGAACTACTGCATACCGCCACGTTGGTACACGATGATGTAGTAGATGACTCTAATAAACGGCGGGGACTGTTTTCTATCAATGCCTTATGGAAAAACAAGATAGCAGTGCTTGCCGGCGATTATCTCCTTGCAAAAGGACTTTTAATGGCCGTGGAAACCAACAATCATCATTTGCTGGAATTTGTATCAAAGGCCACGCGTGACATGAGCGAAGGGGAGCTTTTACAAATAGAAAAAGCAAGGAAACTGGATATCAGCGAAGAAGTTTACTTCGAAATTATCCGAAAAAAAACAGCATCGCTTCTGGCATCTTGTTTTGCCACGGGAGCTTCATCAACCATCACCGACAGGGAATCTATTGAAAAGCTATGGCACATAGGAGAGTTTACCGGTATTGCTTTTCAGATTATGGATGACCTGCTGGACTTCAGGAAAACTTCTATTACGGGAAAACCTACGGGTATTGACATCAAAGAAAAGAAAATTACACTACCATTAATTTACCTGCTGAACAACAGCAACAAAATGGAGAAAAAGAAAATTATCCGCACTATCAAAAGGCGAAACCAAGATCCCAAAAGTGTGGAACTCCTCATAAGCAGGGTGCATGAATCGGGTGGTATCGACTATGCCCGTAGCAAAATGATGGAATATAAAAACAAGGCCATTGAACTGCTACATGAATTTCCGGATAATGAAGCCCGTCAGGCACTGGAGCAAATCATTGAATTTACTATCAGCCGAAAAAGCTAAGGCCTTTAATGCAAAATAACAAAGGCTAACGAATCACCAATTTCCTGGATATCGTTCCTTTAACATCTGACCAGGAACCTATGTATATTTCCACAAAATAAACCCCGTTTGCCAGGGTCTTGTTCACAGCAGCACTATTGCTGTTGTAAACGCGACTGAACACTTTTGCTCCGCTCTGGCTGAAAATTTCAATTCGATAAATATTTTTCTCTGCCTTGATAACAAAATTCCCCGAATTAGGATTTGGGAAAATCTTTACTTTTCCCAACAGCGCCTCATTATTATGAATTCCCGTACATTCCTCACGGTATATTTTTATACTGCCGTTGGCAACAAAACCACCGTCATAAACTGACACACTGTAGATAACAGAATCGCTACTGGGTTTGACAATAGGATTTTGCTTTGGAGAAAAAAAGCCAAATGGTGTCGAGCCCCAATTAAAGGTATAATTACCTGATCCACCGTTCGTAATAGCAAACAGCTGTGTTGTATCTCCGGAACAAATAGTTGTGCGGTTGGCTGAAACCTGAACGCTAAGCGGACTTCTTACCTCAATATAATTTAGTACTGTCTTGGAGTACGAAGAGTCTGCATCATAGGCAGTCAGTTTCACTGTATATGAACCGATAGCATTAAAGCTAATTTTTGGATTTTGAGAAGTGGTACTCCCCGCCCGATAAGTTATCGTATTGGGGGTAATCACCCATTTCCAGGCAATGGGGTTGTTAGTGGACAGATCAGTGAAACTAACTGTGTCACCAACGAAAGGGTGAGCATTATCGGCCTCAAAATCGGCTTGTTTAATCTGTGGAATATAGCCGGTAAACAAAGGGGAAGACCACAAACCACGACCAAAAGTACCAGCATACAATTTGCCACTTCCCAGGGTGTCATACCGAATTTCAAGGTCGTTCACAATAACATTGGGAAGATGCGCCATAAAAGGAATCCAGCGCGATCGTCCTTTTTGTACATAAACACCCAAATCAGTTCCGGCATACAATTCGGTAGTGTCCTTGTTCAGTGTATTCTGTACTACACAATTAATGGGAATTTCAGGCAGCCCCGTGGAGACATCTTCCCAGCTTTCACCCCCATCTCTGGTCTCAAAGACACCAAATTTATTAAACCCACCCAGTGTAATCCAAACCTTATTTGGATTATCATTTTTAACGGTAATATAGGTAATACTCGCCTTATTAACCGGAAGAGAACCGGTAATATCATTCCAGGACAGCCCGCCATCAGTTGACCGGTAAAGGATATACCGGGTAGCAGCATAAATGTAATGCGGATTAGATGGAGCAACAGCAAGAGAACGCAAAGTCTTACCATTCCACTTACTCAGCTTAGTCCAGTTATCACCCTGGTCGGTGGATTTAAACACATCCTGATAGCCTATGAAAAGCGTTCTGTGCGACTTAGGATCCAAAACATAAGGTGTAACCCAGGCACCCGATCCGGTTATGCCGGAGCTAATATCTTTAGAACTTTGCCAATGGTCTTTTGTCCTCGTTATATCTCCATTGGGAGATTCGCCGTATTGCACATTTACATCAGTATAATCAATCTGACAGTCCATACCATCGCCACCCATCACATCGCGCCAACTATCCGAAGAGAGTAACTTTGTACCGTTATCCTGAAGGCCGGAGATCACCTCATTGCTAACCGTAGCCGAAGTACTTAGCCGATAAATTTGGCTGATAGCCATGCCGCTGGTTAAGTTGTTCCACTGAACGCCGGAATCAGATTTATAAATACCCCCATCGTTACATTCAAAAAGAGCATCCGTGCCTGGTTGAAAAGCCATGAAATGTTTGTCAGCATGTACAATATCAGTTTTCCCGCCACAAGTACTTGACCAATGGTTAGCAAGTTTCCAGTTATGGCCACCGTCGTCAGAGGTCCAGTTGTTCACTCCTCCAACATAAATTTTATTGGCATTGTGCGGATCGGCTACCAAAACCAAATCGTACCATCCCTGGCCTTTTTTATCATCTCCGTTACAATTCCATCCAAGCAAATTAATGGTATCCTGAACTACCTGAAAAGTATGCCCATAGTCTCGGGAACGATAAACACCGTACAAGCCATTATCAGAAGCTACAATAAGTCCGTAAACAACATTGACACTATCAGCACTAACAGCAATGGCTACCCGGCCTGCATTTGCCCCGGATTTATCTACCGACTGTGTCCAGCTATCGCCACCATCGATACTGTAGAAAATGCCTCCCCACGAATCGCCGGCATACATATTGGTGTTTGAACCGGGCTGAAATTCAATTTCCCGGAAGTGGTGGGCATCAATCAAATTAAAGGAGACTCCTCCATCGGTTGTTTTGAACAAACCTTTGTTGGTGGAGACCCAGAGCGTATTATCATCGTTGGGATCTTTCAGAATACGGTAAACCATTTCCTGGTTTGTTCCCGGCCAGGTTAAACCTGTTTTTTGCCAGGTCTGACCGCCATCAACCGATTTTAATACACCTACAGAGTATGTATCCCAATGATCTTTGTCGCCGGTACCGAGATAAACAATATCCTGACCACCTTGGTTTTCAACCAAAATATCGGCAACACCCAACGACATGTTAAAATCCCCTAAAGGCGTCCAGTGACCACCGAGATCCGTTGTCTTCCAGACTCCCCCGGCAGCGGTTCCAACATAAAGCGTGTTGGTATCCACCGGGCTAAAAGCCACACAATTAACACGCCCCAGGCCGGCATATCCTCCTCTTGTCTGACTGGGACCATCGCTTACCCAGTTACCAGCACTCATTTGCTGAATGCTGATGGGCTGGCGCGCCATATACCGCTTAAACACATCCCAGGCAGTAGTTTTCGGAAAAGTTTCAGTTCCGGGTGTTACACGTGTTTCCCAGTACCACTCCCAACGTTTGAACTTTTCATAGTTTTCATCACGAACTTCATTTTTACTTAGCGGGGCTTCCTTTACCGTTTTCCGGTTCCAATATTTGGCAAAAGCTTGTTGGTAGTCTTTTAAAGTAAGAGAGTGATTTTTTACTTTATTTTGTGGTAAATAATTTTTCCATTCCTGCGCCTGAACATAGTGACCAAAGCCGGCAAGCAGGAAAATCAGAAGCAGAGTCCGTTTTGTGAACCAGGTTGTTTTCATAATTATCGAAAATTAGAACGTCTAATAATTGTAAGTATTAAGATAAAAAAGAGAGGAAAGTAATAGCAGAATAAACCTTCCGAGTCATTATTTTCTACAAATTTAGGAAAAAGAAGTTAGTTTTTGTAAAAAAAATATGTCGATGTTTTCCATAACTTTGCCAAAAAGGAAAGTTTTGAAAAAAATCCTTGTTATCCGGTTTAGTTCTATTGGCGACATAATACTCACGACGCCAGTTATTCGGGCATTGAAAATACAGGCAAACTGTCAGTTACATATCCTTACCAAAGAAAAGTACAGAATGCTTTTCGCCACGAGTCCGTATGTTGACAAAATTCATACTTTTCGTGACAAACTAGATAAAGTTATCCGGGATCTACGAATGGAGGATTTCGATTTTGTTGTGGATTTGCATAAAAATTTACGATCGTTTCGGATAAAAAGGGCATTAAAAGTGTCTTCTGCATCATTTCCAAAAGCGAATCCGGAAAAATGGTTGATGGTTAATTTAAAAATTGACCGGTTGCCGAAAGAGCATATCGTGGGGCGTTATTTCCAGGCTGTAGAATCGCTTGGTGTAAAAAACGATGGCAAAGGGTTAGATTATTTTATTCCGGAAAAAGACTTTATAGATTTGGATGAATATCCACTGTTGAAGAAAAAGCCTTTTGTTGCCTTTGCCATTGGCGGCCAGCATTACACCAAACTTCTCCCGGTACGAAAAGTAGTAGCTGTCATTGACCGGTTGCAGCAACCCGTAGTTTTGCTCGGCGGAAAAGAAGATCGCGAAACGGCAGAACAGATAAGGGAGCTATGTTCGCACGATGGCATTATGAATACCTGCGGCCTCATCAACCTGCACCAGTCGTCATCTCTTATTCGGCAGTCTGCATTGGTCATCTCCAACGACACCGGGTTGATGCACATTGCTGCTGCCTTTAGAAAACCGGTCATTAGTATTTGGGGTAATACCATTCCCGAATTCGGAATGTCACCTTACGAGCCCGGTGAGGAGCAGAAAGTAGTAATAGCACAGGTAAAACACCTGAAATGCCGCCCTTGTAGCAAAATAGGCTTCAAAAAATGTCCGAAAGGACACTTTAAATGCATGATGAATCAGAATGAGGACTTCATCGTTAGCGAAGCAAAGCGGCTTCTTTCTCTCCAGCCAAAATGATTAGTCATCTACATGACGCTTATCCATTACTTGTACAGCCTTTTTGAAAATAGGATCAATTTCATGATAAATAGGATAGAACCCTTTTTCATCCAAAATATTCCGACCCACGTAAGCTTTAAAAAGAATTTTTATTCTGTCTTCAGATAATTTCACCTTCCGGGGACTTCCGGTAATACCCTTCTCTTTGGCATACGCTACCAAACTCCGGTACTCCTTGTCTGTCATGTTAAAACCTTTGTCGAAGCGACTAAAATTAGTAAACTTACGCAACTGAGGACGATGGTTATCGGTATATTCAAAGGCAAACTGATAAATCATTCCCTTGTTGGCAAGAATATTATAAAAAGAATGAATAGTATCCGTGGCAAGCGGCACATAAATATCGGGCATAATACCACCGCCACCGTAAACTACTTTTCCTTTTGGAGTAGTGAATCTCAGTGAGTCATTAAATTTAATACTGTCCGGATGTTGCATTTCGCCATCAAGATAGCGCCGGTAAGCCTCAGCATAATAAGCTTTAAAATCATCTTTCTTGTAAGGTTTCTGAATACACCGGCCGGTAGGCGTATAGTAGCGGGCTACTGTCAACCGCAGCGCAGAGCCATCGGGAAGACGCATCTGCTCCTGCACCAGACCTTTCCCAAACGAGCGGCGGCCAATGACCACACCAATGTCATTGTCTTGCAAAGCGCCGGTAACAATTTCAGCAGCTGAGGCTGTTCCCTCATCAATCAAAATGGCTACATCTGTATGTTTCAGCTGGCCTTGGCTGGTAGAGTAAGCTACCGTTTTCGGCCGGTGCAGCCCTTTGGTGAAAACAATTATTTTACCTTTTGGGAGAAATTCATCTGCCACGCGAATGGCTGCGTTAAGATAACCTCCGGGATTCCCTCGCAGGTCAAGAATCAGCTTTTTCATGCCCTCTTTTTTCAGCTTGCTTACAGCCTTATCAAATTCCTCATAAGTGGTAGCCGAAAATTTGTTCAGTTTTATGTAACCCAACTGTTTGTTGACCATGTAAGCAATATCAAGGCTGTAAGTCGGGATAATGCCTCTGGTGATGGTGAAATGAAGGAGCTTGGGAACACCGCGCCGGTATATGGTTACCTTAACTTTGGTTCCTTTTTCCCCTTTAAGTTTATGTATAGCCATATTATTGGTAACATGCACGCCGGCAACGAGGGTATCATTTACTTTCACAATACGATCGCCAGCCATTAGGCCCACCTTTTGCGAAGGGCCTCCGGGAATCGGGTTTATGACCATAATGGTATCCTTTTCAATGCGAAAACTAATGCCTATTCCCTGAAAACTTCCTCGCAACGGATCGTTCATTTCGTTGAACTCAGCAGCTGTAATATATTGTGAATGAGGGTCCAGGTCATTCATCATCCCTTTGATGGCATCGGTTTCCAAATGTTCCTGATTTACCGAATCCACGTAATTATTATCAACATAATGGATAATCTCGTCCACTTTATTATATGCCGACCGGTTTCCGGTAATAAAAGAGAGCGCTCTGTGCTGCGATGCACTGTTTTGTAATAAAAACCCGAAAATAACGCCTGAAATAAGCACCAGCGCAAAAGCTATGGGCAGATAAACACGATAATTATTATGCCTTTTGGTCATGACCGATAATTTTGAAGAAGATGCAAATATAAGAATAGAAAAACCTCCTTTGCGAAAGGATGTTCTCTTTTAAGAATAATTATATTTCTGCAAACGTGCCGGGGATATTTAATACGCGAAAACAGATTTAATCTTTCAACCTGTTGGATGGCATATTCACGCTATAAAAACATAAGCCATTTTGCCTATTTTTGCTCTGCTTCAGAACAAGATGATTTATATTGATGAAAAAAGAAAATAAAAACAGGGTGTGTCCGGTTGAACGGGCAGGTGCGCTGGATACACGATTCAGACGCTGGATACAATCACCCAATCGAATATTGAAACCTTATGTCAAAGAGGGGATGCATGTACTGGATATGGGTTGCGGGCCAGGAGTTTATACGCTGGAGCTGGCTAAAATGGTTGGAGAAAAAGGAGCGGTGGTTGCTGCCGATATACAAGAAGGCATGTTACAGATTGTTCAAAATAAAGTTTTGGATACGCCATTGGAAAAAATCATTGAGCTACATCAAACTTCACAAAATAGTCTGGATTTATCCAAAAAAGTGGATTTTATCCTTGCTTTTTATGTACTCCATGAAATTCCCGGTAAAAAAAATCTTTACGAAGAATTACATTCGCTCTTAAAACAGGGAGGAAAACTTTTAATTATCGAACCAAGAGGGCATGTTTCCAAACAAGAGTTTGCAACTATGATTCTTCAGTTTACATCGTTGGGTTTTCATGCAGTAAGCTGCGCTAAAGTTTTTTTCAGCCGTACAGTATTATTACAGAAAGCAGAATAACCTCATACATTATACCAATTTATGATTCCGGAGTAATTTGAAAATCCGATCATGAATTGTTTACCGGTTCGGAGCGTCTCCTCCCTTTTTAGAGGATAATGCCAGCCAGCCCATCCCCAGCAAAGCGGCAATAACCGAAGCAGTCATAATGCCCACTTTGGCAATTTGTTTGAAAGCCTCACCACTGAAAGCCAGCTCGGAAATAAAAATGGACATGGTAAAACCAATCCCGGCCAGCAGTGCCACCCCGTAGATTTGGTTCCAACTGACCCCTTCGGGCAGGGTGGCCAGTTTAAATTTGACCATAAGCCGGGAAAACAGTGAAATACCAATGAACTTCCCAAGCACCAGTCCCATAATAATGGCAATGGCAACAGGATGAAACATGAGGTCAGAAATGCTTCCTTCGATGTGGACACCCGCATTAGCGAGAGCAAAAACCGGCAAAATGAAATAAGTAGTGATAGGATGCAGAAAATGCTCCAGCTTTTGCAATGGTGTTTGGGCAGCATCGTTGAGATTATCAATCTCTTCCACCACGTGAGCCTGTTTTTTGGTAAGCAACGGATTACCATTAGGGTTTTCCTGCCGGAATTTTTGTAGTAGTTTGCTCAACTTGGCAATGTACGTCTCTTCATCTATGTCAGTACGTGCCGGAATAGTCATAGCAATGAGAACGCCGGCAATGGTAGCGTGTACGCCGGAATAAAGAAAAGACAGCCAGACGCCCGACAACCCGACAACAGCATAAAACAGGGTTCGTCTGACGCCGGCAAAATTAGCCGCAACAAGAACGGCCATAAAAACAGCAGCCGTAATAAGCTCAGTATAATTAATGGTTTTAGTATAAAAAATGGCTATGACAAGAATAGCGCCAAGGTCATCGGCAATGGCAAGGGCCGTGAGAAAAATCTTTAGGTTAATATTCACTCTTTTTCCCAACATAGCCAAAAGCCCCAATGCAAAAGCAATGTCAGTAGCCATGGGAACCCCCCAGCCATGCATAAATTCCGGTTTGTTTATCACGATAAGTGAATACACCGCTGCCGGGATAATCATTCCTCCCAAAGCTGCCACAATGGGAAGAGAAGCTTTCTTCACAGAAGAAAGTTCTCCACCAATAATTTCCCGCTTTATCTCCAGACCCACCGTAAAAAAGAACAAGGCCATCAAACCGTCATTAATCCAGTGATGCAGCGACCCGATGAGTTTAAAATCGCCCCATGTGAAGCCAATTTTCATTTCATACCACAAATGCTGATAGGCCGGATAAAAAGAGGAATTTGCCCAAAAAAGAGCCACAATAGTTGCAATAATAAGCAGAACACCACCACTGGTTTCCTGATTGATAAAAGTTGAAACACCAAAGTGTCGGATAGACTTTCTATTCATAAGTCAAAAATATTGCTGGATAAGTATCTGCTAAAATAATAGAAAATAATAACCAGAGAAAATTTATGTTATTGTAGCGTTTTTGCTGTATGTTGAAGGTTTTTACAAAAAACACTTTATACAAATCAAGGCAAATACCTATTTTTGCCACAAAGAATTTAGACGATGAAGAATTTTGTGGAAGAGCTACGCTGGCGCGGTATGATTCACGATGTTATGCCGAATACCGAAAAGTATATGAACCAACACCTGACATCGGGTTACGTGGGCATTGACCCCACGGCATCCTCACTGCATATTGGCCATCTGGTAGGTGTTATGATGTTGAAGCATTTACAGCTCTCGGGGCATCGCCCCATTGCTCTGGTAGGTGGTGCAACCGGTATGATCGGCGACCCATCAGGAAAATCACAGGAACGTAACCTTTTGGACGAAGCCTCTTTACGGGAAAACGAAAGGGGTATCAAAAAGCAGTTGGCTAAATTTATTGATTTCGAAAGCGATGCGGAAAACCGGGCACTTATGGTCAACAACTACGATTGGATGAAAAACTTCACCTTTCTGGAGTTTATCCGTGATATTGGAAAACATGTCACGGTAAATTACATGATGGCCAAGGAATCGGTGAAAAAACGTATCGGCGCAGACAGCAAAACGGGAATGTCGTTTACCGAATTTTCCTATCAACTGGTACAGGGTTACGACTTTCTGCATTTGTACGAACACGAAAACTGCAAGCTGCAAATGGGCGGTGCAGACCAGTGGGGAAACATCACCACCGGCACCGAACTAATCCGCCGTAAGCTGGGACACGAAAATGAAGCTTTCGCCCTTACCTGCCCACTCATTACCAAGGCCGATGGTGGTAAATTCGGGAAAACCGAAAGTGGTAACGTGTGGCTCGATCCGGAACGTACAAGCCCTTACGAGTTTTACCAGTTCTGGCTAAATGTCTCGGACGAAGACGCGGAGAAATACATCAAAATCTTCACTCTGCTGACGCACCGTGAAATTGAACAACTAACGAAAGAACATAATGAGGCCCCACATTTGCGTCTTTTGCAGAAGACACTGGCAAAGGATATCACCATTCGCGTCCATTCCAAATCCGACTATGATGCAGCAGTGGAAGCTTCGCAGATTCTTTTCGGGAAAGGAACTACCGAAACGCTTAAGAAACTGGATGAACGGATGTTGCTAAATGTCTTTAAAGGCGTTCCGCAACCTGAGGTGCAGCGTTCGGAATTTGAAGCCGGTATAGGCCTGCTCAACTTTCTGGCGGCCAAAACAGGTGTTTTCAAATCAAACGGGGAAGCCCGCCGTATGTTGAAAGACCGGGCTGTTATGATTAACAAGAACAAAGTTGACGAAGATTACATCTTGAGTAACAACGATTTGCTTAACAACCGGTACCTTCTGGTGCAAAAGGGTAAAAAGAATTACTTTTTAGTAAAAATTGTTTAAAACATTTTCCTTCCTGCTCTTTTTCTGATTGATAAAGCTGTAACTTTATTGTAATAATAACAGCGGAAGCATGCCTGATAAAAACTTCACTAAAGAGCTGACAGCCCTAATACAGCTGCTTGACGAACCCGATGAAAAGGTTTACGCCGCTATCCGGACACACATTCTTACTTTGGGTACCGATGCGTTACCTCTGCTCGAAGAGGTGGAAAACAGAGCCTTTGCTCCCAAAGAAATAACCCGCATCCGGGAAATTATACATACCATAAGGATAGAGGACCTTTTTGGGAAACTAAAAGACTGGGCAACACACAATAGCCATGATTTACTGGAAGCCTGGCTACTCATCTCCCGATTCCATTCGCATGAAAATAATGACGAATATATAAAAACATCGGTAAATAAAATCTATCGGGACATTTGGGTCGAAATGAACAACGAGCTGACAGCCCTGGAGAAAATAAGGGTGATAAACCATGTGTTTTACAATGTGCATAAGTTTGATGCACTACAGGAGAAAAAACCTGTTTTGGCACCATATCTACTTGGAAACGTCCTACGTATGCAAAAGGGGAACTCTCTTTCCATGGCATTACTTTATCTGATTATTGCACAACGGCTGAACATTCCAATGTTCGGGGTAAGCCTACCTAAACATCTTATTTTAGCATTTACCAATGGCAAAACAATGTTGAAAACAGCCTCGGATTACCATGAAGAAGAGGTGTTGTTTTATCTGAACCCATTCAACAAAGGAGCTGTTTTCAGAAAAGGCGAGATAGAGCTTTTTATCCGGCAACTGAAAATTAAAGAACAGGAAAGTTTTTACCTGCCCTGCGAAAATAAGGTTGTTATCCGGCGTTTGTTGCAGGAGCTAACCATGCTACACAGGAAAAACCACAACATAATTATGGTCGATGCCATGTCTCACCTGCTGGCCGCATTGGAGTAATATCGAATATTACAGGCCGACAGAGATTGATATTGTCAGGATTTCAAAAAAGCAAGCACATTTTTTTCAATCCTTTCCGGGATATTCCGGACATCGACACGTTGGAATTTCTCGCCGGTGATTTGCTCATAAAGTTCAATGTAGCGCTCCGAAACACTTTTCACAAATTCATCGGTCATTTCGGGAACAACCTGCCCAGGCTGTCCCTGAAAACCATTTGCCATGAGCCACTCACGCACAAACTCTTTAGAAAGTTGCCGCTGAGGAAACCCTTTTCTGAAGTTTTCTTCATACCCATCAGCATAAAAATAACGGGAAGAGTCTGGTGTATGGATTTCATCGATTAGGTAGATTTTCCCATCGTCCCTTCCAAATTCGTATTTGGTGTCCACAAGGATAAGCCCTTTTTCAGCAGCTATTTGGCTTCCTCTTTCAAAAAGCAGGCGGGTATATTTTTCCAACACGACGTAGTCTTCTGTAGAGACCAGTCCCTGCCTGATAATCTCTTCTTTGGAGATGTCTTCATCGTGGCCTTCATCGGCTTTTGTGGTGGGAGTGATGATGGGTTCAGGAAAACGCTGATGTTCTTTCATGCCATCGGGAACCGGGACACCACAAATAGTACGGGAGCCTTTCTTGTAGCTACGCCACGAGCTGCCGGTAAGGTATCCGCGGATGATCATCTCCACCGGAAATGCTTTGCAATAACGTCCAACCGTAACCATCGGATCGGGTGTAGCTATTTTCCAGTTAGGAACAAGGTCGGCAGTGGCATCCAGAAATTTGGCGGCAATCTGGTTCAACACCTGCCCTTTGTATGGGATGCCGCACGGCAACACCACATCAAAAGCCGAGATGCGGTCGCTGGCTACCATTACAAGATATTGTTCATCAATATTATATACATCACGTACTTTACCATGATAAACACTTTTCTGTTTGGGAAACCGGAAATCAGTCCGGATAATTGCTTCTGTTTTCATTTTCTTTGTTTTTTTGGTAAGCGTCAACAATTCGTGTTACCAGTTTATTCCGAACAATATCTTTTTCGTTGAGATAAATAAAATCGATGCCTTTGATGCCTTTGAGGATGCGTTGCGCCTGAAAAAGCCCCGAATTTTTATTACGCGGCAGGTCAATTTGCGTTATGTCGCCGGTGATAATAAACCTGGCATTTTTTCCCATACGGGTGAGAAACATTTTAAGCTGGCTCTCCGAAGCGTTCTGGGCTTCGTCGAGGATGGCAAAAGCATTGCCGAGTGTTCGTCCGCGCATGTAAGCCAGCGGTGCAATCTCGATAGTTTCGTCTTCGAGATACGAAAGTAGTTTTTGTGTGGGCAACATGTCGCGCAAAGCATCATAAAGGGGCTGAAGATAAGGATCCAGTTTCTCTTTCATGTCGCCGGGCAGAAAACCCAGACTCTCGCCAGCTTCCACTGCCGGACGCGTTAGGATAATACGTTTAACCTCTTTATTTTTCAACGCACGGATTGCCAGGGCTACAGCAGTATAAGTCTTTCCTGTACCAGCAGGGCCAATGGCAAAAATCATATCGTTTACGGTCATGCTCTCCACCATTTTTTTCTGGTTCGGCGTCTGCGCTTTGATTAATTTTCCGTGGCGGCCATAAACCAGCACATCCTCTTTTAGAGTTGCCCCGCGGGTGAGGCTGTCATCGTCATGCTCCATGATTTGATCTACTGCTTTGTCATTCATTTTTCCGAAACGATCAAAATAGACGAACAGCAAATCCATACGCCTCTCGAAAGTCCTGATTTCCGAAGGATCGCCAATGAGTTTAATTAGATCTCCGCGAACAATAATTTTCAGTTTTGGAAAAATTGCTTTGATGTGGTTCAGGTATTTATCACCGGGGCCGAAAAACTCCACCGGGTTATCCATGTCAATCCGAATAATACTTTCACTCATGAGCGGCTACTGAAAAGGTGACTTCCTGTTAAGGCTTCAAAATTATTAAAAATAGCGCGAATAGATACCTGAATTTATTTAATTTTGAAAAGTTTATTACAAAGGGTTTAATTCATAAAAACAGCATGGCTATCATTACCTTAACCAGCGATTGGGGCGATACAGACTACTACCAGGCAGCCGTAAAGGGGCGTATTTTACAGGAGCTTCCTGATGTTGTGATGGTGGACATTACCCACAAAATTCCACGCTTCAACACGCGGGAAGCTGCTTATGTGCTACACCATGCTTACAAGAATTTCCCAAAGGGAACCATCCATATTATTGGCGTAAACACAGAAGAGAGCCTCCGGGAACCACATCTGGTGGTACTTTATGATGGTCATTTTTTTATCGGTGCAGATAATGGTGTTTTCTCTTTGATTTTTGAAAAAGACAAAGATCCGGAGAAAATTTTCACGTT
>VAPL010201635.1_pt1 | contig 23254 bp, 19 predicted proteins | sample 3395061 | NCBI WGS metagenome assembly VAPL01 (sample SAMN08290444, study PRJNA428436) | hydrothermal vent metagenome | isolation source: Deep-sea hydrothermal vent chimney 2 | place: Pacific Ocean: Juan De Fuca Ridge | depth 2182 m m | reverse complement strand
GGTGAATTAGCTTCAGAAGAGGGCATGATTGCAGCAAAATCATTGAAGGATGCGGTGAGTCAATTGCCGTCTCCAAAAGTGGTCTGGTTGATGTTGCCGGACGGTGAGCCGACAGAGTCGCATATCAAACAGATGGTGGATCTGCTTGATAAAGGCGATGTTGTGATTGATGGAGGCAATTCAAACTATCACGACAGCTTGCGCCGGGGTGTGATGTTGGCTGAGCACGGCATTGGTTTTATGGATGCAGGGACTTCGGGCGGTATTTGGGGGGTCGATAACGGTTACTGCTTGATGGTGGGGGCTGAAAAAGAGGTGGCCGCCATTGTTGAGCCGGCATTGAAAGTGTTGGCACCAGCACCTGATCGTGGATGGGCGCATGTCGGGCCGATTGGTTCGGGTCACTTTACCAAGATGATCCACAACGGTATCGAGTACGGCATGATGCAAGCCTTTGCTGAAGGCTTTGCGTTGTTGCGTGGTAAAAAAGAGTTCGATCTGGATTTGGCGCAGGTTTCAGAATTATGGCGTCACAGCTCTGTGGTACGTAGCTGGTTGCTGGATTTGACGGCTGATGCACTTCAATCCGATCAAAAGCTGGAATCAGTGGCTCCTTTTGTACCGGACTCTGGTGAAGGACGCTGGACGGTGATTGAATCTATCGATCAGGGTGAAGCAGCGCCTGTAATTTCATTAGCATTACAAATGCGCTTTGCCAGTCAGGATGGTGAAGGTTACGCCAATCGAATGCTTTCAGTGATGCGTAATGCTTTCGGCGGTCATGCCATCAAGGATGCAGGGGGAAAATAGACATGGAACCATGCACATTAGTGATCTTTGGTGCCACAGGTAATTTGTCTCGCCTAAAATTAATCCCCAGCCTTTTTGAGTTAGATTGTGCCGGCTATCTGCCTGATAGCATGGTGATTCTTGCTTTTGCCAGACGGCCTTGGAAACGGGATCGATGGCTGGATGAAGTGAACGGTATGTTGAAGGAGAAATTTCCTGACGGCGTTGATCAGAAAGTTTTAACTCGCTTTTGTAAACGGCTGGAATATTTTCAAGGTGATTTGGATGACGAAGAGTCATTTAAAAAACTACGAAAAACAATTGATAGTGACAGCAAGTTTTCAAATAATATTGCTTTTTACATGTCGGTTCGCCCAGCAGAGTTTGGTTCGACTACAGCCAAACTGGGTGAAGTGGGGTTGCTTAAAGAGGAGCAGGGCTGGAGGCGAGTCGTATTTGAAAAACCTTTTGGTTATGATTTGCTTAGTGCTCAAATTTTACAAAAAAAGCTCAGCCACTATTTGAATGAGAAGCAGATTTACCGTATTGATCACTATCTGGGTAAGGGGACGGTGCAAAACGTATTGGTATTTCGTTTTGCCAATTTGCTCATGGAGCCGCTTTGGAATCGTCAGTATATTGATCATGTTCAGATTACACACTCTGAAACGGCAGGCATTGGCAGTCGTGCTGATTATTATGAAGGTTCAGGCGCGCTGCGTGACATGATTCAGAGCCATCTGTTGCAATTGATGACTATGGTGGCGATGGAGCCACCTGCGAGGATGGACGATGAATCGCTAAGGGATGAGAAGGTTAAGGTGCTTAAGAGTATTCGCCCAATCACACAAAATGCAGTGCATGCCCATGCTTTTCGTGGGCAATATAAAGCAGGCAATATTGACGGGCACTCTGTACCGGGTTATCTCGAAGAAGATAATGTAGCTCCTGACAGCACTACAGAAACCTATGCCGCACTTAAACTTTATGTGGACAATTGGCGTTGGAGGGGTGTACCTTTCTACCTGCGCACGGGCAAGCGAATGGCGGCAGGGGCATCTGCCATCTGTATTCGCTTTAAAGAGCCGCCGACCACCTTGTTTAAAGGCAACCATATGAATCGTGTGTCACCTAACTGGATTTTATTGGGAATACAGCCCAATGAGTCTCTGAAAATGGAGATGCAGGTTAAAATGCCGGGGCTTGAGGTGGAGACACGAACGATCAGTCTGGATGCAAGTTATCGTAAAGATAAGGAGCGTGGCACGGATGCTTATGAGGGATTGCTGCTTGATGTGATGAGTGGAGATCAATCGCTGTTTCTTCGTTACGATGAAATAGAGTGGGCATGGCGAGTGGTTGATCCTATACTAAAGGTATGGTCAATGGAGCGCGACTTTATTAATACGTACTCCGCTGGTTCTTGGGGGCCGAGAGGAACGTATCGCCTGTTTGATCGTGACGATCAATTTTGGCGCCACTCACTGGATGTTTCGGCAACTGATGTCAGTTCAGAGGGATTTTAGATATGTATGAAAAACATGGAAGTGATACGCATATTGATTCAGCTTTAAGTGAATATCTTAGTGGTTTTTCTGCGCATGAAGAGACAGGTCTGGAAAATAAAGAAGGTCAAACAATGAGTCTATTAACTGCCTCGAAGCCCTGGAGTGCTTTGAAGGCGCACCAAAAAACGATTGCCAAGCAACATATGCGAGCGTTTTTTGATGCTGATCCCAAGCGTTTTGATAAGTTTTCATTACGGTTTAATGATATTTTGGTGGATTATTCCAAAAATCGTATGACTGAAGAGACGCTCTCTTTGTTGTTTGATTTAGCTCGGCAAGCGGAGTTAAGTGTCGCAATCAAACGAATGTTTGTCGGAGAAAAAATTAATTTCACAGAAAATCGTGCGGTACTGCACACCGCATTGCGTAATCGTTCCAATCGCCCGGTTTTAGTCGATGGCAAGGATGTGATGCCGGATGTGAATGCTGTATTGCGACACATGAGAGAGTTTACAGAGTCTGTTCGTAATGGCGGCTGGACGGGTTGCACAGGAAAACCCATTACCGATATTGTAAATATTGGAATTGGGGGGTCGGATTTAGGGCCTGTTATGGTCACTGAAGCGCTAAAACCTTATGCTCAGAAAGGGTTGAATGTCCATTTTGTCTCTAATATTGATGGCACTCATTTGATAGAAGCGGTTCGGCATTTGAGTTACGATACAACACTGTTTGTGGTGGTCTCGAAAACCTTTACGACTCAGGAAACCATTACAAACGCAAATTCTGCACGTGACTGGTTTTTTCAACAAGGGGGACACCCTGCCTCTGTTGCACAACATTTTGTAGCGGTTTCCACTAATGCTCAAAAAGTCTCTGACTTTGGCATTGACCCTAAAAATATGTTTGGTTTTTGGGATTGGGTCGGTGGGCGTTATTCGCTCTGGAGTGCTGTGGGTCTTTCAATTGCACTTTATGTTGGCATGGATCATTTTGAAGAGATGCTTACAGGTGCACATGAGATGGATGAGCACTTTCGTACAGCGCCGCTAGAAAAAAATATCCCGGTCATACTTGGAATGCTGGGTATCTGGTATAACAACTTTTTTGATGCGCAAAGCCATGCATTGATGCCCTATGACCAATATTTAAGCCGTTTTCCTGCTTATTTTCAGCAGGGTGATATGGAGAGTAACGGAAAGCGAGTGGATCGTCAGGGTCATGTTGTAGATTATTCGACCGGCCCTATTATTTGGGGGGAGCCTGGTACTAATGGGCAACATGCTTTTTATCAGTTGATTCACCAAGGCAGTAAACTGATTCCTGCTGACTTTTTAGTCGGTATTGAACCACAAAACCCAGTTGGGGAGCACCATTCAATCTTGCTCTCTAATTTTTTCGCTCAAACAAAAGCGCTGATGCGAGGCAAAACAGAAGATGAAGCGCGAAGTGAGTTGAAAGAGCAAGGCATGGACAAGGAAGCGCTTGAGCAGTTGCTGCCGCATAAAGTGTTTGAAGGCAACAAACCCACTAATTCCATCATGTTTCAGAAATTGACACCAAAAACACTCGGTTCACTGCTTGCGATGTATGAGCACAAAATTTTTGTTCAAGGTGTTGTCTGGAATATCAATTCATTTGATCAGTGGGGGGTTGAATTAGGTAAGCAGCTTGCATCAGAGATTTTACCAAAGTTGTCTTCTGAGGATGAAGAAGATGATAGTGACTCATCAACAAATGGATTGATTAATTATTATAAAAGTCATAATTGAGTATGGTTGTCGGTTTTTTATCTGGTGTTGTGATCGTTCTCTCGTTTTATGGGTGTAAACTGTATGATAGTTATAGCGGTAAATATGGTGCGTCATAATAACTTAGGTAAACCATAATAATTTTGGAGATTGAGTATGAAGTGGTTAGGTGTTGTTGGTTTATTTGTTCTGGTTCCAAATGTCCAGGCTGCTGTTGTATACAGTGAAGGTTTTGAGACGGGTGCAGTGGAAGCGATAAAGGAGGCATCGTGTTATGACAAGGGCAAACAATTTCGTATTCAGTCCGATATTGTACGTAGCGGTAAGTATGCCGCATACCTGGCTAAGCCTGTTAATAAGGGCAAGCGTTGTGAAATAGTACCAATACGGTCATCCAGAGATGTAGGTAACTTTATTTGGGGAAAAGAGTATTGGTCTGGGTTTAGTTTTTACATTCCATCTGGAGCGCCAAATAATGGATTTGGACTTATTCATCAACATCACGCCGATAGCCCTGAAGAGCAGCCATATTGCGGTTATGCAGGGGGGAATGGCTTTTCGATAAGGATGAGGGATGAATTCAGTATACATTTGACGCCATCAAAAAATTTAAACCTGCCAGGAAAAAGGAGCGCAGACTCTGGTCAGGAGGTCGCCTATACCTTTCCATTAGAAAAAGACAAATGGTTTGATGTAGTTATGAATTTTAAATATTCAGATAAAAGTGACGGCTTTTGGACAGTATGGGTAAATGGCAAGCAGGTTATTGATCGAACGGGATCAAATGTGAACTTATGGATGGGTTCGGATCCGGAAAATTTGTTCAAGGGCGCGTGTGGATCTAATAAACGTAAAGATCGCAGATATTATCAACAGCATGGAATCTATGTAGGAACCGCTAACACTGGAACCATCATTTATGATGAAGTCAGGTTAGGCGATGCCAATTCCAGCTATGCTGACGTTGCGCCTGCTAGTGGCAAGCCAGTATCTAAGAATACGTCTTATCGCGCTCAGTCATCACCAAATGCTCCTCTAACAGTTCCAGAAGGGCTTGAGCTTGAGATTAAGTAACAAAAAAAAGGATAGTGGGTTTAAAGTTAGCGTGATCCATTTTAAAACAGGAGTCAGGTGTAGCTTTGATTCATGGCTCGCGCTATGAAGAAAAGTTACAGCGATAACTCCTTGTGAGCCTAAAACTTGAATTTTAAATGGAAATAAAGTGAATGAAAATTTTAGTGCTTACCCCTGATCTGTCTCAGAGTGGTGGTGTTGCAAACTACTATAATGCATTAAAATTAAATAAACTAAAGGGAATAGAATATTTTTTTGTCAATAAAGGGAATACTGCCTCAACGTTGACTAAAATTTATTATTCAATCGCCATTTATATCAAATTCATTTATAAAATAAGAGAGCGGCAGCTTATCCACATAAATCCGTCGTTGAACTTAAAATCATTTTATCGCGATATGGTATTTATACTTCTATCACGAATTTTCAAAAAAAAAGTAATTATTTTCTTTAGGGGCTGGGAAGAGTGCTTTCAGGAAAAAATCGAACGCAATAAGTTTTTGACATTTTTATTTCGTCATACCTATGCAAAGGCTACAGCCTTTATTGTTTTGAGCGAACTATTTAAACATAAACTGATAGCGCTGGGTGTGGACTCAAAAAAAACATTCTTCATTGAAACAACCGTTGCTGGCCCTGAGCAACTTGACTTTAATATAGAAAAAAAAATTACATCAGCAAGCAATCACATAAATTGCCTGTTTTTATCTCGTATTCTTAAAGAAAAAGGTATTTATATTGCGATTGATGCCTTTATAAAGTCGAAGGAAGAGTTGAGTGGTCGTAGTATGACCTTTTATATAGCTGGAGAGGGTGATGAACTGAATGCTGCTCAAAGCTATGTGAAAGATAAGGGCGTGTCGGATATAATAAAGTTTGTCGGGCAAGTATCGGGACAAACAAAGACAAACCTTCTGGAAAAATCACATATTATGATTTTCCCTACTTATTACGGAGAAGGGCTCCCCAATTGTATTCTTGAAGGTATGCTTTACGGTATGCCTATAGTTTCAAGAATTAATGCTGGTATTCCCGATGTTGTGGAACATAAAGTCAATGGTTACTTAACAAAAAGTACGGACAAAGATATTTTTGCCAATTTTTTAACTGCAATAATAAAAGAAAAGTCAGTTTATGAATCGATGGCTTTAGAAAATTATAATAAAGCCCAAACAACATTTACAACTCAAAAAGTTACAAACAGGCTGCTCAATATTTATAAACAGTGTTGAGGGTTAGGGTTTGAAACCTTGGTTATAATATATTTATCTTTCTAATATTACTATTCTGCTCCAGAGGTTGATAGCCGCTCACCACGACAGACTTCTTGTATTACTCATTCCCCCTGCAGTTCATTGGTCTCAGCTCGGTATCACACTTAAAAAGGTAGCCGATCCTGACGTATTAAGTGGATTGCCTGATTTTTTATGATGTTGGATGACTCAGTAGGTGATGCTGAATAGATACAATAAAGGTATTGTTACACTTTGTTACTATGTCCCCTTAGCGGAACGATTGTTTACTGATAGACTCTCATGACAAATATTATTTTGGTATCAAAACTCATAAATAAAGGGGAAAGTGTGTGGTAGAACAGTACGCTCGTTGGGTCATTCGTTTGCGTTGGCTGATTGTCTTTTTGACGCTTGGTGTCGTTGGACTATTAGCCAGTGGCGGTCAATACTTATCATTTAGTAATGACTACCGCGTGTTCTTCAGTGAAGACAATCCACAGTTCACTGCGTTTGAAAATCTGCAAGATACCTACACTAAGAATGATAACGTCCTTTTTATGTTGATGCCAAAGGATGGGGAGGTTTTCACGCCCGATGTGCTGGAGGCCGTGGTCGAGTTAACGGAGGATTCCTGGCAAATACCGTATTCAATTCGAGTGGATTCAATCAGTAATTACCAGCACACCTATGCGGAAGGGGATGACCTGATTGTTGCCGATTTAGTTGAAGAGCCAAAAACGCTAACAACTGAGCAGTTGCAATCTATTAAAAATATTGCGCTGAACGAACCACTACTTGTCAATCGGGTGATTTCACCGACGGCACATGCAACAGGTGTGAATGTGGTGGTGGAACTGCCAGGCAAAGATCTCAATGAGGCATTTGAAGTTGCGGCGTTTGCACGTGAAATTAAAGCAAACATTGAAGCTGACTTTCCTCAGGTTGAGGTCTATATGACGGGCATTGTTTTAATGAATAATGCGTTTCCGGAAGCCAGTCAGGAAGATATGCAGACGCTGGTGCCGCTTTCATATTTAGTTGTTATTATTGGTGCGTTTCTATTTTTACGCAGCATTGCTGGCACTATTGGCACCGTATTTGTAATTGTTTTTTCGACGGCGATGGCAATGGGCAGCGCAGGATGGTTAGGAATTCAGCTCACGCCTCCCGCACTCTCTGCACCGACGATGATTTTGACGCTGGCGGTGGCGGACAGTATTCATTTTCTCGTGACGATGTTGCATGAAATGCGAAAAGGCAGCAGCAAACATGATGCCATTGTTGAGAGTTTGCGTGTTAATTTTCAGCCTATTTTTCTGACTTCAGCTACGACGGCCATCGGTTTTCTCAGTATGAATTTCAGTGATGCGCCGCCATTCCGTGATCTGGGAAATATCACCGCGATGGGAGTGATGTATGCATTTTTTCTGAGTGTGATGTTATTGCCCGCAATCATGTCAATTTTGCCTGTTAAAGCAAAACCCTCAAAATCAATCTCTTCCCGTTTGATGGAGCAATTTTCAGAATTTGTGATTCGTCGTCGCCAAGCTCTTTTTTGGGGAATGGCAGGTATTATTTTACTGTCGGCTGCTTTTATCCCGAAAAATGAACTGAATGATATTTTTGTTAATTACTTTGATGAATCGATTGAATTTCGCACACATACCGACCTTGTAGCTGATAATCTGACGGGTCTCTATTTTATTGATTATTCACTTGAGAGTGGTGAAAATGGCGGGATCAGTAACCCCGGTTTTTTGAAAAAAGTGGATCAGTTTGCAGATTGGTACAGACTGCAACCTGAAACTAAGCATGTCAATACAATTACAGATACGTTTAAACGGCTGAATAAAAATATGCACGGTGATGATCCAGCCTATTATGTGTTGCCCGAAGAGCGAAATCTCGCTGCGCAATATCTGCTGCTTTATGAAATGTCACTGCCTTACGGGTTAGATTTGAACAACCAGATTAATGTCGATAAATCAGCAGTGCGTATCTCGATTTCACTGGATACGATTTCAAGTAAAGAGATTCTTGAATTGGAGTTAAGAGCTGAAGCGTGGTTGAAGGAAAATGCACCCGAAATGTTGACCACCGGAGCAAGTCCGTCAGTAATGTTCGCCCATATTGGTGAGCGCAATATTCGCAGTATGTTGACTGGAACGGTGGTTGCGCTGATATTGATTTCAATGATTTTGATGGTGGCATTGCGTTCGGTGAAAATGGGTTTGATCAGTCTGGTTCCTAATCTGGTTCCGGCCGCAGTTGCCTTTGGTGTGTGGGGGTTGTTTGTCGGTGAAGTGGGCTTGGCACTCTCTGTTGTAGTCACGATGACGTTGGGGATTGTGGTGGATGATACGGTGCATTTTATTAGCAAATATCTGCGAGCCCAGCGTGAGAATAATCTGAATTCGGAAGATGCAGTGCGCTATGCATTTGCCAATGTCGGGGTGGCCTTATGGGTGACTTCGTTGCTATTGATTGCTGGATTTTTAGTCCTGACGCTATCAGCATTCGAGCTGAATTCGGGCATGGGCTTGATGACTGCAATTACGATTGGAGTGGCGCTGGCGGTTGATTTTCTATTTTTACCCACATTACTTATGAAACTTGAAGGAAAAAAAGCATGAAGACTACCGGTTTTAAAACAGTTGTCGGATTATTGTTAATAAGCTCATCGTGGGGAATCCAGGCTGAAACAGCAGAAGAAAAAGGTTTGGCAATTGCTGTCGAAATGGATCAACGTGATACGGGCTTCCATGATTTAACGGCTGATATGGTCATGACTTTGCGCAACCGTAAAGGTGATGAAAGTATTCGTTATGTTCGAATTCGTACTCTGGAGGTTGAAGGCGATGGAGATAAAAGCATCTCTATTTTTGACCGCCCTCGTGATATTAAAGGAACCGCCATGCTGACTTTCTCGCATGGTTTGGAACCCGATGATCAATGGCTCTATCTGCCTGGGCTAAAAAGAGTCAAACGAATCAGCTCGAAAAATAAGTCTGGCCCGTTTATGGGAAGCGAGTTTGCTTATGAAGATTTAAGTTCACAAGAACTGGAAAAATACAGCTATAAATGGCTTAAAGATGAGCCATGCGGTGATTTGCAATGTTATGTGATTGAACGTGTGCCTGCGTATAAACATTCAGGTTATAAGCGAATGGTTTCATGGGTTGATCAAACTGAGTATCGTGCGATGAAGGTGGAATATTTTGATCGTAAAAACTCAAAATTAAAAACCTTGATATTGAGTGATTATAATGAATACCTGAATCAATATTGGCGGCCCGGTGATATGTTTATGGAGAATCATCAGACTTGAAAAAACACACGATTGGAATGGAAAAACTATCAATTTAAAACAGGTCTGACTGAAAAAGATTTTAATAAAAATGCATTAAAACGAATTCGATAATGAAAGTTCGTACGGCAACTTTCTTATGCTTCCTGTTTTTCAGTGCTTCAGGGCAGGCGATTGAACTCTCTGGAAATATTTCCTCTGAATTACGTTATTTCCCGGATGCGCCTGTTTTTTTTGGAGCATCTGAGTTTGATCGTGGCAGTTCACTGTCATTTTCATTTGCACCAGAAATCTATCATGAATGGAGTGGGGGCGAACGTGCCATTATTTTTTCCCCTTTTTTACGTTGGGATGAGAGCGACTCAGAGCGTACACATCGTGATATTCGTGAATTGAACTTGTTGGTTGTGCAAGGTGATTGGGAATGGCGATTGGGTTTGGGGCGAGTATTTTGGGGCGTGGCCGAGTCGCAACATTTAGTCGATATTATCAATCAAACGGATTCTGTTGAGAATATTGATGGTGAGGATAAGTTGGGGCAGCCGATGATTCAGGCAAGCTGGAGCCAGAATTGGGGTGTGCTGGATCTGTTCGTACTGCCGGGTTTTCGTGAACGTACTTTTGCCGGTGAAAAAGGGCGCTTGAGAGCGCCTCTTGTTGTCGATACGGATAATCCTGTCTATGAATCAAAGGATGAAGAGCAGCATGTTGATTATGCTATTCGCTGGAGCCATAGTATGGGCGTTTGGGATGTGGGCCTATCAAATTTTTATGGTACATCACGCACTCCAGAGTTAAGGCAGCGAGGTTATAAACTCATTCCCCACTATAATTTGATTAATCAAACGGGGCTTGATTTACAAGCCACACTGGATGAATGGATATTAAAGCTGGAGTCAATTTATCGAATTGATCGGCAAAAAAATGGTGATAAAAATTATGCCGCGCTTGTCGGTGGTTTTGAATATACGTTTGTGGGTGCGTTTGAAACAGATGCTGATGTGGGTTGGCTGTTTGAGTATCATTATGATGATCGTCAGGAAGAGGCAACCACCCCTTTTCAAAATGATCTGTTTACGGCGGTGAGAGTGGCTCTGAACGACGCTCAGAGTAGTGAGCTTTTGGCTGGTGCGTTTGTTGATCTTGATCAAGGAGGCTACAGCCTTCGACTCGAAGCGAATCGCCGTTTAGGTGATCGTTGGAAGCTGAGTCTGGAGTATCAGGGCTTCAATAATATTGACCCTGACGATATATTGTATGCACAGCGACAGGATGATTATTTACAAGCAGAGCTGAGCTGGTTTTTTTAAGCGATCAGCCCATATCCGTTTTTGAGTCACTTGTTGGGATAATAAAACTGAAGGATGCCCCTTCTCCTGACGTGCTCGTTGCGTCAATGCTGCCATTATGGTGTTGAATAATCTCTCTACAAATCGATAAGCCAAGACCCGTGCCACCCGCACCGCTTTTGGTTTTACTGCTTTGTACAAACTTGTCAAAAATACTTTCCAGTTCATCTTCCGGTATACCAATACCTTCGTCTTTTACAGTGACGCGTAGCGCAGAAAATATACCTGTGTCTTTCATCAGCATATCTTCAGTGATTGTAATTGTGATGGTTTTTCCAGCGGGTGTGAATTTAATTGCATTGGAGAGTAAGTTGGTGATGACCTGACCAATATGCGTCGCGTCAAAAGAAAATGCCGTATTACACTCGGCAGGAACGTTATTTAAAACAAGCCCACACTCTTCAATACGGACTTCTTGTTCGTTAATACAGGACTCGATAACAGTGGCCATATCATTTTCTGATATAGAAAAATCCATCCGCCCAGCTTCCAGCTTTGAAAGGTCTAGCAGGTCATTCAGTAGATGTAAAAGTCGTTTGCCACTGGTGTTGATGTTTTGGAAATATTTTCCAAGCTTTTCAAGTGGTGCAGTTTCCAGCTTTTTAATACCGAAATTTGAATAGCTCAAAATACCATGCATGGGAGTGCGTAGTTCATGGGACATATTGGCAAGAAATTCGGTTTTGGATAAATTAGCGGACTCCGCTAACTCTTTGGAAAACTCAAGTTCATGAGTTCTTGCCTTGACGGTCTCTTCCAGGAGTTCGTTATTTTTTCGGATGGCTGATTCGGCTTCTTTTAATAAAAATGTACGCCTGTTCATCCAGTAGACTAACGTTTTCAATTCATTGGTCGCATCAGTTTTAATCATTGTATTGGTAGTAAGGCTATTATCAACTGCTTGATGCAGTTGGTTTATAATATTTTTTAACGGCACGATCAATATATGTTGAATAATAAAATAGATACAAATAATGACAAACGTGATGAATAGAGTCTGGATGAACAGTATGGATTGAATAGAAGTTGTAGATGTATGGTTTTCAAGTGTGGGCTCAATGATCCAGTGGATTGAAAACGATGTGGCTAAAATAATAAATAGTGCAAGAACAATAAACAGAAATGAAAGTTGAAAATTTAAACTTCGTTTTAAGGGAGTGGTGGGAGGGGGTGTTGGAATGAGTGGTGGTTGTATTGGCATACTTTTCCCTGCTCCAAAATTTCTGTGCGTTCCTTAATCTACAATATTTCGGACTCAACAGGGGGGAGCTTTAGTATCTAATACCAGATCGACAGATAAAACTGAAAAACATTGGCTGAAAATTTATACAGTGGCTCATCCCCTGCGACCACAGTTTGTGCACGCAAATCCCGAAAATTGTCGTATTGAAAGCGGATGTGATCCCATGCGAAATTCACCGTACCTTTGTCGATGAATTTCCAGTTTTTGCGTAAAAATGCATAGCTCGCACCGACGCCGATGGTGTGGTTATTGTATGTGCTCAGCTCTTTATCTCGCGCCCGGTAGTTCTGTGCTTCCTGGTAGGCGAACAGGTCATTGTAAAAATTTGCTTGATTTTGTCGGTAATAGCGGTATCTGAAGTCATAAGTCCAGTGGTTGTCAGCGGGGTAGGTGTAGCCTATTTCATACGTTTGTGCGCCAATGCCCCACGTATCGGTGAAGTAGCGATACTCCCCTTTAAGTGCTGCGCGATGCGCCAGATAATAGATGGAACGAAAAGCGAATGCGTTGCTGGTGCGAGTGTTTGGGTAAAACTCGTCTTCATAACAATAGTTGCGTCCACCGGGGCATTCCTGTGTGGGGTCGGCTTGTGCACTGCTATTGGCGAGGTATCTTACTTTTCGATACGGATTATTTAAAAAACCTTCATCCGTGATCGCTTCATAGCCCAGATTAAATAAAAGGTCTTTAGTGATGATTTGTGACAGACCTAATCGATAGTGGTGACGATCCACATCTCTGGAAAAAAGCGGATCACCACGCCGACCCACTTCATCCCAGCCACGAGAGTAGCCTAATGATAAGGTGCTTAAATCACCAAACAGATCCTGACTGATTGAAAAGTGTGCGGACTGTGCATCAAAGTCATTCTCATCACTTTGGGTGAATGCCAGCCCCATAATGGTTTTTTTATGCAGATAGTCGATGCCTAAGCTATTTTCTGTGCGTTCTTCGGAGTACTCACTGGCTCGGGTGATCACATCAATAGAGGCGCTGCTGATGGAATCAACATAATAATTTCCCGACACTGAAAATTTTTGGGCAAACTGTTTTCTGACCAAAATAGAGGGGCCACTGATCGTCACGCCACCGCCTTCGTAGGAGTGAAAAAGTGCGTCGGCACGATCTTCAGGAAGAATGGCAGCTTGTAGGAGAGATGTGGTGCCGATTAGAATAGCGGCCCAGAAAAATTGCCTCAGATCAGTTGCAGCCACAACCGCCTCCTTGCCCACCTTCTGCACCACGCGCACCTTCACGTGCCTGGTAGACATGCTTTCGATAGGCACTTGACACAGGGTTACGTTCATAATTCATGATCGGATCCGCTAGGTGAGCGCGCTCGTAAGGTTTAACCCAAGGTTCGATATTGCTGCAAGCAGAGAGCAGAAGAGAGGTTAAAATAAGTATGCTGGGTGATTTCATTCTCGAATCAGTGCCTTCACCTGTTTTTTGTACTTTTCTTCAATGCCGGGCATATACCCTTTGTGCTCAAATCGTTTGTTGCCATCTTTGTCGATTAATATGGTGGTGGGCATACCTGAGACTTGGTACAGTTTGCTGACATCGTTTTTTTGGTCAAATAAAATTGGAAAGCTGACGGGGATTTTTTTCAGCATGGCGTGTGCCATCTGAGTATCTTCTTCCACATTGATGCCGATAATAGTGAAGCCGAGATCTTTGTAACGTTGATAAAGCTTTTCCAAAAAGGGCATTTCCTGTCGACACGGAATGCACCATGAAGCCCAGAAATTAATCATGACGACCTCTCCACGAGAGTCTTTGAGACTCATCGGATTTCCTTGACTGTCAGGCAGTGTAAAGTCGGGCGCTGGGCCAGAGACTTCTTTGGCGTGCACGGTGCCCCAGCCCAGTAAAAGTGTTGCACTGAGCAGAGTGGCAAATAGTGGGAAAAATTTAATACGGTTTTTCATGGCAAGTTCTCTTTATGTTTGATTTCTTATTTATACTCGACCAATTAAAAATAAACTGTGATACTTCCAGAAGTTTCAAGATTATGTTTTGTCTTATTTTCACCCAGCAGGTCGGAGTCAAATATGTAGTCTCGAACATTAATGTGAAAGGCGATGGAGTCCGTCAAAAGAAACCGGTAACCCGCGCCTACATTAATAGTGCGATGATCATCCCCTGCAAAACGGGTATTGCCGATGCCTGCAATAAGATACAACGCTGAATTATAAGCACGGTTTCGACCTATGAAAGCTTCACCTGGAAGCAGGTTGTAACCGAATGAGACATTGTAGTAATCAAGCTCTCTCTCATCTTCTGTCAGCAGAGTCGCCGCACCACTGAGGAGTTCGTAACTGGTTTTTGTGGTGGTGCTTTGCGCGTAGGCGGCTTCAATAAATATAGCGGGTGAAATATGGTACGCAAATCGTAATCCCAAAACTGAATTAACCCCAAAATCTTCTACGCTCAACAGACCGCCGTATAAGCCGATCTCGAAATCTTCAGTGTCAATTGCAGCAATTTCAATTTCTCTGCGTTCGACCTCTGGGTTAACGACCTGAGGCGTTGCAAAGGCTGTCGTATGACTCAATAGAGCGAAAAGTGCTAGAAAAAGAATGCGAAACCGGCTTTCCATTCGTCGATATCCTCGTTGTTTGTATCGCTGGAAAAAATGATATAGTTTTTGTATTCCGCACGAAATATAAAGCGACGGGTAATATAGGTGCGTATGCCTATGCCATAGTGCGCAAGAGCACTGTTGCGATTTTCTGATTGTATCAGTGTTGTGCGTGGATTGGTTCTGATGCCACCTGCGCCTAATGTGAAAAAAGGTGAAAATCGCCAGTCAGGAAAGGGTTGGTGAAGTAAGTTGGCGTTCAGCATCACACTGCTGGAAAAGATACCCAATATCTGTGAGAGCCCGAGTTCACTCGATATATTGGGTGTGAAGAGGTAGTTTCCATAAATATTCATGACGGATGTGCCATCAAAGCTTCCGCCCAGTAAACCTGCCTCCCAGCGGCGCGCTAAAAAATCCCGTCGATTCATCCATTGGAATGTTTTTTCTTGACCTTCTGGGGGCCGGCTTGCCATTTTGGGTTGAGGAAGCCAGCGGTTTCCAGTCCAGTAATAAAATTCAGTCTGATCTTCCATCTTTTCTTGAGAGACCCAGCCCGTTTTTCCTTTGCGAGTGCGTATTTTTAACCAGTCTGTTCTTCGCTTGATAATTTCAATATGATCATGCTGTTTGGCAACATGAAAAACAGGGTAACCTCGGCCAGGGCCTGTATGAATTTCCAGGTAGGCTTCAGTAACCTCTATTATTGGGTATGACGACTCGCTACTGTGCGCTGTGTTTGTAAAAAAACAGCAGAGCAATATGAAGAGCTTCAGCCAGCTTTGTGTGAGCAGCGTTGACAATGTTATTTTTTCTTTGTTTATTGTTTGAAAGAGTGGGCCCAATAGTATAGCAGCTAATCTTCGGCGAAAGGGTTGTTGTAATATTGCCCACCTATATCGAGCCATTCGGAGATCAAGCGCCGTTCTGCGGGGGTGAGTAAATTGGAATGATTGGCGTTGGTGGGCGCATCAAAGCGTTCGAAAAAAGAGCGGGTGTTGTTTGCGGACATCACGGGTCTGGGGGCAGGAACAAACGCCATGATCGGGATTGGATTGTTGTCGGGATCTAGAATGAAATCACCATTTTCGTCTGTCTCAAAAAGAAGCTGACCATTTTCACCAGTTGCTTGCACGCTTTGATTTTGTAATATGCCATCAATAACGATTTGTGCATCATCGTTAAAAAACAGTTCTCGATAGCTGGTGATGTGATTCGGGTTTTGATCAGAAGGCTCAGAGGTGAACAGATCAAGTTGTGCGGCAGGTACAAATGGATTGTCGTTGTTGTCCGTAGGGGCATGGCATAAACTTTGGCTGCAGGTCGCATTGGCTGTGCCCATGGTGCGAGGGACACTCCATATCGGATGAATGTGCTGAACGTAGTTGATAATTGTACGGCACAGACTGCTCCAGTTAGTGATGCAGCTGGCCGTCGTGGGTGGGTTGTCGGTTGATAAATCTGCGTAACGGTAATCGAATGGGGGGTTAATGGCTATGATGCCGGGGTCTGTCCAGGTATCTTCAAAAATAATATCCAGGCTGGGTGTCAGCGAAGCACAGTCTGTTTCGCAACTGATTCGAGCACGGGTTTGTGCCATGGTTTCGCCTATAGTTGCTACCATGTCAGGTTTGGTATTTGGGCGCAGAAGATTATCAGCTGTTACTCCACTATTGAGCGCAGTTATTGCTTCAGGGCGACCGTGAGGCTCTGTGCTGTCAGCATCGTGACAGCCATGGCACTCTTTTGTTTCTCCTGGGCGAACTTGCATCCAGTTGGGGTGGCGATCACCAATGCGCTGTCCATTTTTGTCCAGGATGCTGATAGTGAAAGCGATATTGGCTGGCACTTTTACCATCACAGACCCATCAGGTTCTATCATGGTGTAACCTACGATTTCCCGCATTTTTTGGCGATTGCTGATGCCGAAGGTTGCGCCGGAAACTCCTTCAGGAATTGGCACCGCTTTAATAATGCGTAAAAACCGGGCTGGACGTTCGTCTGCGCGGGTTTGCAGTGGGTCGGCCAGTTCAGAGAGGTTTTCTGCACTGCCGTCCAGATTGTTGTACGTGCCATCAAGGTCATAAACACTGCGGATATGCAATACGCCAACACCTTGCTCAATATAATCAATATTGAGGTTATCTTTATCAGTGATTGCTTCGGGTATTTCTCTGGGTTGCAGGGCGATGGCATCGCTGATGATGATGCCTTCTACAGGAGGAATGACAGGTATCATGGTGCTTTTGTCGTTGTCGTAAATATAGATGCCGTAGAGCGGGAATGCGGCTGTAGCGTCTTCACTATTGATATTCTCTTCGGTACAGGGAATCAGTCGGTCATCTTCTTGTAATAAACGGCATTGTGACCAGCTGGCTAATATACGATCCGTACCATCCCAAAGTGGAAAGGCCGAATGGAATTGACCTCCGATTGAAATGGCCCCATCAATTAATATTTTTTGAGTGGTCGCAGGTGTTTGTGTGATGCTGGTCGTGGATGCAGGTAGAGGCTGATTGTAATCTGAAAAATCAGCAACATTGATGACCGCGAGATTTCCAACAGGTTCATCGAACGGCTTGATTACTGTGAGTAATTGTCCGTTTGGCATAGGTTTGGGGCGCAGAAACTGAACCGTTGTTTCATTGGTGCCTGTCTGATGGCTGTTAGCACCGTAGAGTAGTTGCAGGTTTGTGCCATCAGGGTTGATTTTGTAAAGATTAATTTCATTTTTTCTGCCCATATGATCCCAGCGGCTGAACACAATTTCTCCACTGCTAATCACTATTGGATTGAGGTCGTGACTTTGATTGAATGAAATTTGACGAATAGTGCTGCCATCTGTATTGATGATGTGAAGTACAGAGGCTGGTTCATTGCGGTTTTCATCAAGGCCTGAGAATTTCGGTTTGCCTTCGTCGAGCAGCATGGCACCCGTTTGGCGTTGGCGCGTTGATGTAAATACAATGCGGCCATCGGGCAGATAGTGTGGCGCCGTATCGTGGCCAAGTTCAGCGGTATTGTCCGAGCTGATGAGGCGACGCAGTTGGTCATTTTCAGAGTCGTGCTCCCATTCAGAGTCGTATTCCCAAAGGTTCCAGGTATCAGTGTCTTGATCTGAAAGGCGCATGGCAAATAGCAACTTGCTCCCATCGTAGGAAGCAGAGATGTCTTTGACGGAGCCTTTCCCTTCTGTGAAGCGTGAAGTGATGTTTTCCTCTTTGGCGCCAGGGGATGCACGAAGGCGTAAATACAGGTCACTGCCTTCACTGAAAGCAAGGATTTCCCGTTCATCATCCGCGATAAGCTGGCCGTCTTCGTTAGTGGGTATGGCCCGTTTAATATAAGCAATACCAAAATCCTGAACAACGGGATCAGGAGTTTGTTCGTCGTCGCCAATGCAGCTGGTGAGAGCAGGTAGTATTGCTACGAGTGTTAGCAGTGTGATGTATAAGTTGTGCCTACGATTAAAAAGCATGTCGTATTTCCTTGGTTGTCTGCTGTTGAGCCTACACTTATCAGTGGATTTGTTTTGTGAAAACGGTCACGAGTGACGCTTGTATCGAATGATTTTTGAAAGCTTAGCATGAATACTTGCTTTCAGTGCGTGCCTTCAGTATCTTATGCGCAACTTTTGAAGGCGCGTAGCTCAGTGGTAGAGCACTACCTTGACATGGTAGTGGTCGGTGGTTCGATCCCACTCGCGCCTACCAGCATTTATGATTTTAGAGCCTCATGCCAGTTATAACTCTTCCCGATGGTAGTCAACGTTCTTTTCACTCTTCAGTCTCAGTGTATGACGTAGCGGCTGATATTGGTGCAGGTTTGGCAAAAGCTGCGGTGGCCGGGCGAGTCGATGATCTGCTTGTTGATGTTTCTTACGTGATTGATCGTGACGTAAGTTTAAGCCTTATTACAGCGAAAAATGACGAAGGTTTGGAAATTATTCGTCATTCAACAGCGCATTTGTTGGCGCAGGCGGTGAAAGAGCTTTATCCCGATGCACAAGCGACCATTGGCCCCGTCATTGAAAATGGTTTTTATTATGACTTTGCGTGTGAGCAGCGCTGGACATTAGAGGATCTGGTTGTCATCGAAAAGAAGATGTCTGAGTTGGCAAAACGTGGCGATGAAGTGAGCCGTTCTGTTTTATCTCGCAATGATGCGGTGGATTTTTTTCGCGCACGGAACGAAGAGTATAAAGCGCAAATTATTGAAGAGATCCCGGAGAGCGAAGAGCTTTCTCTGTATCGTCAAGGCGACTTTATCGATCTGTGTCGTGGCCCTCATGTGCCAAACACCAGCCACTTGAAATCTTTTAAATTGATGAAGCTGGCAGGGTCGTATTGGCGAGGTGACTCGAATAATGAGATGTTGCAGCGTATTTACGGCACGGCTTGGGCCAATAAAAAAGAGCTTAAAGCCTATTTGCATCGTTTGGAAGAGGCAGAAAAGCGCGATCATCGTCGCATAGCAAAGCAGCAAGATCTGTTTCATACGCAAGAAGAAGCGCCAGGAATGGTTTTTTGGCATCCGAATGGATGGGCCATTTACCAGGAAGTCGAACAATATATTCGTCGCACTCTCAACAAGAATGGCTATCAGGAGATACGTACCCCTCAATTGGTTGATCGTACTTTATGGGAAAAATCAGGTCACTGGGATAAATTTGGTGATATGATTTTTACGACGCATTCTGAAAATCGTGATTATGCAGTTAAACCTATGAATTGCCCATGCCATGTGCAAGTTTTTAATCAGGGGCTGAAAAGCTATCGTGATCTGCCGTTGCGTATGGCTGAATTTGGTTCGTGTCATCGCAATGAACCTTCGGGTACTTTGCATGGTTTGATGCGTGTGCGTAATTTTGTGCAGGACGATGCGCATATCTTCTGTACTGAAAGTCAGGTTCAAGGTGAGGTTTCAGCATTTATAGATCTGTTGTTTGATGTGTATGCCGACTTTGGTTTTAACGATATTATTATCAAGCTCTCTACGCGCCCTGAAAATCGTGTGGGTTCGGATGAAGTTTGGGATAAAGCTGAAAAAGCTTTAGAGCAAGCATTAGAAAATAAGCAACTGCCTTGGGATCTGCAGCCGGGTGAAGGTGCTTTTTATGGGCCAAAAATTGAGTTTTCTTTAAAAGATTGTCTCGGTCGTGTTTGGCAGTGTGGTACGATTCAGGTCGATTTTTCAATGCCAGGTCGTTTGGATGCCACTTATATTGCTGAAGATGGCAATAAACAGGTACCTGTTATGCTGCATCGGGCGATATTAGGTTCACTGGAACGCTTTATCGGTATTCTACTTGAAGAATCGGCGGGGTCATTGCCTACATGGCTTGCGCCAACTCAGATTGTAGTGATAAATATTGCGGATAGACACGCTGAATATGCCTCTGAAATTGAAGGAATTTTGAAAAATCAGGGGTTCAGAGTGAAATCAGACTTGAGAAATGAGAAGATCGGATTTAAAATCCGCGAGCACACGATGAAAAGAGTGCCTTATCTTCTGGTTGTAGGTGACCAGGAGATGGAAAATAGAACCGTGGCTGTGCGTACACGCAAAGGGGTGGATTTGGGGGGTATGTCCCTGATACATCTGAAAGAGCATCTGGATGCAGATGTCGCGGATTATAGTCGAATTGCTTTAGAGGAATAATAGAATCGCTGCTGAAAAAAGGCTTCGCCTGAACAATGACATAAGGGTCCCTTCGGTTCGTCTCATCGATGGGGAAGGAGAACAGGCCGGTGTTGTAGGTATTGAAGAGGCTAAACAGGCTGCTGAAGATGCCAAAATGGACTTGGTGGAAATTTCACCACAGGCCGATCCACCCGTATGTCGTATTATGGACTATGGGAAATTCCTGTTTGAAGAAAACAAGAAGAAGCATGCAGCGAGAAAGAAACAGAAACAAGTTCAAGTCAAGGAAGTAAAGTTTCGTCCAGGGACGGAATCAGCGGACTACCAGGTAAAACTTCGCAACCTGACCCGCTTTTTGGAAGGTGGAGACCGCGCCAAGGTAACCTTACGGTTCCGTGGTCGTGAAATGCTTCACCAACAACTAGGCCGTGATCTGCTCAAGCGGATCGAAGGTGATTTGGTCGATATTGCCACTGTTGAACAATTTCCGCGTATGGAAGGACGACAGATGGTGATGTTAATGGCACCTAGGAAGAAGTCATGAAGTTCATCCTGAATATTTTTCAGTGTGACTATTTTTTAATTTTATGAATGCGAGTTAACAATGCCGAAAATAAAAACGAACAGCGGGGCTGCTAAACGCTTTAAGCGTACAGCGTCTGGCGGGTTCAAATGTAAACAGTCTCATCTCAGACATATTCTGACTAAAAAAAGCACCAAGCGTAAGCGTCAGCTGCGCAAGGGTGAACAAGTCGCGGCATGTGATGTGCCAGCGGTACGTCAAATGCTGAATATCAGATAATTGTTGAGGGGAGAATAAAATGCCAAGAGTAAAAAGAGGCGTCACCGCACGAGCTAAACACAAAAAAGTTATTGCTCAAGCAAAAGGCTATCGCGGTCGTCGTAAAAATGTATATCGTGTTGCTACGCAAGCCGTCACCAAGGCGGGTCAATATGCGTACCGTGACCGTCGTCAGAGAAAGCGTCAGTTCCGTGCGCTGTGGATTGCCCGAATTAATGCAGCCGCTCGTGAATGTGGAATTTCTTACAGTCTTTTGATCAATGGCCTGAAAAAAGCCGAGATTGAGATAGATCGTAAAGTTTTGTCGGATATCGCAATTCATGATAAAGCAGCTTTTGCTGCGATTGCAGAAAAGGCTAAAGCAAGTTTGGCTTGATTTTTTGATCGTCAAACATTTTTAGTCTATAAAAAAAGGGGAGGCTGTTTAGCTTCCCTTTTTTGGTTATCTCGTATTTTTAAAAAGATTAGGTATTCATTGTGCAAGAACTAACGGATCTCACTTCAAGGGCGACTCAAGCCGTTGCTGATGCCTCTGAGCTGGAAGCACTTGATCAGGTGCGTGTCCGGTTTCTTGGAAAAAAAGGGTCGCTGACCGGGTATTTGAAACAGTTAGGTCATTTGGCTCCGGCTGAGCGGCCAAAAGTGGGGCAGGCGGTTAATCAGGCAAAAAAAGAGCTACAGCAAGCGATTGAGATAAAACGCAGTGCGTTAAAAAATGCTGTTTTAAGTGTTCGTCTGGAGGCTGAAAAACTGGACGTTACTTTGCCAGGTCGAGGTCAGCAAACAGGAGGGCTTCACCCTGTGACCCAAACAATGGAACGTATTGAATCACTGTTTGCCCGTATTGGTTTTGATGTTGCTGAAGGGCCGGAAATCGAGAGCGACTTCCATAACTTTGAAGCACTGAATATTCCCGCTAATCATCCCGCTCGTGCGATGCACGATACATTTTATGTGAATGCTAACACGGTGTTGCGTACACACACATCACCCGTTCAGGTGCGTGTGATGGAGGGTTGTGAACTGCCACTGCGTACCATCGCGCCAGGGCGTGTTTATCGGTGTGATTCAGATGTGACACACAGCCCGATGTTTCATCAGGTTGAAGGTTTTATGGTAGATGAAAATGTAAATTTTATTGATCTCAGAGTGATTGTGGATGATTTTTTAAAAGCATTTTTTGAGAAAGATCTGAAAATACGTTTCAGACCTTCTTATTTCCCATTCACAGAGCCCTCAGCCGAAGTTGATATTGCTTGTGTGATTTGTAATGGAAAAGGGTGTCGTGTTTGCAGTCAGACGGGTTGGCTGGAAGTGATGGGCTGCGGCATGATTCATCCGAATGTATTTAAAAATGTAGGTATTGATAGTGAGCAGTACACGGGGTTTGCATTTGGTATGGGCGTTGAGCGATTAGCCATGCTGCGTTACGGCGTTAATGATTTGCGCCTGTTTTTCGAGAATGATTTACGTTTTTTACGCCAGTTTAATTAGTTTAATAGCACAGAATAATCAGAATGAAATTTAGTGAACAATGGCTTCGTGAATGGGTTAATCCATCAATATCTACATCAGAGCTTGCTGAACAACTGACGATGGCGGGGCTGGAAGTTGACGCAGTTGAACCTGTTGCGCCGGTTTTAGAGCATGTGGTCGTGGGTGAGGTTGTAGCGATCAGTGCACACCCTGATGCAGAGCGACTGCAAGTTTGTAGTGTGAATGTTGGTGAATCAGAGCTGCTCACTATTGTTTGTGGTGCGGCTAATGTTGCAGTCGGGATGCGAGTGCCGACGGCCAAGGTAGGCGCGGTACTCTCGGGTGGCATGAAAATAAAACGTGCCAAGTTGCGTGGCGTTAAATCATTTGGAATGCTTTGCTCTGTTGCTGAGCTGGGTTTGGCTGAGAGCGCTGAAGGTTTGATGTCTCTCCCTGAGGGCGCACCTGTTGGCGAATTGTTGACTGATTATTT
>VAPL010009216.1_pt1 | contig 23312 bp, 16 predicted proteins | sample 3395061 | NCBI WGS metagenome assembly VAPL01 (sample SAMN08290444, study PRJNA428436) | hydrothermal vent metagenome | isolation source: Deep-sea hydrothermal vent chimney 2 | place: Pacific Ocean: Juan De Fuca Ridge | depth 2182 m m | reverse complement strand
GTAATTTGACAGGGCAGGGTGCCATGTACCGTTTTCCAGGCCCGGCATGCTTCGACAAATGTCATCAATTGCCCTTTATCATCTGAAGACCCGCGGCCCCTGATTACTTTGCCTTTGGATGTTTCCTGCAACGCCGGGTCAAATGGGTCCTGGTCCCACAGATCTAGCGGGTCGACGGGTTGAACATCATAGTGACCATAAAATAATACATGTGGGCCTGTTTCACCGATGTGCCCGACCACCATCGGGTGGCCCGTTGTTATTCGCTTACTTGCATCCGCGCCGAGAGACTTTAGGTTTGCAACCAACCAATCTGCGGCTTCTTCGCATTGGGGTTTAAATGCCGGATCCGTTGATATTGATGGGATGCGGAGCAACTCAAGCAGGCGGTCAATTGAATTGGGTAAGTCGGTGTCAATTTGGTTGAGAACGGAGCTTAGCGGCATTGTTGTGGATTCCTAGTTTGGTGAACTGTTTTAAGGTTATCAATACCCTCTATTGTGCCCAGACGTTAGATATTACGCAAAAAGTTGTAAATTTTGATCTATGTCAGGTAACTGAAAGGTGGCAAAAGGTATCATTTCTTGAATGTGAATGGAAAACGCAGGTAGATTGATGATATATGGACGTAACATATCTATTTTATTGGGGACCTTGAATTGAGTTATTCTGAACAGATTGATCAGGCATTGCAACGCCTGCACGATGAAGGCCGGTACCGCACCTTCATCGAAATTGTTCGTGAAAACGGCGCATTTCCCCATGCAATCTGGAACACACCTGATGGCACCAAGAAACCTGTAACTGTCTGGTGTGGAAACGATTATCTTGGAATGGGCCAACATCCGGTGGTGTTAGAAGCGATGCATCAGGCCATTGATGCAACGGGGGCAGGATCTGGTGGAACACGCAATATTTCCGGTACCACGATCTATCACAAACGGCTTGAGGCAGAGCTTGCGGATTTGCACCAGAAAGAATCAGCGCTGCTGTTTACTTCGGCTTACGTTGCAAACGATGCGACTTTGTCGACGTTACCCAAATTATTCCCGGGGTTGATAATTTATTCGGACGCGTTGAACCATGCATCAATGATTGAAGGCGTGCGGCGAAATGGTGGTGCTAAGCGTATTTTCCGCCACAATGATGTAGAACATCTGCGTGAACTGTTGGCAGCTGATGATCCAGCAGCCCCGAAATTGATTGCATTTGAATCAATTTACTCAATGGACGGTGATTTTGGCCCGATCGAGGCTATTTGTGATCTGGCTGATGAATTTAATGCACTGACCTATGTTGACGAAGTTCATGCGGTTGGCATGTATGGCCCGCGCGGGGGCGGTGTCGCTGAGCGGGATGGCCTGCTAGACCGGCTAGACATTATCAACGGCACATTGGCCAAAGCATATGGCGTGATGGGGGGCTATATCGCAACTTCTGATAAGATGTGTGATGCAATTCGTTCATACGCGCCCGGGTTTATTTTTACGACGTCGTTGCCCCCTGCAGTGGCAGCAGGAGCAGCGGCATCTGTCGCCCACCTCAAGTTTGATCAGGAACGTCGTGACCAGCAACAACTGAACGCGAAAATTTTAAAGATGCGCCTCAAGGGGCTGGGCTTGCCGATAATAGATTTTGGCAGTCACATTGTACCAGTGCACGTCGGTGATCCCATCCATTGCAAACAGCTGTCAGATCTATTGCTGGACGAACACGCCATTTATGTCCAGCCGATCAATTTCCCGACCGTTCCCAAAGGAACCGAGCGCCTGCGGTTTACCCCGTCTCCGGTTCATAGTGTCGATGATATTGATAAGCTGGTAAAAGCTTTGGACGGCCTTTGGTCCCATTGTGCGCTGAATCGCGCCGAACTTTCTGCCTGAGTCATTCCACCTTGGTGCATTAACGCTTCCAGTATGGTAATATTTGACCAATAGATTGCCGCTTAGTCGAATCGGTAATGTACGGGGACGCTGATAGCTATGGGACAAGGTGTATGATCGGGCGGAGGGACACTCCACCGGAACTGCCATCATCAGAGCCAATGGGCTATGATGATTTTGACCTGCGTCTTGGTGATGTCATGCGTGGCGAACGCGCGACATTGGGCAAGAGCCTGTTAGATGTTCAACGCGAACTTAAGATAAAAGCTGCCTATATTGCCGCGATAGAAAATGCTGATCCTGCTGCGTTTGAAACCCAGGGTTTTGTGGCCGGGTATGTGCGTTCTTATGCACGATATCTGGGTTTGGATCCGGAATGGGCCTATAACCGGTTTTGTCAGGAAGGTGATTTTGTAACGGCGCATGGGATGTCGCCCTCTGCTTCTGCAGGAAAAATCAACACCGACGCAAAACCGAAAATCAAACCAAGTGATCCCTATTCAGATCCGAACGCGACCTTTATCCCCCAGGGAGAGGCTATTTGGTCTAGGCTTGAACCGGGTGCAATTGGCTCAGTGTTAGTGCTTTTGATGCTGATAAGTGTTATTGGCTACGGCGGTTGGTCGGTATTTCAGGCCATTCAAAAAGTGGAATTGGCACCCGTTGATCAGGCCCCCGGCGTATCGTCAGATATTGTGAATATTGAGATATCAGGTGCAGTGCTTTCAGCAACAAATGAATATTCCGGTTTTGAGGCACCCTCAATAGATGCACTTGACAGAATTTATCGCCCGGAGGCACTTGAGGTGCCGGTTCTTGTGGCGCGAGACGGAGCAATTGCGACGCTGGACCCGGCAAATATTGGAACTCTGGCACCGGGGCCAACAGTCGATCGGATCGCAAATGTTGCCCCTGATTCAATTGATCCCCCGATTGATTTAACGCCTTTACCTGTACAAGTGGTTGCCGGGGATATTCCAGAGGTGGTACTTTTTGCTGTTCGGCCATCGTGGGTAAGGGTTCAGGCCGCGGATGGAACAGTGATTTTTGAAAAAGTTTTGGACGCTGGTGAGAGATATATTTTACCTAAATCAGAAGAGGCGCCCGTTTTGCGTGCGGGTAATGCTGGCTCTGTCTATTTCGCTGTAAATGGCCAGAATTATGGCCCCGCTGGGGAGGGGCCCAGCGTTGTCAAAAACGTAAACCTGAACTCGCGCAATTTGACCGAAAATTACAAGCCGGCGGACCTGTCAAAAGATACCGACCTGGCCCGGTTCGTGGAAGTTGCGCAAACTCAGGCACAAAGCCCGCCTGAATAAAATGTCATTATGACACTGCTGGCTTTTGCTTTGCCACCATTGCTTGCTACTGAATGCCGCTAAGATTATGTGATACGGGAGAACCTAATCTACAGGCGCTATAATAATGTCCCATAATCCAATTCGACCCTGGCGCGATGTCATGCGTCGAAAGTCACGTCAGATAATGGTCGGAAATGTACCTGTTGGCGGAGATGCACCCATCACGGTTCAGACCATGACAAATACTGACAGTTCGGATGTCGCCGCTACACTAAAACAGGTGATCGCAACCGCAGATGCCGGTGCCGATATCGTTAGAATTTCGGTTCCGGACGTTGCTGCAACTAAGGCCCTTAAAGAAATTGTTGCTGAAAGCCCGGTTCCGATCGTGGCAGATATTCACTTTCACTATAAACGGGCAATTGAAGCGGCTGAGGCCGGGGCGGCCTGCTTGCGGATCAATCCGGGCAATATTGGTTCAAAAGAAAGAATTGCCGAAGTTATTGCCGCGGCACGCGATCATAATTGTTCAATTCGAATTGGGGTTAACGCCGGGTCCCTGGAAAAGCACCTGCTGGAAAAATATGGTGAACCTTGCCCTGATGCGATGGTTGAAAGTGCTCTGGAACACATAAGAATTCTAGAGGATGCAGATTTCCACAATTTCAAGATCAGTGTAAAAGCATCCGATGTATTCATGTCAGTGGCAGCCTATCACGGACTGGCAGAGGCGACGGACGCACCGATACATTTAGGAATAACCGAGGCCGGAGCGATGTTGCCCGGAACTGTGAAATCAGCAATCGGTTTGGGCAGTCTGCTTTGGGCAGGGATTGGTGATACAATCCGGGTTAGTCTTTCAGCCGACCCGGTTGAAGAGGTGCGCATTGGGTATGAAATCCTTAAATCACTTGGGTTGCGCCACCGCGGCGTAACAATTATTTCCTGTCCATCCTGCGCCCGACAGGGCTTTGATGTCATTAAAATTGTTGAATCACTTGAGGACAGGTTGGCCCATATTAGAACCCCAATGAGCCTGTCAATCATCGGCTGCGTGGTCAATGGACCCGGTGAGGCCCTGATGACGGATATTGGTTTTACTGGTGGTGGTGCCGGCGCCGGGATGGTTTATTTGGCGGGAAAGCAAAGTCATAAGCTTTCCAACGCAGAAATGGTGGAGCATATTGTCCAACAGGTTGAGCGCCGTTCAGCTAAGCTGAAGGCAGATGCCGAATGAAGTTTTCAGGTGAGAGTTAGCGCGAGGCCAAACGAATATCCGCAACTATTTCCTGCATGGCTTTTAGGGGTGCATAACCGCGAACCATTTGATCACCAATGACAAAACCGGGCGTTCCGTTGATCTGCATTCTTTGTGCAAGGGCACGATTTTGGGCAATAACATCGGTAACGGACGGGTCAGTCATACCTTGCATAATAACATCGACGTCCAGATCAAGATCGCGGGCGACACGTTCCAGTGTTGTTAATGATATTTCACCGCGGAACATCATCAGGGTGTTATTCACTTCTGCATAGATTTCTGGATTTGTGTTTTGCAACACTGAAATTGCAAATCGTGATGCCAGTACTGACTGCTCCCCCAAAATCGGGAACTCTTTTACGATATATTTAATATTACCGTCCGTGCGGATTAATTCGGCCACCTCCGGGTGCGCTTTTTTGCAGAAACCACATTTGTAATCCAAAAATTCAACCATCACGATGTCGCCATCCGGATTTCCACCTTCATAGGAAAACCCATCCGAGAATAATGCATTCCCGTTGGTCGATATCAGATCGACATCTGATACAGCCGAAGCGTCCGTCTGACGCTGCTCAAGAACCGCGATTGCTTCCATTAATACCTCTGGGTTTTCCAACAGGTATGATCGCACTTCCTGACGGAATATCCCGCGTTCTTCAGGCGTCATTTCATTAATCTCAAAAGCGCTGACTGTTGTTGTCAGTCCAATGCAAAAGGCAGCCGTCCAAAGTATTTGTTTCTTAAAACCCATGTCGATGCCGCCATTCCTTTAATATTAAAATTTACGGGTAACTGGTATCCTTACCGCCCGCATACTCTGCAGCTGCAAAGTATGATTATTTGACTGATTAGTTCAAGCCTAACAGACTAATCTTGCGCGATTGTGATGGGCGCGTAGGCCAGGTTTCTGCCGGAAACCAAGGTGATCGGAATGGCGGTAATTTGGCGTTACATTGGTTAGAAAAACACCTATAGTTTGCGAAAAAAAGAGTAGTAATCATGAGCAGCGTGCGAATGTTAGCCGCGGTGATTTTGACGTTATTTGGTACAGTTTCTGGTGCGCAGGAATTTATTGCTTTGGCAAGCATAGAACCAGATGCATCAATAATCTCTGATTCCAAAGATGGAATGGAAATTCGCCTTAATCTGACGCGGGCTGTGCCATATCGAATATACACGCTGGATGCCCCACCAAGGGTTGTGATTGATTTCAACGAAGTTGATTTTTCAGCAATGCCAAAAACCGGTTTCAACCAATCAATTCGTATCCTTGATTTTAGATACGGTCCGATAATGCCGGGCTGGTCACGCCTTGTACTTGAATTGGATGCCTATTTTCGTGTTGAAACGGCAGCGCTGAATTTGAAGAATGACGGTCGGGCGACAGTTTTTGTACAATTGGAAGCGACTGACGCACTGTCATTCGCTCAGGATTCAGGTGCGCCTTCAGAGTCACAATACCTGCCAAATCCAAATGCTTCCGCCCAAGTACTATCGGGCAAACGCCAGACCGGCGATGGCCCCATTACTGTTGTACTTGATCCGGGGCATGGCGGTATCGACCCCGGTGCGGAACGCGGGGATGTTGTAGAAGCAGCGCTGATGCTAACTTTTGCCCGGGAATTGCAGGAATTGTTGTTGCGAACGGGAAACTTCAAAGTGGTTCTTACCCGGGATTCAGATTACTTTGTCCCACTTGAGGCCCGGGTTTCTATAGCGCGTGAAGCGCGCGCGGATGTATTCATATCATTACATGCTGACGCGTTAGTGGAAGGGCGGGCATCCGGTTCGACCATTTATACCCTGTCTGAAAACGCATCTGATATTGCGTCGCAAAAACTGGCAGAACGCCATGATCGAAGTGATCTGTTGGCGGGCGTTGACCTTAGTAATCAGGATGATGTGATTGCAGGGGTATTAATGGACCTGGCCCGGGTGGAAACTTCTTCAAGGTCCGAAAAGCTGGCCGATGCACTGGTTTCAGGGTTGTCCAGCACAGTTGGGATGCATAAACGGCCAAAGCTTTCGGCAGGATTTTCGGTTTTGAAAGCACCAGATATTCCATCGGTATTGTTGGAACTGGGCTTTCTTTCGTCAAAACGTGATCGTGAGCGCTTGAATGATGCGGAATGGCGACAACAGGCAGCTATTGGGATACATACCGCGCTTTCAAATTGGGCCGTAACTGATGCTGTTGACGGGCTTTTGCTACGGAAATAAAAATGACCCCTGATAGAGGGCCGGCGTCAGCGCAATTTGGCGCAGAAATCGTTAGGGTTCTTTTTGACCTTCTGACGACCTATGTATAAGTTCGACGGGTTAGAGAAATGAGAGCTTAGCGTGATAAGATTTATTGCTTCCTTTTTGGGTGCCATTTTCAGTTGGCTTACCATCGGTGCTCTGATGGCTGTACTGACAATTGGCGCAGTGTTCTGGATGTATGGGCGTGATCTGCCGAACCACGAACAACTTGCAAATTATACCCCACCAACAATCAGTCGGATCTATTCCGGCGAAGGGCGGATTATTGACGAATTTGCCCGTGAACGGCGATTGTTTACCCCGGCCGAAGAAATCCCGGATCTGGTAAAAAATGCCTTCATTTCGGCTGAAGATAAAAATTTTTATAGCCATAAGGGATATGATCCTCGGGGCATGGTGGCGGCTGCTATTGACGCTGCGCGTGGAAATCGGTTGCGCGGCGCTTCAACCATCACCCAACAGGTGATGAGAAATTTTTTACTTTCCTCGGACCGGTCAGCTGAGAGGAAAATTAAAGAGCTTATTTTGGCCAGCCGGCTTGAGGGGACACTGAATAAAGATCAGATACTTGAACTCTACCTGAATGAAATTTTTCTGGGTCAAAACAGTTTCGGTGTAACAGCTGCTGCGCAGACATATTTCAACAAGACATTGGGCGAATTGAATCCGGAAGAAGCAGCCTACCTTGCGTCACTGCCAAAATCGCCTTCTAAGCGGCATCCGGTGCGCAATCTGGAAATTGCATTGTTTTGGCGCGACAATACGCTGCGGGAAATGTTTGAGAACGGCTATATCGATGAGCCAACATATGACACTGCGAAAGACGCGCCATTGTTGACCGTGCAGAACGGTGATTTTGAACCATTTCGGGCTCAGTTGCCTCCGCGGGACTATTTCACGGATGAGATACGCCGACAATTGAGCCGTAATTTTGGAGAAGAAGAGTTTTTTGGTGGAGGTCTTTCAATACGTGCAACGATGGACCCGGATATGCAATCTGCTGCGGCACTTGCTTTGCGCACTCAACTGGAAAAAATAGACCGCGACAAAGGCGTCTGGCATGGCACCGTTGCGCAACTTGACCCTGAATTGTTGAGCGATGAAGCGGGCTGGCGGGATGCGCTGGCAGATGCAAACGTCGCGCGCGATATTAGTGGTTGGTTTCCTGCCGTTGTCCTGGAAGTCGGGAGCAGTGATGCCCGTATCGGCATTGAAGGTATAGAAGATGGTGAGGCTGGAAGCTGGGTGCCGGCCAAGGATGTGACCTGGGCAAAAAAACTGTTGGAAGACGGTACAACGGGACGCACCGCTAAGGTTGCCGGTGATCTTCTGGATGTTGGCGACGTTGTTTTTGTCCGTCGTATGACCAAGGATTCAGATGGCTCATTTATTCGTTGGACGCTGCGCCAGATCCCTGAGGTTCAGGGTGGTTTCATGGCGATGGATGTCAATACCGGCCGTGTTTTGGCAATGCAGGGCGGTTTTTCTTACCAGGATTCGGTGTTCAATCGTGCAACCCAGGCTACGCGCCAGCCGGGATCAAGTTTCAAACCCTTTGTTTATGCATCCGCACTGGACAGCGGGTTTACCCCGGCGACAATAATTGTCGATGCGCCAATTGAAATTGATACACCCCAGGGCGTGTGGCGCCCACATAATGCTTCCAATAAGTTTTATGGACCGACCCCCTTGCGTACCGGGATTGAACGCTCACGTAATCTGATGACAATCAGGCTGGCACAAGAGGTCGGGATGGATGTGGTGGCAGCCTATGCTGAGCGATTTGGTGTATACGATAATATGGGGCGCTTCCTTGCAAACGCACTTGGGTCTGAGGAAACAACCCTGTTCAAAATGGTGGCGGCTTATGCCATGTTTGCCAATGGCGGGGAACGGGTGGAACCAACCCTTGTTGACAGAGTGCAGGACCGTTGGGGAAAGACCATCTTTCGGCACGATCAGCGGGTGTGTGAAGATTGCAGTTTGGCTGAGTTAACGCCAGATCAGATGCCGTTGATAACCTCAAACAGAGAACGGGTGATGAATGCTGTGACGGCCTATCAGTTAACGTCAATGCTGCAGGGGGTTGTTCAACGCGGTACGGCTGCGGGCCGTGTACAGTTGCCTGTGCCAGTTGCTGGAAAAACCGGGACAACCAATGATGCTAAAGATGTTTGGTTTATCGGTTTTACATCCAATATCGTTGCCGGTTGTTATATCGGCTACGACCAACCCAAACCCTTAGGCCGGGGCGCTTCCGGGGGCGGATTTTGCGGACCAGTGTTTAACTCATTCATGCAGACCGCGACCGAAAAATTTGGCGGTGGACAGTTTGAGGTTCCGCCTGGCGGGCGTTTTATTAAAATCGATCGTTTTTCCGGCGCGCGTTTGCCGGATGATGCCTCGGGCGAGTACGTTGTCTCGGAATATTTCAGGGATGGGGAAGAACCAGTATTTGGCCTTATGTTTGATGGTGGGTTTGCGATGTCTCAAAACTTGCCGCTATTTGCACCAGAGGTTGGCGCCGCAAATAGCAACACAGTCAGAACCTCAAGGGGGGATGTTGTGGTCGTACCGGATAAAGCGGATTTCGGAACTCTTTCTTCGGGCGGATTATACTAAAAATTCCAGACTTCATTGTCTTGTTTGCCGGAGAAGTCATTGGTACACCCGGGTGATTAAAGTTCACAGGGTGAGTTAAGTGCGCGCAGAAATCGCCAGTACTGTTACGGCAATCCAAAATTCCCTAACTCTGTTGAAGCAGCGGTTGGATTGGGATACGGCCCAGCATCGGCTTGAAGAATTTGATGCGATGATTGAAGATCCGGATCTTTGGAATGATCAGGACCGGGCTCAGAAATTAATGCGCGACCGTCAGTTTCTGGTCGACGCAATTGAAACCTGCTCTGGTATCGCACAGGACCTGAATGACAATGTCGAATTGATTGAATTAGGTGAGGTGGAAGATGACACAGATGTGGTCGAAGAAGCCGAAGCGGCGTTACTAGCCCTAGCCGAAGCGGCTGCAAAAAAAGAACTTGAAGCGCTTTTAAATGGTGAAGCCGATGGGAATGATACCTTCCTAGAGATAAATTCCGGTGCCGGTGGAACCGAAAGCTGTGATTGGGCCAGTATGTTGGCGCGGATGTATGTCAGATGGGCAGAGCAACATGGGTATAAGGTTGAACTTTTGGCCGAAACCGGCGGTGAAGAAGCCGGGATAAAGTCGGCAGCATATCGGATTTCGGGGCAAAATGCCTATGGGTGGCTGAAATCAGAAAGCGGAGTTCACAGACTTGTCCGTATTTCGCCCTTTGATTCAGCGGCGCGCCGGCACACGTCATTTTCGTCAATTTGGGTTTACCCCGTGGTGGATGAAAACATCGATATCGATATCAACCAATCGGATTTACGAGTTGATACATACAGATCATCAGGGGCAGGTGGTCAACATGTAAATACGACCGATTCAGCTGTTCGTATAACCCACATCCCAACGGGGATTGTGGTAACCAGTTCGGAAAAATCCCAGCACCAGAACCGTGCCAATGCTTTAGCAGCACTTAAGTCCAGGCTTTACCAGATTGAACTTGAAAAACGCACAGCTTCTATTCAGGAGGCCCATGATGCCAAGGGGGATGCCGGATGGGGCAATCAAATCCGGTCTTATGTTCTGCACCCTTATCAGATGGTCAAAGATTTAAGGACAAATTTTGAAACATCCGATACCCAGGGTGTTCTGGACGGTGATTTGGATGAGTTGATGGCAGCGACATTGGCATTGAATGTTTCTGGAAAGTCCCGTTCTGAAGCGCAAGCCGACAATTAGGATTTGAGCACTCGGTTATTAGGAGCAAGTTTTGAACGAAGATCATCCACCCGTTGCGTTGCCGGAAATTGGCCAATTGACTGTAAGTGAGCTGTTCACCTCTCTGCGTGGCGGGTGGTACGATTTCAAGAAAGCGCCGCTATTCGGAATATTTTTCAGCGCTGTTTACGTTCTTGGTGGTGTAGCGCTTGTAGGGTTTGGGGCAGGGGCTGTAGCCTGGACACTGTCAGTATCGTTGGGGTTTCCACTATTGGCGCCGTTCGCTGCAGTTGGATTATACGAAGTATCCCGCAGGTTGGAAGCAGATCAGCCGCTGAAATGGCGTGAGGTATTGGGCGCAGTGTTTCGTGAAAAAGATCGACAAGTACCATGGCTGGGGGCAATTGTTGTATTCTACTTTCTGCTATGGACCCTGCTGGCGCATATGTTGTTTGCGCTGATAATGGGGCCATCAGCGTTACTAAATTTGTCGTTCTCCTTTGAAATTTTCTCAACAACACGCGGGATAATTCTTGTCGTCGCAGAATTATTGATGGGTGCGGTTCTGGCATTCTTGCTGTTTTCCTTGACCGCAGTCAGCTTGCCATTGTTGCTGGATAAAGAAATTGACTTTGTCACGGCGATGATGATCAGCCTGAAGACCGTGAAGAAAAACTTTTTTGTGATGGTAATCTGGGCGGCCATGATTGCAGCCCTGATGTTTGCAGCATTGGTGCCATTCTTCTTAGGGCTGTTTATCGTTTTGCCAATCCTTGGCCATGCAACCTGGCACCTTTACAGGCGCGCGCTTTTTTAGCCGGTGCCCAGGGTTTTGGGCACCGATCGCATACCAATGTTGTGGATGGGGTTGCCCGTCACATTATGCGTTAGTTTTTTTCGCTGCTTTTGTTTGCGGCAGGTGTCGGCAATGGTGTCTTGTTCCCTGTGTTCAAAGGATCGTCCTGACGCTGAACAGAACCTTCGAAATGGGCCCCGCTCTCGATTGCGATAGTCTTGTGAACTATGTCACCCTCGACACGTGCAGAAGACGTCAGACGGACTTTCAAACCGCGAACCCTGCCAACAACCCGTCCATTCACCACAACGTCGTCAGCAATACATTCGCCTTTAACTGTCGCGCCTTCGCCAATCGTTAAAAGATGGGCATAGATATCGCCTTCAACTGTACCCTCGATTTGGATGTCGCCTGTGGTTTTGATATTTCCGGTGATGACAAGATCTGCGGCCAGCTGGGATGCAGGTGGTTTGGCTTTTGGGGCGCTTGGGGTGAATTCCGGAACAGGTGCTTTGGCAGGGTCACCGGTCTTGGATTTTTTGTCGTCAGTCGCCCCATCCGGGCCAGGTTCATTTATTCTGCTCTTAGAAAACATTGGTTGCCGCCTTAATAAATGTCATCGGGTTTACAGGTTCTCCGTTAACGCGCACCTCATAGTGAACATGCACACCAGTTGAATTACCAGAGTTTCCCATATCACCAATTTGTTGCCCGCGCGAGACCCTTTGTCCAGTTTTTACAACCAGATTTGATTGGTGCGCGTACCGTGTTTCAATTCCGAATGCGTGTTCAATGATAACTATTTTGCCATAGCCATTTTGCCAACCAGCAAATTTAACGACGCCGTCGGCGGTGGCGTAAATGTCTGTTCCAAGCGCAGCAGCAAGATCAATACCAGTATGTTGACGACCCCAACGGGGGCCAAATTTGCTGGTGTTGCGAAACGGCGATTTAACAGGCATCGAAAACGGTGTTTTTTCTGCCGCTATCCGGTAAAGATTCATCCGATCCATACGTTCCAGAATGCCGTTTGCCCTTAGTTCATCAGCGCTTGGTTCTGAACCTCTGGTCGAAAATGTCAGCGGCATCAGTGGGCCGCCTTGCCCTGAATAGCCTTGTCGAACTGTGCTTAATATTTGTTCAGTCGGCATGCCCGCAGCTTTGAACATTTTATCCAGTGGTAACAATGATAGGCTAACCGCGTCTTCCAACTGCGAAAATATTCTGTCATTTTTTTCAAAAAGCAGTTTGCGCTCCAGTTCAAGGTCAGCCGCATATGTTTTTGCAGTCGCAGCCAGTTCCCTTTGCAGGTCGCGTTCTTTTGATGCCATATTAAGGGCCGAGGTCAAAAATTCGACAGTGCTATCAATTTCAGAGTTGTTGTTGCTATCGGGCGAACTGTTGGCCTGGCCGGTTTCGATTCGCGCCAATATACTTTCAGAGGTCGCAAGTGCTGCATCTCTTTCTTTTAGAGTCCGGCGCAAAGTGGCCTGTATTACCTCAATGCCTGTTTCCATCTCTTTGCGGCGATCTTCACTTTCAAGTAAGGCCAGCTGCATCTTTGAAATTTGACTAAGGGCAACGCTGAATCTGTCTTGCGCAAGCAATACATGCTCTGCGCTTTGGTCCCGTTCACTTGAAAGATCATTCAAGCGCTGTTCATAAAGAGACTGTTCGCGCAGTGCCTGTTCTCTAACGGATCCGCTGCCAATGCTGTCCATCAACAAAAACGCAGTCGCACCAATGGACCATAGAACAAAAAATGCCCCGCCTGCCCATGCCAGTATCTGACTTCCAGGTGTCAATCTGACGAAACGCGTTTCGTTCTCGGATCGGAGAAACAGACGTTTTTCCGGGAATCGGCTCTCGACCAGTGTTTTCAGTCGTGTCAAAATTCTATGTACCAATTCATTGCCCCCGCAGAACTCAGTTTTTCGTAGCTGCCAACCAAATCCCCAAAATTAGGAAAGCATTACTGTGTTTACAAAACGCCCCCCCGTATCGCAAGAAAATTGCTTAAGATCGTTTACAATATCTGGATATCATTGAATACAGGCGATTAATCGCCGAAAAGTGTATTGTTCTTCCCCTGAAAATACAAATACTTTTCATATGTTTGGGTGGAATGAGGCTACAACTTGATTGGCTTAACGTTTCGGCGATTTAGGCTAAAATACTGATGCAGTTGTATTCTTCAACGTTACCGAAAGATGACCAAAACCAATATGCCCGATCAGCAGGATCAAAAACAATATAAACGACGCCGCAGGCGGGGTCGTGTCGGGTTTTGGATGATCGCCAGTATTTTATTACTGACCGGACTGTTTTTCCTTATTGGACTATCCTTATCAGGGAAACGTGTAAGCGCCCCGGCTTGGGTGACGGCCCAGGTTGTAAAACGCGTAAATGCCGGGATCGGCAATGGCCGCGTAACATTAGGCAGATTACAGTTTCAGGTCGACGGTAACGGTGTTCCCAAGCTAATTATGGGCGATCTGGGCGTGTTTGATGATCGTGGTTTAGAGATCGTACGAATGAATGATGTTGGTACCAGGTTTTCAATACCAGCATTATTGAACGGGAAAATTAAACCACTAGAAATTGATCTTAGTGGAGCACAGATGACGTTGCGCCGACGTATTGACGGCCAGTTTGATATATCGCTTGGCGACGGGACTTCGACCACAGGCACATTACCGGATGTACTGGATCTGGTTGATAATATTTTTGCTTCGCCTTTCCTGGAAGAAGTCAGCGACCTGGGAGCAAACGACCTGACCATTACGCTTGAGGATGCCCGATCGGGACGTTTATGGCAGATTACAGATGGCGCCTTGCAAATACGACCTGGCAAAGAGGGCTTGGATATTTCCGTTTCATTTGATGTGTTCAACGGAACAGAGGAGCTGGCAAAAACCGTCATTGGAATTCGCACGGAAAAGGCCAGCTCAAAAGTTTCGATTGGTACAAGCTTTGAAAATGCGGCCGCAGAAGATCTTGCATTGCAGACACCGGTACTAAGTTTTCTGGGTGTTATTAATGCCCCAATTTCGGGTGCAGTAAGGGCAGAATTTGATGCCCAGGGCGCATTGGAGACCTTAGCAGGCACACTTGAAATTGGCCAAGGGGCCCTGCAACCGAGCGCAGAAATTGCCCCTGTGCCTTTTTCCTCAGCAAAATCGTATTTCAAATTTGATCCGGACCAACAGAAAATAGATTTCTCAGAAGTGTTTGTTGAGTCAGAAGCAATCAGCCTTGTCGCACAGGGTCATGCCTACTTAAATGATTTTACAAACGGATGGCCATCTGTGCTTGTTGGGCAGTTTTCTGTCTCAGATTTAAAACTGCACCCAAAGAATGTTTTTGATCAGGAAATTGAATTTTCCCAGGGTGCAGCCGATTTCAGACTAAAGCTGGATCCGTTTTCCGTGGATTTTGGTCAGTTTGTTCTTTCAGAAGGAAAAGAAAAGCTCGTAGCGCGGGGCAGAATATCAGCAGGGGAAGATGGCTGGGGAATTGGTGCTGAGCTGGTATTGAACCAAATGTCCAATGATCGCATGCTTGCTTTCTGGCCGGTATCTTTTTCACCAAATACGCGAAAATGGTTGTCAGAACATGTACAATCTGCGGATTTCAGCAACGTAAATGCAGCCCTTCGTATTGAGCCTGGCCAGCCAGTCCGCCGGTTGATCGGGTGGAACTTTAGCAATACCAACGTCCTTTACATCAACGCCCAACCTGAAATTGAAAATGCTAGCGGATACGCGTCTATCGATGGAAACACTTTAACAATTAATGTCGAAGACGGGCTGATTTCACCGCCAATGGGTGGCGAAATTGCGATTAAAGACACCTATATCCAAATTCCGGATATGAGCCTGAAACTTTCGCCAATAGAGATCAGCATAGGCGGATCTGCGTCAACAACAGCGCTACTATCATTATTGAATGAACCACCTTTTAGAATTCTTAAGAATGCAAGTTTTGACCCGGATGTTGCGCAGGGCAAGGCGAAGTTTAGAGCGGACATTAAATTTGATCTGAAGAGACAGATCGGGATCGAAGATGTTGAATATTCTGTTTCAGCCGGTCTAGGCAACATACATTCAGACAAGCTGATAGCCGGCAGGGCTTTGTCGGGTGATGCATTGACGTTAATTGCAAATAACGATCGGGTTGAAATTTTTGGCCCGGTCAAACTTGGAGAAGTAGCCGCAGATATCAGCTGGCTACAGCAAGCTGCGGCCCCGGGGAAAAGTTCCGTCAATGGCTCAGTCGAGATTTCGAAGGCATTCATCAAAGAGTTTGGCATCGGGTTGCCCGAAAGCGCAATTCGTGGTGGCGGCACCGGCCAGTTTTCACTTGATCTGACGCGGGGGGAAGATCCTAAATTTACGTTGAGTTCTGATTTAAACAAATTGGGTTTGAATATTTCACAGATTGGGTGGAATAAGCCGTTAAATTCAATTGGATTGCTTGATGTCAGGGGAACGCTTGGCAATACGCCAAACATTGATTTTTTGGAAATAAAGGCAAGCGGGTTGAGTGCCATTGGTGGCAAGGTTTCGTTTAATGAAAACGGTTCGATGCGTGAGGCGGGGTTTACAAATGTAAAAGTTAACGGCTGGCTGGATGCACCGGTAGTTCTAAGGGGGCGTGGTCCAAATGTTGTTCCGTCGGTTCACCTGAACAGCGGAACAATTGATATACGTAAGACTTCATTTGGTGGGGCGTCGACAAGTACTGCTGGTGCGGGTGGTCCAATATCCCTGAACCTGGACAGGTTGATTGTTTCCCAGGGAATGACGCTTAGGGATTTTAGCGGAGAGTTTTCCAGCGCCGGGGGATTGAGTGGGGATTTCACAGCGAATATGAATGGTAAGACCAAACTTAACGGCAGCCTCGTTCCCGATAAGAATGGAACTGCTGTACGCATCAGAAGTGATAACGCCGGTGGGGTGCTGCGTGATGCTGGGGTTGTTGAATATGCGAACAACGGATCACTGAATTTAACCCTGCGACCAAGGGTCCAAAACGGTGTATATGACGGGCGGATGCGCATTCGTCGCACTAATGTGCGTAACGCACCGGGCATGACAGATTTGTTGTCGGCTATTTCGATTGTTGGTTTGTTGGAACAACTAAGCGGAACCGGAATTCTATTCGAAGAAGTTGATGCAGAATTCGTATTGTCGCCAACAAATGTCCGGCTTATTCGATCCAGTGCCGTCGGGCCGTCACTGGGTGTTTCACTGGACGGGATTTACGACTTAACAACATCGTCGATGAACATGCAGGGGGTCGTTTCACCGGTCTATTTTCTGAATGGGATCGGGCAAATTTTTTCACGCAGGGGCGAAGGATTGTTTGGGTTTAACTTTAGACTGAGGGGGTCCAGCAATGCCCCCAGGGTGACGGTTAATCCATTGTCCATTTTGACGCCCGGAGTGTTTCGGGATATTTTCCGCTCGCCTCCGCCAAAGCCCAGCCAATGAAACTGTCGGAATTTGATTTTGAGTTGCCGGATGATCTGATTGCATTGCGTCCGGCCCGACCACGAAGCGGATCACGCTTGCTTGTCGCCAGTCCTGAAGGGATTGAAGATAAGATGTTCAGCGATTTGTCTGAGTACCTAAACCCTGGGGATCGGCTGGTACTGAACGACACCAAAGTTATTCCGGCGCGCCTGGCGGGTGTAAGAGAACGGCAATCGGATGAAGGTTTGGTGCACGCGCGCATTGAAGTGACGTTGTTAGAGCCGACAAATGACGGCCACTGGCGCGCGCTGCTTAAACCGCTTCGGAAAGTGCGGAATGGTGAGAAAATTGATTTTTCACCGACGTTATCTGCGGTGTTGGTCAACCGGGTGGACGGAGTAGGTTTGTTAAAGTTCAATATTGAGGGCGCCGAATTTGATGCGGCACTTGAACAGTCTGGCGCGATGCCTTTGCCACCCTATATTGCCGCCAAACGGCGGGCTGATGAACTGGACAACGAAGATTATCAAACCGTTTGGGCGCGCAATCCGGGTGCCGTTGCGGCCCCAACGGCGTCATTGCATTTTGACAAACCTATCATAGCGCGCCTGAAAATCGCGGGCATCAGGTTCAGCTATGTAACGCTTCATGTGGGAGCCGGAACTTTTTTGCCAGTGAAGGTTGATGAAATAAGTGAACATAAGATGCACGCAGAGCGCGGCGAGATTTCCAAAACCGCAGCGCAGGAGATAATGCAGACTAAACAGGATGGGGGCAGAGTAATTGCAGTGGGGACTACTGCGCTTAGGTTGCTGGAAGCGGCCTGTGACGAAGGCGGGAATATACCGGCCTGGCAGGGAAAGACCGATATTTTTATTTCTCCGGGGTTTGAATTTCGGCTGGTTGACGCCTTGATCACTAATTTTCATCTGCCAAAATCAACTTTGATGATGCTTGTATCCGCGCTTGTCGGGGCGGAGCGAATTAAAGAAATTTATTGCCATGCGATCGCGCAAAAATACCGGTTCTTTTCCTACGGGGATGCGTCGTTATTGGTGCCGCCCGCTAAAAGGCGACGTCGCTAAGTCGTTTCCGTAGGATCAATTATATTTGAGAAGACTATCAATTCCAAAACAGCAATGGCGGAGGCGATTTGTTCCAAGTTCTGAAAACTTCCTGGGCTTTATTGCTTGGAATGCTGCTGTTAATGGTGGGCAACGGATTGCAAGGTACGTTGCTTGGGGTTCGAGGAGCGATTGAAGGTTTTTCTACGTTGGAAATCTCAATTGTTATGTCGGCCTATTTTGCAGGTTTCTTTGGTGGTTCCCGCATAACACCCGAACTAATTCGCCGGGTCGGTCATGTTCGGGTTTTCGCTGCACTGGGATCATTTATCTCAGCTGCACTGATCCTGTTCCCTACGATAGTTGAACCTTGGGCCTGGATAATATTGCGCATGGCACTTGGGTTTTGTTTTTCCGGCGTCTACGTCACAGCTGAAAGCTGGCTGAACAATGCTGCAAGCAACGAAAACCGTGGCAAGGCGCTATCGCTCTACATGATTGTTCAGATGCTGGGTGTGGTTTCTGCGCAGGGTCTTTTGGTTGTGGGGGATCCATCCGGTTATGTATTGTTTGTTATTCCTTCAGTGCTTGTTTCAATTGCATTTGCACCGATCCTGTTATCCATCAGCCCCACCCCGGCATTTTCTGCGGCCAAACCGATGAGCTTGCGAAAACTATATGAAGTCTCGCCCCTTGGATGTGTTGGCTTGTTTCTTTTGGGTGGTGTCTTTTCTGCTCAATTTGGAATGGCGGCGGTTTACGGAACGCAAGCCGGGCTTAGTATTGGTGAAATATCGGTTTTTGTTGCGACGATCTATATCGGGGCGTTGTTGTTTCAGTACCCCATCGGCTGGCTATCGGATCGAATGGATCGTCGGGTGTTGATTATGGTGGTTGCTTTATTGGCTGGTATTTCGGCAGTTACCGGGATGCTGCTGAGTGACAGCTACTATACAATTCTTTTGGTAGGTTTTTTGGTTGGCGGAACCTCCAACCCACTTTATTCTTTGCTGATTGCCTATACAAACGATTTTCTGGAACTCGATGACATGGCGGCGGCTTCGGGGGGGTTGATATTTATCAATGGTATGGGGGCAATAGCGGGGCCGCTTACGACGGGTTGGATGATGGGTATCACAGGCCCGGGCGGCTTCTGGTTGTTCATCGGAATATTGATGCTGATTATGGCCGGCTACGCAGCCTATCGTATGACACAACGTGCCGCTACCCCGGTTGAAGAAGCCAGCGCCTATGTAGGGGTGTCCCAAGCTGGTTCTGTTGTGGCGCTTGAGGCGGCACAGGAATGGGCGGTTGATGCAGCTCAGGATCACAATTCAGAAACAACAGGCGTTTAAATGTTTCATTTTATACGAAGTTAGAAACAACGGAAACTTCTGACTTGCCAAATCAATATAGGTTTGAAACGGTGAAGTAATCTTGGGGCAGAACACCAGTGAGGAGGGTGGTCATGGCTAACCCTGATGATATCCTAGCCTATTGGCTGGATGTAGTAGGTGAAGAAGGTTGGTACCGGGGAGGTGCTGATTTAGATCAGGAGGTTCGCGACAGGTTTGGAAAAGTCTGGTGCGATGCTCAGGACGGTGCCTATGGGCTATGGTTAACCCATGCCAGTGGAACCCTTGCCTACATAATATTGGCCGATCAGTTTTCCAGAAATATGTTTCGAGATACGGGTCAGGCATTTGCGTCAGACCGATCGGCCCGCGCCGCCGCCAAAGTGGCAATCTCGCGTGGTTGGGACGTAAAAATAGATGAACCGGCCCGGCATTTCTTTTACATGCCGCTCATGCATTCAGAGAACCTTTGTGATCAGGATCGCTGCGTTCGTTTGATCAAAGAGCGACTGCCAAAAACCGGCAAAACGCAGTTGCTGCACGCAAAGGCCCATCGCGAAATCATTCGTCAGTTTGGGCGTTTCCCCACGCGAAATTCTGCTTTGGGTCGTGAAAATACCGACGCAGAAAACAATTTTCTGGAATCAGGGGCCTATGGCGCGGTTGTTGAAGCTTTGAAAGAAAAACAAGCAGCTTAAAATTACCCTAAGATATGCAACTGGTTCTTTTCAGAATAAAATCAAAAATTTTGAAATAGGCAGTGACGCCAGTTGCTGGTCAAATGGCGATGGTCTAACCTTCTGCGAAACACCAATTTTTCGGAGGCTGACCAATGGCAGCAAATAAATTCGACATGATAGTTATCGGAGCAGGCCCGGGGGGCTACGTTGCCGCCATTCGTGCGGCTCAGCTTGGAATGAATGTTGCGATTGTTGAAAGGGAGCATCTGGGGGGAATTTGTCTGAACTGGGGATGCATTCCGACCAAGGCGCTGTTGCGTTCTTCCGAAGTGTTTCATCTGATGCAAAGGGCAGAGGAATTTGGTCTTAGCGCTGGGAAAACCGGTTTTGATCTAAAGGCGGTTGTCAAACGATCTCGTAAAATTGCCGCACAGCTATCGGGCGGCATTGGCCACTTGATGAAAAAAAATAAAATCAAGGTCATTATGGGGCAGGCGACCCTTCCGGCAAAGGGGCTGGTTTCTGTTAAGACTGAAAAAGGCATTGAGGAACTGACGGCTAAATCGATTGTACTTGCCACAGGTGCCCGGGCGCGTGAACTACCGGGTCTGGAAGCTGACCATGATCTGGTCTGGACTTATAAAGATGCCCTTGATCCGGTTCGTATGCCAAAAAAACTGTTGGTTATCGGATCTGGCGCCATCGGGATCGAATTTGCCAGTTTTTATAATACGCTTGGATCCGACACGACTGTGGTGGAAGTTATGGATCGGGTGCTGCCGGTGGAGGACATAGAGATATCCAAATTTGCTAAGAAGCAATTTATCAAACAGGGTATGAAAATCATGGAAAAATCCATGGTCAAACAGCTGGACCGTGGTAAGGGCAAAATTACTGCGCATATTGAAAGTAATGGTAAAGTTGAAAAACTGGAATTTGATACCGTCATCTCGGCTGTTGGGATTGTTGGTAATGTCGAAGATCTGGGGCTAGAAGCGCTGGGTGTGAAAATTGATCGTACCCATGTGGTGGTAGATGAATTTTGTCGGACCGGGGTTGAGGGACTGTTTGCAATTGGTGATATTGCGGGCGCCCCCTGGCTAGCCCATAAGGCCAGCCACGAAGGTGTAATGGTTGCAGAGCTGGTGGCGGGCAAAAAAACCCACGCAGTTCGCCCTGAAAGCATCGCCGGCTGCACGTATTGCAGCCCGCAGATAGCCAGTGTCGGCTATACCGAAGCGAAAGCGAAAGAGCTTGGATATGAGATTAAGGTAGGCCGCTTTCCCTTTATTGGAAACGGAAAAGCGATCGCTTTGGGCGAAGCAGAAGGCATGGTTAAAACGATTTTTGACGCAAAAACCGGAGAGCTTCTAGGTGCCCATATGGTGGGGGCGGAAGTTACCGAACTCATTCAGGGTTATGTTGTGGGCCGCCAGTTGGAAACAACCGAGGCCGATCTGATCAACACAGTTTTCCCGCACCCCACGTTAAGTGAAATGATGCACGAAAGCGTATTGGACGCCTACGGCCGCGTAATTCATATGTAGAGTCAGCGGATGACTTTTCCGCCCGCGGCGATCCACTGTGACAGACTTCCGATATTTGAAACTGACTGGAAGCCAAATTTTTTCATGGTGCGAACGGCCATGCCAGATCTTGCGCCGGAGGCGCAATAAACAGCGATCGGTTTTCCCAGCTCAAGTTCGGTCCGAAAATCCGGGTGTCGTGGATCTGTTTGGAAACCCACTGACATTAGGGGGATGTGTAAAGCCCCTTGCGCTTTCCCAGACTGTTTGACCTCTTTGATGTCCCGAACATCCACCAATGTTACCTCGCCTTTGGCAACACTTTGGATCGTTTGTTCGAGCGTTACTTTTTGTGATTGACCGCCTGAAATCTGTGATCTTAGGAATTTAAACATCTTAGTCCGATTGGAATTAGAAGGTGAGTTTGTGACTCCTATATATTCCAAAAAATGAATATGACAAGGTAATTATTCATTGATTTTTAGTTTAGTTTAGGATGATCGGACGCGATCCGATAAATGCAGATGTGTTACCCGACTTGTAGTGCAACATATATTGGCCAATTTGTTCTGGAAGCATCAGTATTGCCGGGTTTCCCTGCGACGTTTCTATTTCGGCCACAGCATCAGATGAGCCAACTTTTGTGATTACAATCGTATCACCCTCAGCGTTCGGACCCACCCAGAATACTTCAAGCTGACCACCGGTGCCGGCACTTTCTGAGGCTTCCAGAATTGCGGTTAAAGGCGGCTCTGTGCCGGGCTCTGCAACTTTGATTGACCGACGCGCCAATACTTTTACCGGGCTGCCATTCGCGACATATCGAATAAGATAAGTCCCGGGTACTTCCGGCAGGTCCAATGTCACTGGATTTCCCCGGGCGGTATATTTGAAGTCAACATATTTGTTCGCCGCCGAGCCAATTTCGGCGACTGAAATATAGTCATTTTGGTTGTTGGGGCCGATATACGAAACCTCAATTGAAGCACCAATTACCCCCTGATCCGGCGCATCAAGTGCCACATTGGCGGCCACTACGTTGATCATCTTGGTGGCCAGTATTTTATCAGGGTTACCATTAGCGACATATCTGATTTGATATTCCCCGGGTTCCAATGGCATTTTAACGTCCACCGGGTTGCTGCGCGAAGTGTAGCGATAGTTCACATATTTTTGCGCGGCATCATCGATATTGGCCACAGAAATATAGTCATTTGAATTGTTGGGGCCATCCCAGGTAACCGCAACATTTGAACCAGCAACCGCTTCAGAGGGGGCCTCAAGCGACACAACAGCCGCGACGATCTTGATTGAACGGCTGGCAAGTATTTTGTCAGGGCTGCCATTGGCTATGTAACGCAGTTCATAGATACCTGCTTCAAGTGGCATCTTAACCAAAGCAGGTGTTCCTTTATTGGTATATTTGTAATTCAAATATTTTTGCGGTTTTTCGTCTCTGGCGGCAACTGAAATGTAATCATTCTTGTTATCAGGGCCCTGCCAATTTACCTTAATAATGCTACCGGCAACGGCTTGGTCGGGCGCGTTAAGTGAGACATCGGCCGCGACAATATCGATAGGGCGCGTTGCCAGAATTTTGTCAGGGTTGCCATTGGCGACATAGCGCAGTTCATAACTGCCGGGTTCCAATGGCATCGTTACCGACAAAGGCGAACCTTTGTTGGTGTAGGTATAGTTGATATATTTGTTTGGGCTGGCGTCAATTTCTGCCACCGTGACGTAGTCATTCTTATTATTTGGCCCATCCCAGACTATTTCCAAAACCTCACCGGCACCGGCCTGTTCAGGGGCGATTAGACTTGCGTTGTTGGCGACGACCTGCACCGAACGAACGCCCAAAATTCGATCTGGATTACCGTTGGCGACATATCGAAT